>JGI12109J20283_12729427_pt1 | contig 37845 bp, 29 predicted proteins | sample ElkSlonscriptome_12_FD_20283 | JGI IMG/M metagenome (IMG submission 20283)
TGCCCATTGCCCCAGATCTGGGTGCTGTATACCTAACGGTCAGTCCAATGCGAATCATGCAACCTTCGTCGGGGAGGGGTAGTTTGCCCTTTTGAGACCCTTTGGCAGTGACCCCTATTGAAGGTGTTACGGTCTGGACCAGTACGCAAACGCCTCACCTGGTACGCGATGCTCTGGCCCGGGTGCTCAATCTGCCTACCAATCAGGTTCGCGTGGTTGCTCCGGAGGTCGGCGGCGGCTTTGGCGTCAAGATTGGCATCTACCCCGAAGAAGCGCTGCTTGCAGCCCTATCACGGATGCATAATCTGCCGCTGCGCTGGGTCGAATCGCGTCTGGAGCATATGACTGCGACCACGCATGGCCGGGCACAAATTGCCGATGTTGAAGCCGCCGTCCAGCCCGATGGCACCGTTACCGCCCTGCGGATGCGTATCCTGGCAAACCTGGGAGCGTATCCGGTCGATATCGAGAATCCCATCCTGACCGCAAAAATGGCCGTTGGTGTCTATCAGATTCCCAATGTGGAGACCACAACAATCAGCGTCTGTACCAACACCACCCCGGTAGCCGCTTACCGGGGCGCGGGCCGCCCGGAAGCAGCCTACTATATCGAGCGGTTGATGGATCTGGTTGCTGCCGAACTGGGCATTGATCCGGTTGATGTTCGTCGCAAGAACTTTATTCCGCCCGAGGCCTTCCCCTACACCACACCGACCCGTGCCGTGTATGACAGCGGCAATTATGATGCGGCTCTGACGAAAGCGCTGGAACGGGCCGACTATACAGCCCTCCGCGCCGAACAGCGCCACCGCCTGGAGGCATTCAAGGCAGCGTCGGCGGGCAGTGTTTCCCATTCCCAATCGCTGCTGGGTATCGGCGTCTCCTGTTATGTTGAGATCTGCGGCTTTGGGCCTTACGAAAGTGCCCGGGTGCGGGTTGAACCTTCGGGTGCGGTAACGGTGTACACCGGGATATCTCCCCACGGCCAGGGCACCACAACTACTTTTGCCCAGATCGTCGCCGATCAGCTTGGCGCAGACTTCGACCAGGTAATTGTCCAGCATGGTGACACTGCCGGCACACCGATGGGTATCGGCACGATGGGCAGCCGTAGCCTGGCGGTCGGTGGCACGGCCCTGGTGCATGCCATTGAGCAGGTGCGTGACAAGGCCCGGCAGGTCGCGGCGCATATCCTGGAAGTTGAGGTAGAAGATATTTTCCTGGTCAATGGATGTTACCAGGTGCAGGGTGTACCCGGCAAGGGTGTGACCTTGAACGAGATTGCCGAGCGGGCGTACAGCGACAAACTGCCCGATGATCTTGATCCGGGACTGGAGGCTACTCACTTCTACCGGCCGCGCGGGATGCTCTACCCCTTTGGCGCACATGTCGCCGTGGTTGAAATCGACCGCGAGACCGGAGTGATCCAACTGCGCAACTATATCTCGGTAGACGACTGTGGGCCGCGTATCAGTCCACAAATTGTAGAAGGACAAGTGCATGGCGGGTTGGCGCAAGGCATCGGGCAGGCCCTCATCGAAGAAGTGGTCTACGATGAGAATGGACAGTTGCTCACCGGCTCACCGATGGATTATGCTATCCCGCACGCCGAGATGTTCCCACCTTTCACAACGGATAAAACAGTAACGCCGACGCCGCTCAATCCGCTGGGCGTCAAGGGGATCGGCGAGGCGGCCACGATTGGCTCCACACCAGCGGTCGTCAACGCGGTGATGGATGCGCTCAAGCCGTTTGGTGTGCATCATCTGGATATGCCGTTGCGCCCGGAGAAGATCTGGCGGGTGATGCGTGATACGTGATGCATAGTGCTGCCTTCAGGCGGGGTCCGGCGCGCTGGCCGGCTGGAGGTGGCACTGCCTGATTCAAAGCAGCACTACCCCCACCTGAGCGTGCTGTGTTTGCCAATGCTCCAGATCATCGGTATCATAGCGCTATTCCTGTCCAGTGGCTGCATACCTGCTCCGTCGTCGCCTGCCACACTCACCCGCACCCGCTATGCGCCGGCATGCAGTCGTTGTGTCATATGATCTACCCGTGTGCTGAGAAAGACGACCCGAGTTAATGTATGCATGTGCCTGATACATTTGATAAGTTCATAGCGGCTTTTTTTGATCTATTTACCAGCAAGAACTTTCGTCATGATGATTTTCTGACCTACCTGCAACGCCCACGCGGGCAGCGTAGCGGCGATGAGGCATCAATTGTTGATACGGCAATTGTCGGCCCCCTGCTAGGATTGTTGGGATTTGAGCCCGGCGACCGCGTCTATAACCTCCAGCGTCACGGTGATCGCCCCGATTTTGCGCCAACTGCGCCGCTGTATGGCACCTGTTTTGTGGTTGAGGATAAGAACACCTGGGAAGATCTATCTCTCAATCTGAATGATCCAGAGAGCCACTTCGCCCAACTTGCCCGCTATGTGCGTGCATTGGCGTTGCGCCTGGGTATGCTCACCAATGGTCGTCGGTTGCTGGTCTGGAAGTTTGACAATCCGGCGCACCCGACGCTGCTGGTTGACCTGGACATCCCGGCAGCGATTCAGGAGTGGACACAGAGCAAACCGCCGTCGCTCGCTCCTGCCACCGCGCAGCAGTTGCACACGCTTTTTGATCGTTGTCGGAAAGCAACCTTTGCCAACCTGGAGCAACTTGAACAAGAGATTGCCATCAGTCTGGAAGACTGGCAGCAACAGGCGTTACCCCTGGGCACCGGCAGCGGCAACGAAGCGGTGCTGGTGGAGGAGTTGCAATCCCTGGTGCTGGAACTTCAGCATGATGCCCGACAGATCCTCGATGAGCATCTGACACGCTACGCGGAGTACCGGGATCGGGCCGACCGGCTCAACGACACCGCGCCGGATCTGGCAAAGCAGGCGTTTGATACCCTGCGTCGCAAAGTCATGACGGCCCTGGATAGTGATGCCAACCGCGTTTTGCTTGGCATAGATACGCCGGATCTGGTGGAGTTTGAGGCAGTTCTACTGCGGTTGGAACAGGATGCCCGCGCCTTTTTTAGTCCGAAAGCAGTGCTGACGGAACTGCTGGCGATTACGAACAGTGCGCTCCAGCGCAAATATGCCGACCGCCCCCGCGCGGCGCGTCCCTGGGCCGATCTTGAACAGATCCCCGCACTACACGCCGCAGTCCGCACCTATGTTGAGCAGGCGTTTGCCTGGCATCAGCGGCAGGCCACGCTACGCCAGACTTACCAGGATGTGCTCAAGGTCAATGATGACTACACCGTCTGGCGCTCGCTGGTGCAGGAAACCATGCTCGGCGGTATGAATGAAGCTCAGCGCCAGGATGAGTTTGCGCTTCAGGCGGCCTATGTGGTCTTTATTCGCCTGCTGCTGATCCGCGTCTGCGAGGACAAGAGCATCTTTCCCCATCGCCTGATCTCGGATGGCGGATTGCAGCACTGGCAGGAGGATATCGAGCGCTACCTGGTCTTTACCAATGGCAATCCCTACAGCCATCTGATAGAGATTGCCTATGAAAATGCGCAGAATATCTATGCCCACTTTTTCACCGGGCGCGAACTATTTAACTGGTATAGACTGGATCAGCGGCGCTTCGTTATGGCGCTACACCGCCTCAGCCGCTTTGACTTCGCCGGGGTTGACTCCGACATTGTCGGCACGATCTACAACACCTATGTAGATCGCAAGGAAAAGCGCGAGAAGGGCCAGTATTACACTCCGCCCACCATTGTCAACTATATCCTGGACGAGGTTGGTTACACCAACCCGCAGGCGATTATCGGCCCAAACAAGCGCCTGATCGATCCGGCCTGTGGCAGTGGTACATTCCTGGTGACCGCAGCGCGCCGGCTGGTTGCCGCCTACCAGGGCAACGCCGCCCAGATTGATGATCCTGTGGCGGTGCTGGAACGGGTTCAGAATAGTATTTATGGCTTTGACCTGAACCCGTTCGCCTGCTACCTGGCCGAAGTCAATCTATTGATCCAGGTGCTGGATCTGGTGAAACTGGCACATCAGACCGGGCAGCGCCCTCGCCTGCAGCGCTTCCATATCTACAATGTCGATGCACTCACCCGGCCCACGGGGAGGCAGTACTATGTCTACTTCAATACGCTGCTGGCCGAGGAGAATGACCAGGTAGACCAGATCAAAGCCCGCCGCCCCGGTACGCCCTATGCCAATGGCTTTGCCTTTGTGGTTGCCAACCCGCCCTATGGCGCAAAACTGAGTGACGACTATAAGGAGATGCTGCGTGCGGACTGGGCCGAGGTCTTCTATGGTAAGCCGGATAGCTATACCTTTTTCCTTAACTTTGGGCTGGAACTACTGGCCCCGGATGGCCGCCTGGGTTTTATCACACCCAACACCTACCTGATGGGCACCAACACCGCCACGCTGCGTGGACAACTGCTGACGCATGGCCGGATTGAGCAGATTGTGGATCTTCCCCAGGGTATCTGGCCCGATGCCAATGTAGACTGCGTGCTGCTCTTCCTGGAGCGCGAAACCGATGCGGAGAAGCGGAAAGCGCAACTGGTGCGGATCAATATCCTGGGTCTGCGCGAAACCCTGGACAAACTGGCTGAACATGCCTGGAGCGAAACCCTGACCCAGCCGCAGGCGCGCTGGATGGCCGATCCAAAGAACGAAATGAATATCCGCTACGACGAACTGCTCCAGCGAATCGAAGATGCCTGCCGCATCCCGACCAACGGTGGCACAAAGGTGCTGCGGCTGGGGGATGTCACGGAGAGTAGTCCAGGGATTGATCCTTACAAAACTAGCAAAGATGGTCGCGTTAATCTTTACATTAAACCTCGTCGCATTATCCCAACCAATGAAACCGATTGGAAACCCTTGCTCGATAAGACTGGATTTGTCGGACGCTATGAATTACGGTGGGGAAATGAACAACCTTATATAAAATATGGGGATTGGCTCGAACGAACACGTGAGCCGAAATATTTTGAGTCACCTAAACTACTTGTACAGGATATGCGCAATCGTGTGCTGAAACGCAGACTGGTTGCAACTTATGATGATAAAAATTTCTACAACAGAAAAAACTTCAATGTCATCATTACAAACAACTTGAATTACAATCTCAAATACATCCTCGCATTATTCAACTCATCCCTGCTCAACTACTGGTTTGGACGGCAATTTGACAATGTTCACATCAATCCATCATACTTTCGTCAGCTCCCAATCTACCCCGCCGATACCGCAACCCAGGCAGAAATCGTCGCGCTGGTTGACACAATCCTGGGGCATAACGCGGAGCTAAACAGCCTGCGCGAACAGGGCTACACGATCAAGCGCCGCCGGGATGGCAGCACCCACATCGCTGTGCCCTACGATCATCTACTGGATACCCTCCAGCAGGGCAACCCCGCCTTAGCGCCCTACAGCTTCTTTGATGCCGAGGCGTCCGGGTTCTTTCAACTGCCCAACCGCTGCGACCGCCAGACAACAGTTAGCCGCAACGTTTACATTCCTGATCGCACCCCCGAAACTGTTATGCTGCGGCACAACCGGCTCTGGCTGGAAGTCCCCGACGCCGATATCCGGCGCTACCTGCAGGGCTACCTGAGCCGCCCGCGCTGGCAGGGCAAAACCTGGGACGATCTGAAAAATCAGGCACTGGTTCCGGTGAGTCGTACCGACCTGGATAGCTTCTTCGCTGCCGAAGCCGCACAGATTGAACATATTCAAGAGTTGCTCGATGCCGTTGCCCACCTGGATGTCACGATTGATGAGCGCGTCCTGGACCTCTACCAGATCAGCGACCCGGCGGATCGAGAGCGTATCCTAGGCAGCGCGCCTGCCCTGGCCGAAGATGCCGACGAAGTGCCGGATGCGGAAGAGGAAGCAGAATAGGCGGACGTGTTATACCAGCAGCAGCAACAGCAGCAGCATGGTCACCACCGCCGCCAGAGTCTGCACCGTGAGCAACGCCGCCATTAACCGCGCATCGCCGCCCATTTGCTGCGCCAGGATGTAGGACGAGGTGGCGGTTGGCAGCGCCGCAAAGATCACTGCCACCGCCATCGCCAGATCGCCGATACTCAGCAACCGGCAGGCCAGGGCCGTCAGCAGCGGCAGGATCAGCAGCTTCAACCCACTATCCACCAGTACCGGACGGCTGCCGCGCACCAGCACACAATTCGCACTGGGCAACTTCCGCCGGAAAAAGACGAGCCAGTCAGGTGTTTTCATATGTGATCCATGATGAGTGATGAGTGACGAGTGATAGGGTATTGAGTTATCACGTCACCCGTTCACCCCGTTCACCCCGTTCACCCGTTCACCCGTTCACCCGTTCACCCGTTCACCCGTTCACCCTGCCAGTTCGTGGGCCCAGTCCACCATACGGCGCAGTTCGTTGAAGCCCAGTTGCCAGAAGGTCGGGTCGTGCGAATCGACGCCGAGGGCGGCCAGCAGTTCGCCGGGAGCCTGACTGCCCCCCGCCTCCAGCAGCGCCAGGTAGCGCGGCACAAACGCCGTGCCCTGCTCGCGGTACATCGCGTAGAGCGCCAGCACCAGCAACTCGCCAAAGACATAGCTGTAGCAGTAGAAGGGCGAGTTGATAAAGTGCGGAATGTAGGACCAGCCTAGCTCATAGCCCGGCGTCTGCTCAACCGCATCGCCATAGTAGCGCCCGTTCGCCTCGATCCAGCGCTCCCCCAGTTGCTCCGGCGTCAGGCGACCCTGCGCGCGCCCGGCAAATGCGGCCTGCTCAAAGCGCGTCAGCACATTCTGGCGGAAGACCGTAGCGAAAATGTCCTCGATTTTACTACAGATCAGGGCCAGCTTCGCCGCTTCATCCTGCTCCTGGTTTAGCAGATGCTCAAACACCAGGATTTCACCAAACACCGAGGCAGTCTCGGCCAGGGGCAGCGTCGGCATAAAATTAAACAGGCTCTGCGTGCGCGCCAGCCAGAAGTGAATGCCATGCCCCAACTCATGCGCCACCGTCATCACATCGCGGATCTCGTCGGTGTAGTTGCAGAGGATATAGGGATGATGCGAGGGCGGCAGTCCCATGCAAAACGCGCCGCCCCGCTTGCCGGGGCGCACCTCGGCATCGATCCAGTGCTCATCAAAGAAGCGCGCGGCAATCTCCTGAAAGCGCATATCAAACCCGCCCAGCGCCTCCAGGATGATCGTCCGGGCCTCGGCATAACTCTTGTGAGTTGTCACCTGCCCCAGCGGCGCATACTGGTCGTAGACCTGCAGGCGGGGCAGACCAAGCAACCGCGCCTTGAGCGCAAAGTAGCGCTGCGCAATATCATAATTCTGCTCAACCACATCCATCATAGTTGCAACTACTTCGGGCGCGACCTCGTTATCCAGGTTGCGCCGTGCCATCGGATCGGGATAGTGGCGCAGGCGGTCGATATTCAGATGATCCTGCATCAGCGTGTTATAGACAAAGGCCAGCGTCTGCGCCTGATCTCCCAGCACCGTGTAGAGCGTGGTGTGGGCCTGCTGCCGGATGGCCCGGTCGGGATTGCGCAGCAGGGTCAGGATGGCAGCAAGCGGCAACTGCTCGGTCTGGCCCTCGCGTTCCAGCGGGAAGCTCAACCCGGAGGTCATCTCGGTGAAGAGGCGCTGCCAGGCGTTTGCGCCGGTAACATCCTTCTCGTTGATGATGCGCTCCTCCGGCTCGCTCAGCGTGTGTGGCTGGTAGCGCCGTTCACCCGCCAGGTAGTGGCGGTAGCGCGCCAGTGCCGGGTCATCCAGCAGCTTTTGCGCATCGGCATCACTCAACCCCAGCCACTCCAGCTTGAAGAAGAGCAGTTGGTTCTGAATGCCGGTCAACCACTGCTCCATCCGCTGCTGCAGATCGCGATGTTCCGGCTTGCTGGTGTCGCCGGAAAAGAGCAGCATCGCGTAGACCGCCAGCCGGTAGGCGGTGTCGGTCAGCGTCTCCAGTCGCTCCAACCCCTCCAGCAGATGCAGCGGCTCCGGCCCACCGGGAATATTGATCGAGCCGCGATAGATATCGGCAAAGGCGGTGGCCTCCGTCGTCACCTGCTGCATTGTCGCGTTGATGGCCGGGTCATCATAACCGGCATATAGGTCACTCAGGTTCCAGGTAATCCCGGCGGCGCTGGTATCAACAGTCATAGCATAGCCTTTCTAATGTACATAACAGGAGTTACGCGGTGAGCATTTGGACCACGAACACCGCGAAATGAGCGAAAACCGCGAAAAATATACCATGCTGCCGCAGGCGAATCGGGCCATTACCGGGCGCAAACGCCCGATTTGATGAACCACCGCGTAAGTCCTGTACATAAGTGATGCGGGAACGGACCAACTCAGGCGGCGAAGGTTGCCCTAACATCGACGGTAAGACCCGCGAGCAGAACCGATGTAGCAACTTCGCCTTGCCCGAATGTGCCATGTTCGGTATAACCATCCTGCTCCAACCGCAACACCGTTATCGTCTCCGTTAACGGATTGACAATCCAGTACTCAGCGATACCTGCCTCGGCATACTCCCGGCGTTTCGTTACCAGGTCGCGCTGCGGATCGTCCGGACTGACGACCTCGACAACCAGATCAGCCCCAATAAAACCTTGTTCGGTTTCGCGGTCCATGTTTACGGCCAGCAGAAAAACCAGGTCCGGCTCGCGCCATTTGCCCGGTTGCAAATACACACGCAGCGGCGCAAACAGCAGCGTCCCCAATGAACGACTGGTGATAAAGGCCAGCATTACCCCATACAAAAAAGCAACGATCCGCTGATGGCCGGGCGTAGGCATTGGTAAGATATCGACATAGCCGGCGGAGAATTCAACCAGCCGGTTGGTACGGTTCGTCAGCCAGAGATACTCTGCCTCGCTCCACTCACCCTGGGCCGGGAGTAGTTCCGCAAGCTGCCGTGCGAAGGCGGCCTGCTCATCTGAGATAATAAACCTCGGTGCCGGATATGCAGCCATAACATATTCTCCCGCTCGGAGCTTCGTCTGGATGGATATGTACTGGTACGCCCGCAGCGCTACTGCGGGCATTATAGCATGCCCCACCCGGCACATCCCGAATCAGCACGCCGACGAGCGTGCCATTCTCTCAGGTAACACGCGTTACGCGGTCGGTTCCAACCTCGGCATGTGCCTGAATAAACGGCCCGACTCGCCTCCGGTAGGGCGGAAGATTCCATTCTTTTGCACAAACATGTTGCACTGTGTGCAACATGTTTGTGCAAAAGTTCAAAACGTACCATGCTGCCGCAGGCAAAGCCAGCCTGTATCGGGCGCAAACGCCCGGTTTGCGCGCCTACCGCGTAACTCCTGTAACTTACACGAGTTACGCGGTGGGTCCACAAACTGGACATTTGCCCAGGTGGAAGCCCGATTCGCCTGCGGCAGCATGGTACATTTTGTACTTTTTTCACAAAAAATTTGCACACAGTGCAAATTTTTTGTGAAAAAAGTATGGTTTCTTCCGCCCTGCCGGAGGCGGAATCTCCTGTCGGGTCAACGACCGCGTAACTCCTGTAACTTACAGGAGTTACGCAGTGCGACCTATTTCGGCATAGAGCTAGACACAAACGCCAGATTCGCCTGCGGCAGCATGGTACTTGTTGTTTCTTTTTGAAAAAAACGTGGCTTGGAGAGCCACGTTTTTTTCAAAAAGCATGTCCCATTCCACCCTGCCGGAGGCGATACCACTTCCAGAGGAGTGACCGCGTAAGTCGTGTAAGTTACGCGGTTGCAATGCAAACCGGACGTTTCATACCAATTGCCATCAAACCAGCAATCAACCGGAACAGGCGCAACGGTAGCACGTTCCCGTTTATCATCTCTGTGTCCTCGGTGTGCGCTGTGGCTATGCCAACAAATCAGTATGAGGTGTACTATCTCTGCGTCTCTACGGTGAAAAGACATCGCGCTGGAGTATTAGCGCAGTAGCTCCTGTCCCGGCCCGGTCAGTAGCCAGATCCCGGTGACGCAGATGCCCAGCGCCACCAGCGCCAGCACGACCACGATGATCAGCAGGCAGGTATTACCGCGTTGGGTTGCCTCCGGCTTCGCCGCCGGTCGGGTATCTTCGGCGGCAGTGCTGTTGGCCGGCAGCGCCACCGGCGGCGGGCCGGCAGGTGGTGCGGCGGGAAGTGGTGCGGGGGGAACGGAGGCAAGCGCCAGTTCGGGCGCACGCCGGGTAAGAACCGGCACCACCTCTAGAGCAGCGCGCAGCTCGCGGGCCTGCTGGTAACGATTGGCCGGCTGCAGGTCGAGGGCGCGCAGTAGCATCTGCTCGGTCAGGGGCGTGATCTGCGCGTTGAGCGTACGCGGCGGGTTGAGCGGCACCCCGGCCCGGCGCTGCTCCGCCGTCGGAGGCGACCAGCCGGTCAGCAGATGATACATCACCGCCGCCAGCGCATAGAGATCACTTGCCGGGGTGGGTTGCGCCGGGGAATGCTCCAGTTCGGGCGCGCGGTAGGGCGACGAGGTAGGCAGGCGCGGGCGGGCAAACAAAAACGGCGCAAGTGCCAGTTCGCCCTCCGGCGTAGCCCAGAGATCGGTTGAGCGCAGTTCGCCCAGGTAGAGCGGCGGTTGGGCCGCATGAATCTTTTCAAGCACCTGCAGCAGGCGCTCCATCTGCGCAAAGACCTGCGGCTCGCTCCAGGTTGCACGATTGTCACGGGCAACCCGCTCGAGATCCTGCCCGCCGGGATCGGTAGCAACCAGGTAAACCAGATCATCGCCGGCAAAATGATCGCACACCGGCAGCAACCCGGCCACCTGGATGGCGGCAATCTGCCGGGTCAACTGTTCAACGGTCTGGAGCCCGGTTGCATCAGGGCGGGGCAGTGCGGCAATCAAGACGGAAAGAGCATCACGCTGATCCAGCGCCCGGTAGACCCGCGCAGCGGGATGTTCATCAACGGCATACCGGATCTGGTAGCGCCCCTGGAGCAGCGTATCGGGAGTGAGCATTACCTGCCGGCGGTCTGTTCGTGCGCGTCCCCCGCCTGATTCTCAAGTTGTGCCAGTACCTGAAGCACCATCGCCCGATCAAGTTTGGCCTCACCGCGTGCCAGCGCATCCAGGGTGGCATAGGCCAGCGCCAGCGGAATATTGCAGAAATCGAGGACCGGGCCGGCCGGCAGCACCGCAACATACTGATCGGCCTGCATCAGGTTACGCCGGGCATAGGCCAGTACCTGCGCCTGATCCCAGCCGGTAGGATAGAGATCCACGCCGCGCTCCAGGTCTTCGGTGTGGTTGCGCAGGATGTTGACTGCCTGCAACCCGCGCCCAAACCCGATCGCGTGAATGCGATCCGTGCGAGTGCCGTCGTACCAGGACCAGAGATCGGAGAGGAGCAGCCCGACCGCGCCTGCCACACTAAAGGTATAGCGATCCAGATCGGCCTCAGTCTGCACATTCCAGCCATTGGCCGCCCAGTAGGCCATGCGATCAGCCATAGCGGCGGTGGCATCCCACACGCGGGGGGCAATTGCGGCGGGGGCCAGCGCACTCCAATCGGCGATGCGCAGGGTTACTTCCGGCAGCAGATCACGATATTCGCCGGATAGCGCGAACGATCCGGCGAACTCCGCGCCATCTCGGCCGGTTTGCAGCGCCTGGCTTACCGTTGTTAACAGATTGGCCTTGGTCGAACCATCTAACTCCGGATGATCTTCGATTTCATCAATTGCGCGCATGCAGAGATATGCTGATGCCACTGCGTCTTGCAACTCGCCTGGTAAACGAACAATCGGGATGTAAAAGGTGCGACTGGTTTCTTTCAACACATTGATGGCGTCTTCACGCAGTGTCACTGCTTTGATCTCCTTGTTCTAAACTCTACAGGCAGGTTCTTCGCACCGGGTGGTGTGCGCACATTCTGTGGTAGTATGATAGTGAACAGAGAATAAAGACATACAGAACAAAGTGCGCCGGGCGCATGTCCATCAAACAACATGTTTGTTCTTTGTCCCCTGTTTGTCTCTTCTTTCTATACGGCTGAAGCGGTAGTGAGATAAGCGCGGCGTTCGGATTATACTATAAAACCCTTTCGCTGTCATCTTAACCCCACGAGTTACATAGCCGAAAAGCAGAACGAAATCATGCGACAGATCTTGATCATCCTGGCGATTACCCTGCTGGCCGCCGAGTTTCTGGCGCTGCGACTGCCCCGCCGGCTGCATCTGCCCCCGCAGCAGCAGGTTGAGACGATCAATCCGCTGGTCGGGGTGCATACGCGGCTCTCCGGCGTCGGCGAGGAAGCCTACATTCAGCAGACGCTGGCGCAGGTGCGGGAGATGGGTGCCGGTTGGGTGGTGGAGTTGTTCCCCTGGTCCTATGTGCAACCCCGCTCACGCTATGGCTTTGACTGGATCGGCGCGGATATGATTGTGCGCCACGCGCAACGGCAGGGCCTGACCATGGTGGCGCGGCTGGATATTGTGCCCGAGTGGGCGCGGCCCCCCGGCACCACCGACCGCTACCTCGACCCGGAGCACTACGCCGACTATGCCGACTATGTGGCGGCCTTTGCCGAGCGCTACCGGCCCCATGGCGTGCGCCACCTGATCATCTGGAATGAGCCCAACCTGAGCTTTGAATGGGGCGAGCGCCCGCCCGATCCCGGCGCATACACCGCGCTGCTAAAGGTGGTCTACCCACGCGTCAAGGCAGTGGTGCCCGATGCGATCATTATTGCGGGCGGGTTATCGCCGGGGCAGTCCATCGGCGACGGCACGGTGCGGCTGGACGATATGCACTACCTGGCGTCACTCTACGATGCCGGGGCCGCACCGTTTTTCGACATGTGGGCGGTGCATGCCTATGGCGGGCAGATGCCGCCGGATACGCCACCCGCCCCGGAGCAGGTCAACTTCCGGCGGATCGAACTGGTGCGCGAACTGATGGACCGCTCCGGCGATGCGGGCAAGCCGATGATTATCACCGAGGGCGGCTGGAATGATCATCCGCGCTGGTCCGCCGCGGTGCGCCCCGCCGACCGCATTCGCTGGACGATTGCCGCCTATGAGCAGGCGCGCGATTATCCCTGGCTGGTGGCGGTCTGCTTCTGGCAGTTTAGCACGCCTTTCGCCACCCGCTCCTACCCCGACAACTGGAACTTCGTCGCCCCCGACGGCACCCCCCGCGTGATCTTCCTCGCCGTGCAGCGGTATGCTCGGGGCTGGGAGTGATTGCGTTGGTACATTATCCCTCCAGCGCCGCCGTATCAAGCTCCAGGTAGCGCTCAATCGGGACGTTGATCGGGGTGAGTTCGAAGTTTTTGATGTAGGGCTTCACCAGCATGTAGCTCAGGCCGTGGCTCAGGAAGATCGCCGCCGCGTCCTCGACGATGATCTGCTCGGCCTGCTGGTAGAGCGCGATCCGCTCCGCAACCTCGTTCTCAACCCGCGCCGTCTCCAGCAGTTCGTCCAGCTCGGGGTTGGCATAGTTGCCCAGGTTCTGCTGCGCCGCCGCGTGGAACAGCACATCGGCGAAGTTCTCCGGGTCGGGGTAGTCGGCGCACCAGGAGGAGAAGAACAACTGCCCATGGTAGCCGTCGTGGATGCGGTCGTAGGCGGTGTTCGGCTCCAGATTCTCGACCTCAATCGTGACGCCCAGGTGGGTCTGCCACATCTGCGCCAGCGCGGACACACTGGGGTCAACCTCGCCGCCAAAGCCGCTGTCGGTGAAGACAATCGGCGGCAGGGCTTCGGCGCTGCCATAGCTGGACTCGGCCAGCCGTTGCCGGGCCAGTTCCGGGTCAAACGTCAGGCCGGCCAGATCGGGGTTATAGCCGGGTAGCGCGGGTGGGTAGAGCCCCTGCGCCGGGATGCCCGTGCCCCACAAGACCACATCCAGGTAGGTCTGCTTGTCCACGGCCAGCGCAAACGCCTGCCGCACCCTGGGATCGTCAAACGGCGGCTGCTCCACGTCAAAGCGCACCAGGGAGGTACACATATTCACCCCCTCGCGCAGATCGGCATTCAGCGGCTCGGTCGGGTCGCGCACCCGGTCAACGCTGTAGCGACTGACGCCGGTCATGTCGATATCGCCGGTTTCGTACATGCGAATGCCAACGCCGGAGAAGAGTTGGACCACCACAAACGGGATTGCCGGCGGCCCCAGGTAGAACTCGGCGTTGCGCTCGTACAGTTGCAGCTTGAAGCGGTCCCAGCGGATCAGGCGGTAGGGTCCGGTACCGTTGGGCGTGCGGTACCACTCCGGCCCCGACTCGACATTCGCCCGGTCCACGATCAGCGCCGGGCCGTAGGTCAGCTTCATCAGGAAGTAGGGCTTGGGCGCATCAATCGTCACCTGGAGCGTCCGCTCGTCCAGCGCTTCCAGGCCGCTGATCTGCTCGGCCTCGCCCGCGTGCAGCGCCGGCACCCCGACAATATCGCCCAGGTAGGTCAGCACAATATCCGACTCGGTGGCCGGGTCGGCTGCCCGCTCCCAGGAGTAGATCACATCCTGCGCGGTTACGGGGCGGCCATTGTGGAAGCGCGCATTCTCACGCAGGTGGAAGGTGTAGACCGTGCCGTCCTCACTGATTTCCCAGGACTCGGCCAGTTCCGGCACTAGTTCCAACTGCGGGTTGAACGAAACTAGCCCGCTGAAAATCAAATCATTCCCGCCGCTGGTGGCCGGATCATACACGCGCGGGTTGGTCGACTCGCCCCCCTGCAGGATCAGCACCTCGTCGCGCGCCAGACCATACAGACTCGGCGCTTCCAGTTGCATGCCGGCGGCGACCTCGGTCAGCGTCTCCCGCTCGCTGGTGACAGTCTCCGGCGGGCCGAAGGCCATGAGCGTGAAGATGCGCCCGCCGCGCGCCGCCGAGGTCAGGATCACCTGAATAGTCGTGCCATCGTCCAGTTCGCCGGTATACTCGCTGGTCCAGGCCGCGCGCCCATTCGCCAGCGTCGTCGGCTCATCGGTCAGGCGCTCAACATTGCCGACGCCGTTAATTGCAGCGGCATGCACCTGCCCGGCGGCCTCTTCCAGTTCGGCATCGCCCGGCAGCGGGCTGTAGAACACGATCACAACCAGGCGGCTAAAGGGCGCAACCAGCGTGGTCAGGGTGGACTCGTCCTCGCCCGGTTCGGCCTGCCAGGCGCTCGGATAGTCAAAGGCGAAGCCCAGTTCGCTATTCTCGTAACGCCCGGCACTGCTACCGACATCTTCCGGGGGTAGCGTAGCGGTGGGCATGTTCGGCGGCCCCGGCGTAGGCGTCAGCGAGCCGGCCAGATCATCCGGGGTAGCGGATTGTTCCGCCGTTGTGGTGGGTGGGACAGATGTAGCGGTGGGCGCAACATCCGCCGACGACTGTGGCAGGATGTTACAGCCCGCCAGGATGAGCACCAGCAGGCCCAACCAGAGCACCCGGATCGGGCGGGCTCTGCGCTGTGAGTGGTTCGTGTGAAGCTGTTGCGATTTCATGCGATTGGTTAACACTTTCTGCTGCCACGGTGGTGCCGGCGCGGGTTGCGCGGCGGCGGCAGATAAAAACTGATCTGTATGGAAAAGAGTCTACTTCTGCGCCTTTGCGCGCCGCGACTCGTAGAAGAGCGCGATCCCGGCCCCTAGCGTGAGCAGCAGCAGCATGACCACAGCAATAATCGCAATTGCCAGCATGCGCGGCCAGACCGACTGCACCGCATCGCTGCCGACCTCGCCGATCGCTTCTGCTGCCGCCGGTGCGGGTGGAGCTACCGCTTCCGCCGCGCTGCCATCTTCCGCGTCCAGCGCCGCTGCCGCAACCGGAGTCACCGTTGCCGTCGGTGCGGGCGCGTCGGTCGGGACGCTGGTTGCTGCCACGGAGGGAGCCTGCGGCACCGCGTCAATCGGCGGGTAGGTCGGGACCGGCGTCGGTTCCGGGGTGGCTGTCGGCTCGGCCTCGCTGGTCTGGCGGGCCGGTGCGCCCACCGCCGCGCGCCACTGATCTTCCAGTCCCTCCAACCCGAAGCCGTAGATCTGCTGCAGACCGGTTTCGACCGGCAGCCCATCGCGCAACGTGCCAAACAGTGCCAGCAGTTGCTCCGCGCCATACTCCTCGATCAGGAAATTCACCAGGCTGTAGGACTGCGAGTAGGAAAGGTCGGCTTTGTCGGGATGCTCGGAGAAGGCACCGCTCAACGAGCGCACCGACAGCAGTTCATCGGCGGTGATGGCCTCCTCCAGACGCGTGGCTGCGGCGGGATCAAGTCCACCCTCGCCATAAACCGCGATGCCCTCGTTCAGCCAGGTCGGCACGCTGCCCAGGCAGGAGAAGGTCAGATGCCCGACCAGCACATGGGTTAACTCATGCGCAATCGTGCTCTTGCCCCACTCCAACTCATCGGGGCTGATCCCGATAATCACAATATCATAGGCGGGATAGGCCTGACCGCCGGTCCATCCCGGCTCGTAGAGCACCGCCTCGCGCATATCAACCGTGTCGGCATAGATATAGAGATCGACGGGCGACTCAGGCGTCACGCCGGTGGTCTGGCTCAACTGCTCCATCGCCGTCACCGCGGTGGCGAGCAGTTCCTCGGCAAAGGCGGACGAACCGGCATACCAGTGCAGCGAGAGCATCCCCTCGCTGACCGTGCGCCAGTCGTGCTGCGCATCCAGCCAGGTGACCTGCTGCGTCTCGGCCACCTGCGCGTTACCCGCCTCATCAATCACCCGCCAGCGATACCAGATCTGTGCGCCGGGCGGCTCCGAGCCGGACTGGCGCATCTCCCAGGTCCAACTCACCTCGGACGCATTGCCCGGCGTAAACTCGGGAAATACGCGGGCGGTAACGGTACCACATGTTAGTCGCTCAACACCATATTCAAGCACCACCTCCGCAATGGGATTGCTGCTCTCGACATAGGCGCTAAAGGTCATCAGATTGGGAAACTCCAGCGTTACGTCCTGGTCCTCAATCACAATCGTGTCAGCCGCATCCTGCGCCAGGGCGGAGGGCGCACCGAAAACCAGGGCAATCATCAGGGCAATCAGAAATCCGCGTAGTATGGGTTGCATAGTCTACCTTTCATCCTGCGCGCGGCAGAGCCCGGGCAGTAGTGTTCGTGGCAAGCGGCACCTCCCACAGGAGTGTGCGTTAACAGTCTACTGTGTTGCCCGGCGACATGCAAGCCGTCTTGACACGGCTGCATACCGCTTCTATAATCTCGATTTTATAAGACGTAGAACGAGTATGTATGCTGCACACCCTTGCATGAACGGCATGCCGTTGTACATGATCTAAAGCAATTTAGGTAAGGAAGAGAACTGTGACGAGCACAATCCAGCAGAGTAGTCCCCGCCTGAGCAAACGACTGGCGCTCCTGCAGCCGTCGGCCACGGTCGGTCTGGGCAACCGCATCGCGCAGTTGCGCGCCCAGGGCATTTCGATCATCTCCTTCGGCCAGGGCGAGCCCGATTTCCCAACACCTGCACCGATCAAGGCGGCGGCGGTGGCCGCAATCGAGGCCAACCAGACCCGCTACACGCCGACCGGGGGCATTATGGACCTGCGGCGGGCCGTGGCCGAGCGGGTGACGCAGGATACCGGTATCAACTACACGCCCAACCAGATTTCGGTGACCACCGGAGCCAAGGAAGCGATCTTCCTGGCCTGCCAGGCGCTCTGTGACGAGGGCGAAGAGGTGATTGTGCCCGCGCCTTACTGGGTCAGCTATGTGGAGCAGGTGCGACTGGCGGGAGCAGTGCCGATCGTGATCGAGACTGATGAGACGACCGGCTTCAAGATCACGGCGGAGCAACTGCAGGAGCATCTGTCGCCCCGCACTCGCGGGCTTATCCTCAACACGCCCTCCAACCCGACCGGCGCGGTCTACACAGAAGAGGAACTGGCGGCACTGGCAGGTGTGCTGCGTGGCACGCCGGTGGTCGTCATCAGCGACGAGATCTATGATGCGATCTGCTATGTGGACTATGCCCGCTGGCTGCGGGTGGCTCCCGACTTTGCCGACCGCACCCTGGTGATCAACGGCGCATCCAAGACCTACGCGATGACCGGCTGGCGCATCGGCTATGTGGCCGGCCCCGAAGGGATTGTCGGGCCAATCCGCTCGATCCAGAGCCACTCCACCACGCACCCGGCCTCAATTGCGCAACATGCGGCGCTGGTCGCCTTCACGCCCTCGACGGAATTGGAGCAGACGGTGGCCAGCATGGTGCAGGCGTTCCACGAGCGGCGCGACCTGATTCTCGCCGCCCTGCAGGAGATTGCCGGTGTCACCTGCATGGTGCCGGACGGCGCGTTTTATGTCTTCCCCAATGTCAACAGCCTGCTGAACCGCCCACTGAAGGCGGGCGCGGTCTGCGCGACCACCGGCGATCTGGCCGAGTATCTGCTGGATCAGGCGCGCATCGGGGTGGTGCCGGGTGAAGCCTTCGGCGCGCCGGGCTACCTGCGGCTCTCTTACGCGCAGAGCAACGCCGACATCGCCGAGGGCATGCGGCGCTTTGCGGAAGCAGTGACGGGGTAATCGAGAGAACACAGAACAAAGAAATACAGAACAAAGTGCATCCGGCACACCATTATCGAACAAGAGTTTTGTTCTTTGTCCTGTGTTTGTCTCTTCTATCTCTGACTACCACGAGTTACGCGGTGGGTCTGCAAACTGGGCGTTCGAGCACGGTCATGGCCGGATTCGCCTGCGGCAGCATGGTACGTTATGGATCTTTTTCACAAACATGTTGCACATTGTGCAACATGTTTGTGAAAAAGCATAGAATCCTCCGCTCTACCGGAGGCGATATCAACTTCCGAGAGAGGGACTGCGTAAGTCCTGTAAGAGACTGTCTGAAACGGGGTGGTCATGGGGCGACGGCCCCGAAGCGGGAGTCCCGGCTTCAGCCGGGGTGTGGCCGGAACCGGCTGACGCCGGGACGCCTGGGGCGCTGTCCGGTGTCGCAGGGCACCCCGCATGCCGTGGGACCGACGCGCATCATCTTTTCAGACAGTCTCTAACTACATTATCTTTCCGCTCAGACCAAGCTACTGAGGTACATCCAATGCCGGTTTTATCTTCCGCAACCAGAACCGCTTCTACTGCCGGGGCAGCCGGGGCGGATCGCTTCGCCTACGGCTGGCGCTATGTGCGGCGTACGCTGGAGAATGGGGCCGAGGTGGTGGAACAGGTGCCACTTACCCGCGCCGATCTGCTGCATCCCCAGGAGGAAGATGTTATTTTGCATAGCAGCGAACACGAACGCACCTGCACCTACCTCCAGAATGTACTCGAGGCGCGCCTGGCAACTGATCCTACCGCCGTCGTCCTGCGGGATGGGCGCGTCGCCTGGGATGTCCCGGATGTGCAACCGCTCGGTCCGGACATCGCGGTGATCTTGGGCGTACAGGCGCAGAAAAACTGGAGCACGTTCGATGCCGCCGTTGAAGGCGTAAGCCCCGCGCTGATTATCGAAGTCACCTCACCGGAAACCCGCTCCCTCGACCTGATCGATAAGGTTGATGAGTATGACATGGCAGGTGTACCGTTGTACGTCATCGTTGATCTCTACCGGCGACGGGGGCACACCCGCATACGGTTGCTGGCCTATCACCAGTCATCCGACGGTCTGACGCCGCTCACGCCGGATGAACGCGGCTGGTTCCGGCTGGAACCAGTCGGTATCTGGATCGGCACCCAGGCGGATCGGGCTGTTTGCTATGATGCTGCGGGCAACCCGCTGGACGATTATGTTAGCGTAAGCGCCGCCCGGATCGCGGCCGAGAACCGCGCAATGGCGGCGGAAGCGCGCGCCGTCGCGGCCGAGAACCGCGCAATGGCGGCGGAAGCGCGCGCCGTTGCGGCCGAAGCCCGCGCAGACCGGGCCGAGGCGCAGATGACCGCGTTTGAGGCGCGTCTGCAGGCTCTGGAAGCGGAACTCCGCCGATTACGCGGCGAGGAAAACCCTGCATGACGAACGGGCAGTACGCCGCGCTGGTTCCGCGCCTGGCCGGTTTGCGGGTGCTGGTTGTGGGCGATGTCTCGCTTGACGAGTATGTCTTCGGGCATGCCACGCGACTTTCCCGCGAAGCACCAATCCCGGTCCTGGAGTGGATGCGGCGCGAGATTATCCTGGGCGGCGCGGCCAACCCCGCTCGCAATATCGTGGCCCTGGGCAGCAGCACCACCCAGGTAGGTGTCGTCGGTGATGATGCCCAGGGCGAACAACTGCACGCGGCTCTGCAGGGAGCCGGCATCTCCCCTGCCGGTCTGATCACCAGCACCCGGCGGCCCACTACCACCAAAACCCGCATTCTCTCGCACGAACCGCCGCGTCTGCCGCAGCAAGTCGCCCGGATTGATCGCCTTGACCGGAACGAACTGACGCCCACCGATGAGCAGCGGATCATCGCCATGCTGGAAACCCACATTCCGCAGGTGGATGTCGTACTCTGCTCGGACTATCAACTCGGCCTGCTAACGCCGCGCGTGGTCGATAGTGTTCGGTCGTTGTGCCGGTTTCATGGTGTGTTGCTGACGGTTGATGCGCAGGGGAATTCGCACTACTACCGGGGGGTTGATCTATTTCGCTGCAATGATGCGGAAGCTGCCGCCGCACTCGGGCGGTCGCTGGAGACGGAAGAGGAGTTTCGGGCAGGGCTGACCGAATTGCAGGCCCGCTTGCAAGCGCGCCTGGTCATCGTCACCCGCGGCCCGGAGGGGCTGTCACTGCTGGGTGGAACGGTTGAGTATGTACATCTTCCCGCAACGAATATCAGCGAGGTATACGATACCACGGGCGCGGGTGATACCTTTATCGCCGTGGCAACGCTGGCGCTGGCTGCGCGCGTCGATCCATACGCTACGGCACACCTCGCCAACGCTGCCGCCGCACAGGTTGTACGCAGGTTGGGCAATGCCGTGGTGACACCGGCCGAGTTGATGCAGGCAGCAACTGCGGCACAGCACATAAAAACATAGCGCAAGCAGAGATAACCGGAGCAGACCCATTCCCCACGCTCGATCTGCAATGGCGCGTGCGGTTCCCGGTTCCGGCGGGTTCGCTCCAGAAGAACTGTGGCCCGAAGCGATCTGCCGGCTAGCGGACCAGGCGGATTCCAGCGAGCGCTATACGGTACAAAATAGTAAGGCCATGACACCCAAAATCCCGGCACATAGACATTGTCACCGGGATTAGCGCAGTTAGTAGAAATGGTTGGCAGGGCCACCCCACTCGACCCACCCATGCATTCCATGCATCAATGAACGCACCGGAGCACGCAGATCAGGCGGTGGTAGCACTCTTAAAGCCCTGAAGGGCTTCATCCTCATCCTGATAGATCTCAGCATACTGGGCCAGACCGACCATGCGGAAAATCTTTTGGAAATGCTGTGACAAACCGCTGACCGCAAGCTTCTGATTATTCCGATTAACTTCGGTGACGATACCGATCAGAATGGCAATACCGGCACTATTGATATAATCATTCTGGCGAAAGTTGAGCAACACATACCGCGCCCCGCCCTCGGTCACCTCCCGATAGGCACTGTTTATTTTCTCTTCAGCAAACGTTGTGACATCACCCATCAAGTCAATGATTGCCACCCCTTCGCGCTGGCGAATTCCTACATTCAATTCATCTTCTAGCATGCCAACCTTACTCCTTGTGTACATTATGATATAGCTACTAGCGTTGGGGCTTGTAGACGCCATGCAGCACCCCTGAGCTATTCGGTGCGTTGACTGGGAACATGCTCAACAGTATGCTGCCGATACAATGTCAGGTGAAACCGATTACCGTCCTGCGAATTGGGATCAAACCCGGCCTCATCCATCAACTGACCAATCAGCAGCAACCCCATGCCCCGCATTGAACCGAGTCCGGCCAGCTTATCGGCCATACTTAGCGGCATTTGCGCGGGTGTATGATGCTTCAATCCCTGGTCATGTATCTCTACCAGCAGGCGATCATTGTCGCACATACAGGCAACATTGACCCGCAGATTGGGGGCCAGCATATTGCCATGTTCAATTGCGTTAATACATGCCTCAGACAGTGCTGTTTTGAGATCCTCGACACGTTCATGGGTAAACCCCATCCGCAGCGCAAACGCCGCAACCGCATCACGCGCGATAACTTCATAGCCGAGTTCACTTGGGATAGAGAGTTCCATACTTGCCGAGTAATACGTTGTTTTCATCGTTCGAGGTGGATTACCATACGCACCTGATTGCCACCAGTCGGTGCTGTTGTAAATTCAACTTCATCTACCAATTCACGAATCAACCAGATACCCCAACCACCTTTATCGGATTTATCCAGAATATCTTCGATATGGGGTGTCCGGGTAACATTGTTTTGATCAAGCAACTGACGACCCTGATCCGCGACACTGACAATCAACTCATCGTCTCGCACAGTAAGCAGAACCACAACCTTCATAGCAGCATCATGCTGGTTGCCATGTTCAATCGCATTCGTCACCGCTTCACTGACAGCCGTCTTGAGCGCATCAACGCGGTCGCCCTGAAACCCCATCCGGCGGGCCAACGAGGAGGCCGTATCCATTGCGACGCGTTCGTACCCGAGCCTGCTCGGCAGGCGTAACTCAATGATCTTTTCGAGAGGTTTCGTTTCTGATTTGTTGTTGCTCATGCCCGCGTCACCTGTACGTTGACCAGGACCGTCGCATTGTACGGATGGTCATCAGTGGTGCTGATAATAATCAACCTGGTTGTTCTACCCTGGTTCGCGTTGTCACAGCCGGACTCGCGCCTGGGTCATACTGCACCATGCTTTGAACAATACCGAGGAGTCGTCACAAAACGCATCATTTCCGCGCGTGTACCCCTTTATATTGTACCAGGTAACAGCAGACTGTTGCTTGCTGCAAGACGCGAAGCGAAAATCCGAAACAGTAAGACGCAGGTACCCTCTGCGTGTGGCTCCTGTCACGGCTCCCACCGCACATACACACGACTACTAGCGTATCTTAGCATAACTATTGTTGATGTTGCAATAGGACTGAAGTTCGATTGGCTGCTAAGACATTTTTCCGGGTAGCCTGTGCATTTACGCGCTGCTGTCGGTGGTCGATAGCAGCGCGTAGGAAACAACCTTACAGTGGAATATTACCGTGCTTCCGCGCGGGCAGGCTCTGCCGCTTGGTTCGCGCCAGGCGCAACGCCCGAATGAGGGTTCGGCGGCTCTCACGCGGCTCGATGACGGCGTCGATATAGCCGCGCTCGGCGGCGGCGTACGGGTTGGCAAAGCGGTTCAGGTAATCCTGTGCCAGTTCCTGCTGCCGCTGCGCCGGATCTTCGGCCTCGGCAATTTCCTTGCGGAAGATAATCCGGACGGCGGCGTCCACGCCCATCACAGCAATCTCGGCAGTAGGCCAGGCAAAGTTGAAGTCAGCACGGATATGTTTGCTCGCCATCACGTCATATGCACCGCCATAGGCTTTGCGCGTGATCAGCGTAATTTTGGGCACCGTCGCCTCGCAGTAAGCGTAGAGCAATTTGGCCCCATGCCGGATAATACCGCCATACTCTTGCTGCGTTCCGGGAAGAAAGCCGGGAACATCGACCAGGGTAAGCAGCGGAATATTGAACGCATCGCAGAAGCGCACAAAGCGCGCGCCTTTGATTGAACTGTCAATATCCAGTGTTCCGGCCAGATGCATCGGCTGATTTGCCACAACGCCGACAACATGCCCATCCAGGCGGGCAAAGCCAATCGTGATATTGCGCGCCCAGAAGGGCTGGACTTCAAAGAAGAAGCCGTCGTCAACGATGGCCTCAATTGCCGTAGTAATATCATAGGGACGACGTGGGCTGTCGGGGATGAGCGTCTGCAACTCATCTTCCATCCGCTCCGGGTCATCTTCGGGGGGGATATAGGGCGGATCATCCATATTGTTCAGCGGCAGGAAGGAGAACAACGTGCGCATTTGCTCGAAGCACTCCTGCTCATCTTCAATTGCGAAGTGCGCTACACCGCTGCGGCTGTTGTGGATCATTGCGCCGCCCAGGTCTTCAAAGCCGACTTCCTCCCCCGTAACGGTTTTGATTACGTCCGGCCCGGTGATATACATCTGGCCTACACCCTTGACCATCATAATAAAATCGGTCATAATCGGCGAGTAGACCGCGCCACCGGCACATGGCCCGGCGATAATCGAGAGTTGCGGGATGACACCGCTGCTCATCACATTGCGATAGAAGATCTCGGCATACCCACCCAGTGACACGACACCTTCCTGGATACGCGCACCACCGCTATCGTTAATGCCAATGCATGGCACGCCCATACGTAGCGCCAGGTCCATAACTTTGCAGATCTTCTCGGCAAAAACCTCGCCTAATGATCCGCCAAACACTGTGAAATCTTGAGCAAAGACGCAAACCGATCGGCCATCGATCGTACCATGGCCGGTGATTACGCCATCGCCAAGCGGTTTCCGGCGCTCCATGCCGAAGGCGGTGTTCCGATGCACTGCAAACGCATCAAGTTCGATAAACGAGTCGGGATCAAGGAGTGCCTCGATCCGCTCGCGCGCGGTCAGTTTGCCGCGCTCGTGTTGCTTCTGAGCTGCTTTGGGATCAGTCGTTGTTGCCTTCTCATGGCGCTGCCGGAGGTCTTCAATCCGTTCGGCGGTGGTTGCGGGGGTTACTGACATCGCTAACTCCTGTTACATTCCAGGTAATAAACCGCACAGCATGCACGACACGCCAGCAGCAGATCGGGGAAGCAGCTATGCGCGGCGGCATCTCAGATAATCAGATTATGTTCCATTAAAGAACCGTGAGGGTGCGTCTCAATTGAGTAAGGTCAAGTATAGCATAAAATTCGCAACCCTACGTTTTATGCCCGGCACGCAGCACCCGCCAGGTAAAAAGCGGCACGGCAACCAGAATGCGCCGCCAGCGCCGGGGTTGGCGCAGCAGCCGGTAGAGCCACTCCAGCCCCAGCCGCCGCAACCAGGTCGGCGCAAGCGGTACCCGTCCCGCCAGGTAGTCAAAGACGCCCCCCACGCCCATGGCAACCGGAATGCGCAACACGGGCTGGTTGCGGGCAATCCAGAGATCCTGCGCGGGATGACCGTAGGCTACCAGCAGGATATCCGGTTGCGCTGCGGTGATCAGTTGACGCAAAAACGGCGCATGGCGTGGGTGGGGCGATCCGGCGTAGCAGCCGGCAACCCACAGACCGGGATACCGCGAGGTCAGGACAGCGGCGGCCTGCTCAGCTACGCCGGGAGCCGCTCCCAGCAAGAAGACACGATACCCGCGCGCGGCCGCCAACTCGGCGATCCGCTGTGTCAGTTCAACGCCAGTGACCCGCCCACGCAGCGGCGTGCCCAGCCGGCGCGCGGCCAGCAGTAAGCCGAAGCCGTCTGGGGTTGCCAGGTCGGCCTGGCACAGCACTGCGCGAAAGGCCGCATTGTGCTGCGCTTCCATCACAAATTCCGGGTTGACGGTGACAATCTGGTGGGGCCCGCCCTGCTCGATGTAGGCGACAACCCGCGCAACCGCATCTGCTATGGTGATATTATCGACCGGCACGCCCAGAATCGAAATGCGACTGTTCATCTGGTTCATTCATAGTACAGGACGTACGCGGTGCGGACTGTTCCGCCCGTGTACCAGCCCCGGAATCCTCATTCGCCTGCGGCAGCGTGGTACGTTTTGATCTTTTTCACAACATTTTTGCACTACGTGCAAATGTTTTGTGAACAAAGATGGGTTCTTCCGCCCTGCCGGAGGCGGAATCACTTGTCGGGTCAACGACCGCGTACGTCCTGTCATATGACACGAGTTACGCGGTGTGCGTTCAAACCGGGCATTTGACCTGATAAAACCCCGATTCGCCTGCGGCAGCATGGTACTGTTTGATCTTTTTCACGAACATGTGGCGCAATGCGCCACATGTTCGTGAAAAAGATCCGGGTTCTTCCGCCCTGCCGGAGGCGATATGCGCGCCTCTGCCAGGCAACGATTCCCACTTGTGCGACAACTATGTCGCTCTCGCAGCAACAATCTTGCCGAAAAGATAAGTGAGTGGCTTGCTGCCGCAGACGAAACGCGTCGTGCATTCTGGTATGGCTGGTACTGGCTCATGTTAGATACGAATTGCCCCGATTATATAGCGAACAGCGCACAAAGCAACCGAGCACAAACCCGCATGACAGCCTCCGTCCGGTACCGGGTTGGGCGCTATCCTGATAATCCTGTGTTCTTGCTATCGTCCAGAATTCGCGCGGGCCATGCACCATGCTATAATGCCCGCATCCTGAATGAAAGATGGGGAGGGTGCTGTTTCTTTCACGGGTAGGCAGCTTTGCCGGATCGCCTGGGCATACCATCCGTAGGGGTAGCCCCTCGTGGCAACCCAGGGAGAGAGGTTCCGCATCACGACGGCTTGCGGTTGCGCAGAAGCGCGTCCCTACCGGAGACATTACGATGTGTGGGGGAGACAACTCCAGTTATTGACACGCGTTACGCGGTGGCTCACGCAAAAGGCATGTTCGCCTCCGGCAGGGCGGAATAACCCATCCTTATTTGACGAACATGGTGCATTTTATGCACCATGTTCGTCAAAAAGAAAAAAGAAGTACCATGCTGCCGCCGGCGAAGACCGTTTTCATCTTGTCAGACGTGCAGTTTGAACACCAACCATGTAAGTCGTGTTATTGAGTATTGCCCTGGTGTTCCACTGGTAGAGCAAAGCAGAATCTACGGATAGAGGAGTTACGACACTATGTTCCGTTCGCATACCTGCGGCGAGTTGCGTTCAGAATACGCTGGACAGGAAGTCACGTTGGCGGGCTGGGTCAATCGCCGACGCGATCACGGCCCGCTGATTTTCATCGATCTGCGCGATCGCTATGGGATGACTCAGGTTGTCTTTGATGCCAACGGCGCGCCCGAGGCTCACGCTGTTGCGAGTGAGGCCCGGCCGGAATATGTATTGCAGGTGCGCGGCCTGGTGCGCCCTCGCCCTGAAGATGCGATCAACCCGGAGATTACGACCGGCGCCATTGAGGTGCAGGCTGTTTCGGCCAATGTGCTTAACACGGCCCGCACGCCGCTCCCGCTCTATATCTCCAAGGAGGGCAACGAGGAAGAAGCGTTGCGCCTCAAATATCGCTATCTCGATCTGCGGCGCGAGCGGATGCAGCAGAACCTGATCCTGCGCCACCGCGTGGTCAAGTTTATGCGCGATTTCCTGGACCGCGAGGGCTTTGTCGAGATTGAGACGCCCATCCTGATCAAGTCTACGCCGGAGGGTGCGCGGGACTACCTGGTGCCCAGTCGGTTGCATGCGGGCAAATTCTATGCGCTGCCACAGAGCCCGCAGCAACTCAAGCAGTTGCTGATGATTGCGGGCTACGATAAATATTTCCAGATTGCGCGCTGCTTCCGTGACGAAGATCAGCGGGCCGACCGCCAGCCCGAGTTTACCCAGCTTGACCTGGAGATGAGCTTCGTGGAACAAGAGGACGTGATCAATCTGATGGAGCGCCTCTTCACCGAACTGGTCCGCGAGGTGACACCGCACAAGCGGCTGATTACCCCCTTCCCCCGGATGACCTACGCCGAGGCGATGGCAAAGTATGGCACCGACCGGCCTGACCTGCGCTATGGTCTGGAACTGGTGGATCTTTCGGATCTGGTTGCCCAGACCGAATTTAAGGTGTTTCGCGGCGCACTGGAGCAGGGCGGCCAGGTTAAAGGGTTACGTATCCCCGGCTGTGGTGGGTATAGCCGCAAACAACTGGACGAAGTAACCGATCTGGCACGCAACGTGGGGGCGAAGGGTCTGGCCTGGGCCGCACTGCCGGAGGCGAGCAGCGCCGAAATCCGCTCGTCGTTCGGGCGTTTTGTAAGCGATGCCGAGATGAGCGACATCGTTGCGCGGCTGGCGGGGCAGCCGGGCGATCTGCTGCTGCTGGTTGCCGATCAGCCCGCCGTTGTCGCCATGGTGCTGGACCGATTGCGGCGGGAGTTTGCGCTACGGCTAAAACTGATCGACACGGAACTGCTGTCGTTTGCCTGGATCGTCGATTTCCCACTGGTTGAGTGGAATGAAGATGAGCAACGCTGGGATGCCGTTCATCATCCCTTTACCGCACCGCTTGACGAAGATCTGGCACTGCTCGATAGTGATCTCGGTAAAGTGCGCGCCAAAGCCTATGACCTGATTCTCAACGGCTATGAGGCGGGTGGCGGCAGTATCAGAATCCACCGCCGCGATATTCAGCAGAAGATGTTTGCCGGCCTGGGAATCAGCTCGGAGGAAGCCCAGGCCCAGTTTGGGCATATGTTGGAGGCATTTGAATATGGTGCGCCCCCGCACGGCGGTATTGCGCCCGGCATTGACCGACTGGTCATGATCCTGGCCGATGAACCGACCATCCGTGAGGTTATGGCCTTTCCGAAAACGCAGCAGGCAATTGACCTTATGACCAGCGCGCCGTCGTCCGTTGATGACCGTCAGCTTAAAGAACTGCATATTGCGCTACGCGAAAAACCGGCGTAAGGACGTTTTTTACTAGCGATGGTAGTATATAGTGCCCACATAGAGAATCTGCCAAAAGCAGAGAAACTATGGACTCAAACCAGGGCAAATACGTTATACTATATGCACCCATCACCAATAACCCTCCGCGTCAGGAGAACTGCCTCCGGCGTTGCGCATCAGGGAAAGGGGACACAGCCGATGTCAAAACGTATCCTTATCGTCGATGACGACATCAATATCCGACGGATTGTTACACTGGCACTCACTGAAGACTCGTCATATATTGTCAGTTCCGTTTCTTCCGGTGAGGCCGCACTCCTTCACATTTCACGCCAGCCGGTCGATCTCCTCTTCACCGACATCAAAATGCCCGGCATGGATGGGCTTGAGCTTGTCCGTCGTGTAAGGGAACTTGATCCTGCTACGGCTGTGATTGTTTTTACGGTCAGTCCACAGGATTTGTCAGCAGAACGTGCTACAGAACTCAAGGTCGATTGTCTGCTGGAGAAACCAATTTCGCCGGACCAGTTGCGGCTGGCGGTTGATCTTTTGCTGGACCCGACCAGGCTGGCACCGTCTGCGAATAAGCCGAAACCGGCGAGTCCGGCCCCACCGCCCCAACCGGCGGCCCCGACAACTCCGGCGGCCCCGGCACGTCCCAAAGCGCGCGAGACATCGCCCCTGAATCAGGCGATTGCCCAGCGCCGCCGCGAAACCGCGCCGCTCAACCCGGCACCGGTGGCAGTGCGCCTGGGTGGACGCGGCACTGCCGGTCGCTCGTACAGCGAGGCGCAGATTGAATCTATGCGTGCTGCCCTCAAAGAATTGGCGATGGAGCCGGGGGTCCACAGCGCGCTGCTGGCGGATATGAGCGGCATTGTGTTGACGCACTGGAGCCGCTACCGGGATATTAATGTCACGGTGGTTGCGGCGCTGGCAGCGGGCAACTCACTGGCGCTGGCCGAGATTGGGCGCAATATGGGGCAACGCCATCCCGGTCGCCTGGTTATTCAAGAGGGCGACGATCAGAGCATTCTGATGGCGCATATGGAAGATCTGCTGCTGCTGCTGGCGCTGAGTGCCGATACTTCGCTCGGCTGGGCGCGGATTGCAACCATGCGCGCCTGTGAGGAGATTCTGCGCATTGCACACGGGAACTAACCCGACTAGAAAGGGCAACGGTGGCGACACATTTTTTTAGCTACCAGCGGCGCGGTCTGAGTATTCTGCTGGCCTGGGGGTCCGGCAATGCAGCCGCCGGCGTACCCTTGCTGCTCAGCCGGGATGAACTGGTCCGCCAGTTTGGACTCCAGACGCTGATCTGGGGTACAATCGATGCGGCTCTGGCGCTGGCAGGACGCTACAGCGCGCAGCAGAAGGCTGAACGCTACGAACGGGGCGAACTGGACACCCAGGCCGAGTTGCAGGAGGCGCGTACGTTGCGCCGCATCCTGCTGGTGAATGCCGGCCTGGATGTTGGCTATGTCCTGGGGGGCACCTGGGCCATGCGCGCCTTCCCTGACCGGCGCGATCGGCGCGGCATGGGGCTGGGCATTGTCGTGCAGGGGCTGTTTCTGCTGATCTATGATAGCCTGTTTGCCTGGGATCTCAGCCGCCGCTGGTTAAAGCAACCACCGGCATAGCTGCACCCATCCCGGCCTGTTGTATTTGCGAATGAGGTTATGGTTCCGCGTATTCTGTTTCCACTCTTGCAGTGTCCCACCTGCCACTCACGTCAACTGTATGTGCTTGACGCGGGGGTTTGCTGTGCGAGCTGCAATACTATCTACCCGGTGCATGCCGGCTATATCGACCTGATGCCGCGCGGCACAGCCTTTGACTACACCTCCAAGTATGTCTCTGAGGAAGAAGCGCTGGCGGAAGAACTGGACTACCGTGAACTGGCCCCACCGCTGCTGGCCGCCGGTCTGCGCAACCATGCTCTGGTGCGGTTGCTCCAGTTTCAGCCGGGGGATGTGGTGCTGGACAATGGCTGCGGCACCGCGAAGTTTGCCGCCTGGAATGCTCACCGCGTCGGGTTGATGGTGGGCAGCGATCCGGCCACGCTCTTTGCCGACGCTGCTGTGGATCAGGTTGCCCTGGCAAAATCCGACTCGCGGGTGCTGCCCTTTGCCGACAACAGCTTTGACAAAGCCTTCTCCATCGATGTGCTGGAACACTTTCCGCGCGATGTGATCGATGCCTACCTGCAAGAGACTGCCCGCGTCCTGCGGCCCGGCGGCCGCTTTCTGGCGTTTTCCAACACGCGGGAGCCGTCGTCACTCCAGCCGCTGATTAATCTCAGTCGGGCATGGGGCCGACTGTTTGTGCGCATGGGATTGTACGATTTTCAGCGGGAAGCCCGGCGCAAATCCGATCATATCAAGGCACTGGCAACATGGGAAGAGGTTGTGGACGCGATGAACCGGGCCGGATTGCGCCCGGTGCGGGTGGTTTTCTGGAATACCGTGTTTACCACGTTTGTCGAGCATGTGCTGATGAAGCTGGGCGAGGTTGCCTTTGGCAGCACGCCCGCCGGCCGCAAACCGCAGAGTGCTGAGCAGCAACCGCTGACCGCCGAACCGGGCACCAGCGGCACGCAGCGCGAGATCCAGGCACGCCGGTACATGCGCCGCTACCTGGATCGGCGGGGGCTGGTCTACCGGGCGTTGCGCGCCATCACCCGGCTGATGGAGTTGGAACTCTGGTTGTTTGGCCGGTTGCGCAGTGGGAATTATTTTATCGTCGTTGAGAAACCCTCCCGGAACCGCGTGGTGTAAAATAGTAAAATAGAAGCGACACGCAACGTGTTCATACATTGCACCCCGGACTTCCCATTTTGCAGTGGATGTGTGCGATAACCTATGCCAATACGCCCGCTCTACATTTCGCCGGTGGGTCGCGGTGGTGTGGACTTCGGCATCCAGAACATCACCCGCTCAGTGCGCGCGGCCGGGTTGCCGGCCACGTTGCTGCGCCTCCCGGAAATCTATAACTTTGTGCCCTTTCTCATTCCGTACGGGCTCCCGGCGGGCTGGTGGCGGGGCTTTGATATCGTCCAGGGACGCTCGCGCCTGGCCTTTGCCCTGCGCGCATCCGGACTGCCGGTCGTGACAACGGTGCATCACCTGACCACCGACCCGGCCCTCCAGCCCTATAGCTCGCCGGCGCAACGGCTGTTTTACCGCCTGGCCGAGTCGCGCTATGATCGTTGGTCAGTGCTCGATGCCGACGCGGTGGTCTGCGTCAGCCGGTTTACCCAACGGCAGGTGACACAGACTTATGGCCGGGTTGACACCGTGCTGATCTTTGATGGGATCGACACAACGGTGTTCATCCCAACACCGGATCTTGCGCGCCACGACGATGGTCTGCCGCCGCGTGATGCCCGTATCCGGCTGCTCTTTGTGGGCAACCGCACGCGGCGCAAGGGGTTTGATCTGCTGCCGCAGATTATGGACCATCTTCCCGACGAATATGCGCTATACTATACAAGTGGCTTCCAGGGGCGTGACGCAACCCCGCCGCACCCCCGGATGATTCCCATCGGTGCGCCGGATCGGGCCGGGCTGGTGGCCGCGTACCAGAGTTGCGATATCTTACTCTTTCCTTCACGCATGGAAGGCTTTGGCATGGTTCCCGCCGAAGCCCTGGCGTGCGGGCGTCCGGTTGTCACGACCGACTCAAGCGCGTTGCCGGAAGTGGTTGATCATGGCGAGAATGGCTTCCTGGTGGCACAGAACGATGTCGCGGGCTTTGCTGCGCGGGTGCAGGAGTTGGGCGAAGATGCGCACCTGCGCCGGCAGTTTGGCGAACATGGGCGCGACAAGATTGTGCGCTGTTTTGGGTATGACCAACTGGGGAATGGCTTTCGCGCCGTTTACCGGCGCCTCCTGGAGTAGTAGGGTTGCGTTGGGGGTTGTGCCGGGTGTATAATACCCTTGTTCAATTTATCACAAGCGTGGTAGCCGGATTGGATATAATAACAGGTGCATTTCAATGAAGATTGCGCTTTCACATACTGCAAAAGAGCAGTGCCGGGTTCGTTTGAGTAAATAGCGGCTAAATTCCTCATCATGTGGTTCTGTCGTCAGCACCCATGGTGATGTCCCGGGAAAAACTATGAAGACATCGGTGTCCGAATTATTACACGAGGCGCGCATGGCTGCGCCTCATCTTATCTCGGTTCGTTCCGACTCGGATATTATTGCGGCGCGGATGGCGGCCCGCGATATGGCGCGAAGTATGGGGTTCAGTGCCATTGATCAGGCGCGCATTGCTACAGCAACCTCCGAATTGACCCGGAATATCCTGATCTATGCCGGCGAAGGAACGGTTACGCTCAGCCAGGTGCAGCGCGACGGCCGGTCGGGCATTGAGATGGTGTTTGCGGACCAGGGGCCGGGTATTGCCGAGGTTGAGCAGAGCCTGCAGAATGGCACGTCAGCCGGTGGCATACCAGGCATGGGGTTGGCCGGGACGCGTCGCCTGATGGATGAAATGGATATTGAATCAACCATCGGGGTAGGCACCCGCATCACCTGCCGGAAATGGTTGTCCTAGCCCCGCCCGAGTCGGAGTCGCGTGCGCAGCCGTGCCCCAACCTCGCGGGCCTCGCGCGACCCCAGCGCCGCCGCTATGCCGAGATATCCCAGGCTACCCACTCCACCTACGACAGCGACCCATACCAGCAGCAGTAACATGTCTTGCCGCCAGGCGTAGGAACCGTTGAGCGCCAGAAACGGCAGCCAGGGCAGCGAAAACCGGCGGATCGCCCAGAGCAGTAGCGCCAGCCCGCCCGTTGCCACAACTGTTGCTCCCAATGATCGCCACAGCGTTCGTTCCCCCCAGATGCCCGGTCGCCGCCGCCCCAGCATGATGAGTAAGAGCAGCAGTTCGACATTAGTTGCCAGGCTAAATGCCAGTGTCAGCGCAACGACACCACCCCCGGATAGCAGCGCCAGGGTGCCAACTCCCAGGTTGAGCGTAACTTGAAGCAGACCGATCAAGACCGGCGTCCAGGTTTGCTGCATGGCATAAAATGCGCGGATCAGGATCTCGGCGGCGGCAAAGGCGGGCAGCGCAGTGGCATACCCCAGCAGCGGCATAACCGTGTAGCGTAGCGAAGTCTGATCGAATGCAAAACGTTGGTACAGCAGGCGCACCAGTGGTACCGCCAGGATCATCAGGGCCACGGTTGCCGGTATTGTCAGGAACAGAATAATGCTGAGAGTGTTACGCACACTCGCGTCCAGTTCGGCGTGGCGATTCTCGGCGATGAGGCGTGCCAGGCGGGGATAGGCCACGGTGCTCAGGCTGAGCGAGAAGACCCCATAGGGCAGGAGCATAAGCTGGTAGGCATAGTTTAATCCGGCCAGTCGCTCGAAGCCCAGGGTCAGCCAGGTTGTCAGCGCAGCCGTTACCAGCAGACTGATCTGTGCGGCGGCCTGCCCAAACACGCGCGGCGTCATCTGCTGCGCGATGGTCTTCAGTTCAACCATACCGCGCCCCAGGGTCAGGTGCAGGCGCATACCCATGTCCCAGAGCCCGGGAAGCTGCACCAGCAGGTACAGTCCGGCCCCGATAATCACGCCCCAGGCCAGCCCCCAGATATCCAGGAAGGGGACCAGGAAAATCGCCCCACCGATGATGCCCAGATTGTAAATCGCAGGTGCCAGAGCGGGCAGGGTAAACCGATCCTGCGCATTGAGCGCCGCCATTGCCAGTCCCCCCAACCCCAGCAGCAACGGTGAGAGCAGGAACAGGCGAATAATCCGCGCCGTCAACGCGATATTCGTTTCGGTAGCGTCGAAGAACCAGATGGTAAGCTGCGGAGCCAGCACCCAGAGCAGCGCACTTGCCAGCACCAGCAGCGCCAGCGCCCAGGTGACGACTGCGCTTGCCAGGTGCCAGGCCCGTTCGCTGCCGTCACGCTGCCACACCTGGATAAAGACTGGAATAAAACTGCTACCCAGTGCGCCGCCAATAATCACCATATACAACAGGTCGGTTACGCGGAAGGCAGCGTAGTAAGCTCCCAGGTCAGCGTCCGTGCCAAACTGCGCCGAAATGACCACATCGCGGGCCAATCCGGTGATCCGGCTCAACAGTGCGCCCCCGATGACAATCAGGCTATTGAACAGGGGGCTGCGGACCTGGCGGCTCAACCGGGAGAGTTGCACAGGGTATATCCTTCTGCTATAATTTCTCTTCAGTGTGTATATGGTTAGCTGTAGAGTATACCACCAGGTAGCGGTTGAACTGCTCTGCGGCGCATGAAAGTATATAGGGAGTGAGAAACCTTGGCGAACTCACGTTCAGCAAAGAAACGCATTCGCACAAACGCACGCAAACATTTGCGTAATCAGATGTACCGTTCGCGCGTTAAAACCATGGTCAAGAAGGCCGAGCAGTCGATTGTCAGCGGCGCACAGGACGATGAGGCACTGCGCCTCGCTGTGAAGACGCTGGACAAAGCCGCCGTCAAAGGCATTATTCATAAGAACAATGCTGCCCGCCGGAAGTCACGCCTGATGAAGAAGTTTAATGCAGCCCGCCAGGAAACCGTATCTGCCGGCACCTAGCCCTGGGCGGAACGACCTTACCCCGGCATGCGCTCCGACCGCGGCCCGGTTTCCCCACACATCTCGATCACCAGAACTTCAAGCGCTACATCGGCCTGAATACGCCCGGTCTTGATGGCATGATCCATCTCGACCAGGCGGTCATGTAGCGCTTCGAGTTCATCCGCGCGAAAGTTCCGCGCCTGCCCCAACGCTTTGCGTACAACAAAGGGCTTCTGTTTGAGCTGCGCCGCGATATCGTCGGCCCGCATCCGCTGCGCCGCCAGTTGCTGCACGCCCAGCAGAATACGGACCTGGCGCGCCAGCATAAACATGATGTAGGTTGCCGCCTGACCTTCCGCCAGCAGCGCCCGTACTCCGTGCAAGGCCGCGCCGCGCTGCCGCATGCTCAATGCATCGATGAAGGCAAACAGATTCTGCTCGTGGGCATCCTGCACCAGCAGATCAACCACGGCAGTGGTAATTTGCCCGCCACGCCCGACATAGCTTACCAGCTTGTCCAGTTCCGTCGCCAGCGTGCGTCCATCATTGCCGACAAAATCGACCATGCGTTGCGCCGCCGCTTTATCCAGCCGGACCTTCAACCCTTTGGCACGTTCGTTCAGCCAGCGCAGCAACTCATTCCCGCTGCGCGGCTGAAATTCCTGCACCTGCGCAATCTTCTTGAGATGGGTAAAAAGCGCATTACGTTTATCCACATCATCATGCTCAAGAAACAGGAGGTCGCAGGTAGGTGGTACCCGCTCCAGGTAGGCGCGCAGTTCATCCCGATCCTTACCCGCTTTGGCATGCTTCAAGGCATCATTGACAATAACCAGGCGCTTCTCGGCCAGGAAGGGCAGCGCCTCACATGCGCTTGCCAGGGCATCCAGTTTGAGTTTGCGCCCTTCCAGCGTGGTACTGTTCAGCGCAGCCATGTCAGGCGGGAGCGTAGCGCGCAACGCCGCAACTGCTTCGCTACGAGCAAATTCATCGGAGCCATAGAAGAGGTAGAGCATCTGCCCTCGTTCACACGAGTTACGTGTGGTCACTGACCCGAAAGAGCGTTGGGCCTCCGGCAGGGTGGAAGATTCTCGATCTGTTTCACAAAAAATTCACGTTGTGAATTTTTTGTGAAACAGATCAAAAGCGTACCATGCTGCCGCAGGCGAAGCGGACTTCCATCGGGTGAAACATCCGGTTTGCATGTCAACCGCGTACGTTGTGTCATTCAGTGCAACGCCGGCCAGGATGATCCGGACCAGAGTGGAGAGGCAAAAACCCTGCCGGGCCGTGGATGAGCTAGTTTCGAACCTGATACGCTCAGGTGGGTGCCCGTCCGCGAGGTCTGCGGACCACCGCATAGCTCGCTTGATCCAGGCTCCCTATCGAAACTCTGTTGGCTCAAAACATTCACCCATCCACGTACCAGGCGGGGTTAACCCGGATCATACCACACTGCTTCAGAACGTGCAAGATTTACAAAAAATCTTACCGCCGGGGGTGTTGCGTTGCCGCCCCATCCCGCTGCTCTTGATCAAGCTGCTGCACGATACCAACCACAAATCGAGTTGTTCGCTCAAGCATCTGTGCATCGAGATTCGCCAGCGGTTTATCCTCAGAGATAGGAACATGCTCGTCCGTGTGCGACAGGATGGAGAGCACCCGATAATCACGCGCATACAGCAGGGTGGCAAGCGAGGGTGCCGTGCGGTAGGGACGTGGTTCGGCATTAATCAGCGGGTCGCGGGTATCGATCAGTTCGGCAAGTTGGATAAGTTGAGCATCGGCGGTATGCTGGCGCACCACGCCCTCACGCGAGGCATAGATCAACTGACCGGCAGCGATATGTTCCAGGTTGAGAAAGAGCGTCTGTGTTGCGGGAAAGGGATAGCGTGCCAGCAGATCGCGGACGCCGCTGCTGCCGGTTGCCGTCGCTCCCAGGGCAACAGTCCAGAGTTCCACCGTCTGCAGCGTATGCAACTGCTCCGCGGCAGAAAGCAGCACCGCCAGCGCCCCCGCCCCACCGGGCGATGTCCCCAGGCACGCCCGTCGAGGTAGTAAGAGCAAGAGCAGGTAGACTGCGGGCAGCACCTGACCATACCACCAGATCTCACTGGGCGCGAACGCATGCAGCAGTGCCAGCAGCGTCAGCAGGCCAAACACGACCATCCGGCTGATGAAGGCGACCCGGTGCTGACCCAAAAAGCGATACAACCCGGTCCGGTCGGGATATGAGTCGAGGGGCGCCAGCAGCACCACCCGTCGGCGGGGAGCTTTCTCACCCGCGCGCGTGCCGACAATATTCTGGCTGTCGCGCTGCAATGAAAGAGGCGGTAGGGGGGCAACCAGCGCATCACCCAGGGTCAGGAGAAAGCCCCAGAGAGCCAGCAGGAACGAAGGGAGCGGCAGCCAGCGGGTCAGCAGCGCGGCGGTCAGGCCCAGCAGCGCCAGCAGGGGATAGGTCAACCCGGCGTGCGTGGCGGCACGGAAGGTATCGGCGTTGACGCGCATACCCGCACGCCGCAGCCGCCCATCAACATAGGCGGCGGCCTGCGCCTCGGCCAGCGAGGTTGCCTGACGCGGCCCGATGACCGTCACCAGATGGCGAACGACCTCGAGCGCGTCATTCCGGCGCGAACGTGAAAGCATAGGTTTGCTGACTACTAAGAGACTGTTTGAAAAGGGGGTCGCGTTGGTCACACGGCAAGCTGGTTGCCCTGATACACCGGATAGCGCCCCAGGAGTCCCGGCTTCAGCCGGTTTCGGCCGCACACCGGCTGAAGCCGGGACTCCTGCTGCCGGGGCCGTATTCCC
>JGI12109J20283_12632111_pt1 | contig 37800 bp, 24 predicted proteins | sample ElkSlonscriptome_12_FD_20283 | JGI IMG/M metagenome (IMG submission 20283)
TGCACACAGTGCAAAGGTTTTGTGAAAAAAGATCAACATGTACCATGCTGCCGCAGGCGAATCGGGCTTCCACGTAGGCACATGTCCAATGTGTGTACCCACCGCGTAACTCCTGTGACTTACGCAAATCCTTGGGCATGCTCCCGCGCCAGCGCCTGCACCACCGCCACTATCATCCGGCGCTCCTGCGCTTTGATCCGCTCATGCAGGGTCTCCTCGGTATCATCAACACGGATCGGCACTTCGGTGCGCGCCAGAACCGGCCCATTGTCCACCTCCGGTGTGGCGCGATGGATCGTACAGCCGGTGATAGGCAGTTTCAGCCGCAGCGCGTCGGCCACAACATGCGCGCCGCGTAACGCGGGTACCACCGGACCGGCCTCGGTACGAACAGTATCACTGCCGTCATCGGGCAGCAGCGCCGGATGCTGGTTGATAACCTGATTGGGAAAGCGCTGGAGGAAGTTAGCCGAGAGCACCCGCATAAAGCCCGCCAGCACCACCAGATCCGGGGCAAATGCGGCAATCACATCGGCCAGACGCTGCTCCCAGGCACTACGAATAGCCGGATCGTGCGCGCGCTTGAGGGGAACATAAGCGTTGGCGACTTTATGCTTCAGCGCCCGCTGCAAGCCGTATGCATCGGCGCGATCGGCAACGACCAGCACCACCTCCGCCCCCAGGTCGGCGGCAGCCTGAGCATCCAGCAGCGCCTGCAAATTACTCCCGCTCCCGCTGAGAAGAACCGCAACCCGCAAACTCATGTCCCAATATCCGTGCGATACTGCTTATCCGCAAAATCAATAGTCCGAATCGCGCCATAGGCCCGGTCCAGCGCAGCCTGCATATTCGGACCCAACCCGGTGACACCCAGCACACGCCCGCCGGCCGTGACGAGTGTATCGTCACGCTGCGCCGTTCCTGCGTGGAACAGCAGCAGATCCGAGGTTGCAACCGTCTCGGTGCCATAGATAGGATCGCCCCGGCGCGGCGCATCGGGATAGCCCGCCGCCGCCAACACCACACAGGCGGCATAGCCCGGTCGCCGGCGTAGCATGCCGGGATCGAGGCGACCGGCAGCCGCATCTGCCAGCGCTGCCAAAAAATCACCTTCCACCAGCGGTAATACCACCTGTGCCTCCGGATCGCCAAACCGGGCATTAAACTCCAGCACCAGCGGACCGGCATCCGTGAGAATCAGCCCGGCATAGAGCGAACCACAGAACGGCGTCCCACGCGCGGCCAGCCGATCAACCACCGGCTGCATATACTGCGCGACCATCTGCGCGACATCAACATCTTCAATCGGTGCAACCGCGCCCATGCCGCCGGTATTCGGCCCCTGATCACCATCACGGAGTCGCTTATGATCCCGGGCGGGCGGCAACGGCAGCAGCGTCTTTCCGTCGCACAGTGCCAGCACCGAAATCTCGCGTCCATACAGCCGTTCTTCCAGCACCAGGCGCGTACCGGCCGCGGTCGTCCCCAGGCGTTCAATCGCCGCCAGCGTTGCCGCCGGATCATCGGGCACAACGACGCCCTTACCCTGTGCCAGACCATCGGCCTTGACCACCCAGGGGCGCGCGCTTTTCCGTACAAATGCGGCGGCATCAGCGGGCGACTCAAACGTATAGGCGGCCGCTGTCGGCACACCGGCTTCCCGCATCAGCGTCTTGGCAAACGACTTGCTCCCCTCGATACGCGCAGCAGCGGCGGTGGGACCAAAGGCGGGAATACCGCGTGCCAGGCAACGATCCACCAGACCGTGGACCAGCGGATCTTCCGGGCCCACGATCACCAGATCGACCGCCTCGCGCTGCGCCAGATCTGCCAGCGCATCCAGGTCCGTCACCGGAATAGCGATATTCTGCCCCAGCCGCGCAGTACCGGGATTGCCGGGCGCGATCAATAGCCGGTCGAGGTGCGGCGACTGGGCCAACCGCCATGCCAGCGTATGCTCCCGACCACCAGATCCAATTAACAAAACTTTCATACCGCGTATTATAACATGACCCTGAAATGATTGGACAACTGCTATACTCGGTACTATAATACCCATGGTAAATCAAAGAAAGAACACATCATTTTCATTACACATCATTTCCTTTTTTAACTATGCATATACCCTATTTCCATTATCGAGATTAGCCATGGCAAAGGGGAATTATCTGCTCATACTACACCTGGCCGCCGATGTCCCGCAGCTTCGGATTGGGCGACTGGGCTGCTTTGATTTTGCAGCCGGGTACTACCTCTATGTCGGCAGTGCCTTCGGATCGGGCGGACTGTCGGCGCGTCTGGCATATCATCAGCGGCGCACGAAGCCTCATCCCCACTGGCATCTCGACTATCTCCGTCCCCATGCGCACCTGCTGGAAGCCTGGACAGTTGCGGGTAGCCCCGCGCTGGAGTGTACCTGGTGTACCATCCTTTCCAATCTACCGGAGATAACCATCCCGGTACGCGGCTTCGGAGCCGGCGATACCCGCTGCGCCGGCCACCTCTTCTACAGCGCGACCCGTCCGCGAATGTGCCTCTTCAATGCCGTCCTGCTCCAGAGTCTCCCGCTTGACACCCCCGAATATGCCGAAGTCCAGATTGAGATCAGTCTCTTTGATGAAAAAGCGGTTTACTAATACTGCCGGCATAGTGGCCCGTTTATCAGACGCATTATGAAGCCATGTATATAAATCGATACAGATGATTGTTGACTTTTCATACACAATGCTATCTTGACAATGCTGGTATACCTGCGTATAGTGCCAACAATAGATGGTAAGCATAGAGTTGTAACACGGTATCAGGTAGTGGGCAGGGATGTGGATAGTACTCAGATGAGTGTGATCACTGAACTTCGTTTCTCATAGCAGATACGCATACCCTGAAACAGGCGTCATCTTGTACAGCGTGAACAGTTTTGCTCCCAATGCCAATGCCAAGTGATCCTTCACTGCAATGTAGAATGACGGGTCTCATCGTAGTCATAGTAACTGACTATGCGGTCAGTTCGGAGTAATATCATATGGCAGATAAACTCGTAATCGTCGAGTCGCCTGCAAAGGCCAAGACGATTCAGAAATATCTCGGAACCGGCTTTCGCGTTACCTCCAGCATGGGGCATGTACGCGATTTGCCCAAAAAAGATCTTTCCATCGATCTGGAGCATGACTTCGCGCCGGTCTACGAAGTCACCAAGCAGAAGGTTGTTACTGAACTGCGTCAGGCCATCAAAAAGGCCGATGCGGTCTATCTGGCAACTGACCCGGATCGAGAGGGCGAAGCGATTGCCTGGCATATTACTCAGGCCGCCGGGATTCCGCGCAATATGCCGGTACATCGGGTGGTCTTCCAGGAGATCACCAAACCGGCGGTGCAAGCCGCAATTGCCAACCCGCGTCAGATCAATAACAACCTGGTAGAAGCACAACAGGCCCGCCGTGTGCTGGACCGGTTGGTGGGCTACCGCCTCAGTCCTTTGCTCTGGGACAAAGTGAAGCGCGGGCTGTCTGCCGGGCGCGTGCAGTCGGTTGCGGTACGCCTGATCGTCGAGCGCGAACAGGACATTGAAGCCTTTAAACCAGTTGAGTACTGGACCATCGAGGCGGACCTGGCAAAACATCTGGAAGGTACCGCCGGCAACGGCAAGGTGACTCCCGCCGAGGAACCCCGCAAAGATACGTTTCGGGCGGTGTTGATCGAGCGCGGCGGCAAGAAACTCGACAAGTTCGCGATCGAGAATGAAACGCAGGCCAACCGCATTGTCACCGACCTGGAGCATGCGCGCTATGTGGTACAGAAGGTTACGCGCAAAGATAAGCGCCGTAACCCGCAACCCCCGTTTATCACCAGCACCCTGCAGCAGGAGGCGGGGCGTAAACTGGGCTTTAGCGCCAAGAAGACCATGACACTGGCGCAGCGCCTGTATGAAGGGATCGACATCGGCGGCGAGGAAGGTACGGTCGGGTTGATTACCTATATGCGTACCGACAGCACCAATGTGGCGCAGGAGGCCCAACAGGAAGCACGCCGGGTGATCGAGCAGCGCTATGGTAAGGAGTATCTGCCGGAGAAGCCCCCGGTCTTCAAGAAGCGCGCCAAGGGTGCGCAGGAGGCACACGAGGCCGTGCGCCCCACCAGCAGCACCCGCACGCCGGAGATGCTCGCCGGCAAGCTGGAACGTGATGCGCACCGACTGTATGAGTTAGTCTGGAAACGCTTCCTGGCAAGCCAGATGTCCCCTGCCATCTTTGATAGCACCACAGTGGATATTGGCGCATGGACCACGGATAATGGACAGTCCGGCACGGCACCCTACACATTCCGGGCAACCGGCAGTGTGCTCAAGTTCCCCGGGTTCCTGGCGGTCTACAATGTCAGTCTGGATGAGGGCGAGGAGGACGAAGACCGCGAGAAGCGCCTCCCACGCCTGACTGAGCAAGAAGCCCTGGATCTGCTGGCGCTGCTGCCGCTCCAGCACTTCACCGAGCCGCCGCCCCGCTACACCGAGGCCAGTCTGGTGAAAGAGATGGAACGACTGGGTATCGGGCGACCATCAACCTATGCGCAGATTATTTCGACCGTTCAGGACCGCGAGTATGTCAGCCTGACCGAAAAGAAGCTGATACCCACAACGCTGGGGCGGGTTGTCACCGATCTGCTGGTAGCGCACTTCCCCAAGATTGTCGATTACGACTTCACCTCGGGGTTGGAGCAGCAACTGGACGATATCGCCATCGGTGAGAAGCAGTGGGTGCTGGTGCTGCGGACCTTCTACGGCCCCTTTGAGCAGACGCTGGAAGAGGCCCGGCAGAGCATGCGCAATTTCAAGCTCGAAGAGATCCGGACTGACCTTACCTGCCCCAAGTGCAATGAAGGCCGGCTTGTGATCAAGTTTGGGCGCAACGGCGAGTTCCTGGCCTGTTCACGCTACAGCAAAGAGGGTGGGCCGGAGTCGTGCGACTTTACCAGCAACTTCCACCGCGATACCGAGGGGCATATTGTTCTGGATGCGGCCGGATCGGCAGAAACCAGCGACGTGATGTGTAATGTCTGCGGCAAGCCAATGGTGCTCAAGAAGAGCCGCTTCGGGCCATTTTACGGCTGCTCGGGCTATCCTGAGTGTAAGAATACCCGCCGCATCGGCAAAGACGGCAAGCCGGTGCCCCTGCCGGTGCCGACCGGCGTCACCTGCCCCAAGTGTAGCGAGGGCGAAATGATGCAGCGCCGGGGCAGATTTGGCCGTCCATTCTATGGCTGTAGCCGCTACCCGCAGTGCGACTACACGACCAACGATCTGGCGCAGGTGAGCGCGTATGTGCCGGAGGCGGAAGAAGCAAAAGCCGCTAACGGTAAAGCTGCCACAGAGAACGCCGGGGTTGCGGACGGCAAAACGAAGAAGAAGTCTGCGAAGACGACCGCCAAGACCGCCAAGGGCAAAGCCGTATCCGCCGCCAGGAACGGAGCCGCCGAGCCGAAGACTGAGACAACCGCAAAGACCGGCACCGGCAAGGCGAAGACAACCACCAGACAGACGACGGCGAAGACGGCTAAAGGCAACGCAAAGAAGTCCACGAAGAAAGCTGCCCAGGAAGGTGCGCAAGCCGGCAGCAACGGCAGCGGTGACGCAACCAGCAAGGCCACAGCGACAACGAAGACCACCGCCGGCTCAGGCCCGCGCCGCAAAGCAACAGCAGCGGTGGAAGTCGAAAAAGCGGGAGAGGAATAATAATCCGTGCTTCCGGTAGGGACGCGCTTCTGCGCGTCCGCTGTTCCTCTAAATCACCCGACTTCCGCAGTCACTGACCCGGCAGCGCATGTCACCTGCGGCAGGGTGGAAGATTCCGGATCTTTTTCACAAAGATGTTGCTCTGAGAGCAACATCTTTGTGAAAAAGAATAAAACAGTACCATGCTGCCGCAGGCGCATCCGGCTTTCATCTGAATCAAACGTCCGGTTCGAATGCTGACCGCGTAACTCGTCTGAATTACACGACTTACGCAGTGGCGTACAAATCAGACATGTACTTTCACAACGGCAGTCTTCACCTGCGGCAGCGTGGTACTTTATGGATCAGATCTTCCGCCCTGCCGGAGGCGAAAATGCCTTTTGGATAAGCAACCGCGTAATGCGTGTGAATTACACCAGGCCGGACACACGGAAGCAGCGCGTTCCCGATGGGGGCGCGCTGCTTCCGGCTTTCCCGGCGAACAACGACAGACGCTATGACGAAGCGCCCAGCGCCTGACTATCCTCGGAGTGCCCACCGCCGCTATCGTACCCCATCTTGATCCAACCCCGCTTGATCGCGTAAATTACCGCCATCGTCCGGTCATTAACCTGGAGCTTCGAGAGGATTGAGGTAATATGGTTCTTGACCGTCTGCCCGCTGATACTCAACTCGTTGGCAATCTCCTTATTCGAGAGACCGCGCGCAATACAGTCGAGAATCTCGATCTCACGGCTGGTCAACGGCGCAAACAGCGCGCTGGTCTGCTCATCTTCCGAGGCAGCCAGTTCACGGAACTGATGAAGGACCCGCGTGGCGACATGAGGTTTTGCCAGAACACTCTCGTTAATCAGATACTTACCCCTGGCAACTTCACGAATATAGAACAGCAAATCATCAGGATGCACATCCTTGGATGAATAGGCCGCTGCGCCCACCTTAATTGCCTGAAAAAGCTGCTCATCGTCTTCATAGACACTCAGCACAATAATGCCGATGCGCGGCTCGCGGCGTTTGATCACCCGGGCCACTTCCAACCCGTTGAGACCGGGCAGGTTAATGTCTACCAGCACGACGTCAGGCATAAGGCGTTCCGTCAGCTTGATCGCCTCCTGACCATTCTCCGCTTCCCCCACAACTTCCATGTCACCCGCATCCTCCAGGCTCCACCGAATACCCTGACGAAACAGTGGATGGTCATCGATTATCAGTACCTTCACGTTATTCGTTGTCATGGCGAGTGTACTTTCCCTTCGACTAAGAGCCCGTGGACGATCATCAAATCTATGGCGCAAGATCTGTGGCAACCAGTGGTAATGCCACCGTCACCTCAGTTCCATGCCCTGGTCGTGATGCAACGACAAAGCGCGCGCCAATCAACTCGGCACGCTCACGCATGCTCGTCAACCCCCAGCTTTCACGACCAGCACGGCGGACCACTTCATGGGGGTCGAAGCCGGGACCATCGTCACGGATGATAAGCACCAACCGACCTCGCCGCACTGTTAACGTCACCTGGATCGCCGCCCCCCGCGCATGCTTATGCGCGTTTTGCAGCGCCTCCTGCACAATCCGATATAACACGATCTCGCTCTCGGTGGGCAACCGGGGCAGTGTATCCGCTTCAAACGTCACCCGCGCATTATAGGCATCCCGATAGCGCCGGGTGTATTCCTCAATTGCCGCAACCAATCCCTGCTCATCCAGGCGTCCCGGTCGCAGGTCGGCAATAAATCGCCGCACTTCGTGGAGACCATCCCGCGTTGCCCCGCGTAACCGATCAACCATAACACCAAGTCGATCATGCTCCTGCTTCTGAATCAGTGTCCAGCACTGCTCCAGGCCCATCAGCGTATTCGCCAGTACCTGCGCCGGACCATCATGGACCTCCCGCGCCAGGCGAACACGTTCCTCCTCACGCCCTTTGATAATTTGCGCGCGCAGAGCCTGCATCCAGGGATCCGCCGACTCATCTTCACCAGTGCCACGCAATGTCGCGCTGCTCATATCGATCTGGCGCACCAGTTGATCAAGCTGTTTGAGTGCATGCTGCACCTGCTGCCGTTCACGTACCAGCGTCTCACACCGGGTACGCAGCGTATGTTCGCGTTCGGTCAGGTCCGCGGCGGTCGGCAACTTGCGTTCCACCGCAAACCGGCACTGAGTCACAACCTCATCCAGCGTACGTTCCGCCTGGCGCAACTCTGCCGTCATCTGCTCACGTCGCTGCTGAGCCGACTCCGCCAGCGAGCGCAACTGCACCAGTTGGGCAACGACGATACGATGCGCCGATGCCAGCACATCCGCGTCCGAGGGATCGGCGCTCACAGCAGGTTCCCTTTCCAGTCCAGAGGACACGCGCATCCCGGTCGCGTTCAATAAGATGGGACAATCCAGCCTGGCATGGCTCAGCTTGATCCAGGCAAGCCCGGTCTACGATAGAACCCGATAGCATGCATCCTCCGCCGCGCATACCGGCACGTCAGGACATGCTCCATATCACACATGCCACGACTGTTGCCACACCAGTGTGTAGTTGAACCATTCAAGCAGACACTCCGAATTGTCAAACAGTATAGCATATCCATCAGTGTGACAGCAACTGAGAAATGTACTTCCTGTCATGGAAAACGTGAAGAATTCATAATTTTCGCAGAAGGATCATACGACATTGCGTAGTGCAAATGCATTTTCAGGCTGCACGCCGGCGAACACTGCCTACTGAGACGGTTGCCTCCAAAAAGTTGCGGCAAGCGGCAAATACTGTCGTATAATAGCAAGCATACGCTACCAGAACATACATCTACCGGCGGGAACTCTATCCGGCTGATAACCGTTACCGGCAGGCTCCGGGTGCCGGCGGTGTACCGGATCTGACAGGCACGACCAGTGCTGCCGAATGTGCGGCTACTTGCCGGAAAAGATGAGCGGTGTACATTGACAAGTAAATCGAAGCCAGGCCCCGTTTACTGGCGTAGCAGGTGCGCGTACCCCGATGCAGCACCACCGTGTGCCGGTGCCGATGACGACCTTGATTGTACACATCATGCATCATGTTGAGTTCATATGATATGTTCTACTCAAATGTTCGGCAACGCTTCACCATTTCAATGTTCATGTTTTTACTGATGTGCTCCAACGCGCATCACTGCAAAAGATTAAGGAGGCGTTATGCGACGCTTGCATGTCGGCCTGATCCCCCTGATGCTCCTGATACTGATGACATTTGCCGTACCGGTCCAGGCCCAGGATGATGAGGAGTTTGTGCTGCAACTGGCTCCATTGAACTCGGTGCGCTATGACTTCCTCTATACCTTCAATGGCGTACCCCTCCAGGTTTGCCAGGCTGAGTGGGAGTCGGCCAACCGGGGACATACCACATGCCAGGATCTGGTATCCATTCCTGAACTCGAACTGATCGAAGGCTATGTGCGCGAAACGGTTATTTATGATGATACGATCTATATCCGCGATAACGAGGAGAGTATCTGGCTTGCAACGGCAAATCCTTCCTTCAACCCGGATATCTCGCTGAACGAAGCGCTCTTTAGTATCAGCTTCGAATCGGCTGTCACCGAACTGGGAACCGTCACTATTCGCGGTGTGCCGTCAACACACTATCAGTTCTGGTCCCTCGACGAAGAACTCAACGACGTCCAGGGCGGTCAGGTCGTTTACGACGTTTTTGTCTCGAACGAGAGTTTTGTCATTCAAGACCAGATTAGTGTCCGGGCCGCAAACGACGAAGGGGAGGATGCTGAGTTTACTCGCATCTGGGGCTACTCCAACTTCAACGCTCCCATCAGTGTATCACCGCCACCGGCAGAACTGGTGCAGGCCGCCAGTGTTGGACCAGACAGCAGTTACATGTTTAGCCTGCGACCCGGCATGCAGCGCTAATACCGCACTTCTACGACGGACGGACGCTGTGTTAACCTATCACTCAACCTGATACCGGCATACGCCGGTAAACGGGGCCTGTCTTTGATTTCTGCAAGACCAGGCGTCATTGTCAGGACGTACGCGGTCGGTTCTCAACCAGGCGGTTGTCTGGATGATCGGCCCGATTCGCCTGCGGCAGCGTGGTACATGATGTTCGTTTTCACGAACATTTTGCACGTTGTGCAAAATGTTCGTGAAAAAGGATGGAAGCTTCCATCCTGCCGCAGGCGACATGTCCTTTCGGGTCAGTGACCGCGTAACTCCTGTCATTGTTATGCGCCTCAGATGATGTGTCAGCCTATGTCACCGGCGAAACCCTGAGCGTCGATGGCAGCCGGTCGGCAAATGGATATGTCTAGTGAGAAAAGGAGTCTTCAATGGCTGAAGTTATTCCCCTGACCTCTGCAAATAATCCGTCGGAATCATTCAAACCCGGCGGCTGCAAACTCCACCCGCAGTCGATGTGCCCCGCCTTTGGCGCGCTCCGCGTGCTCGCACGGATCGAGGGCGCCCAACCCGCCATGGTCACCGATACCGGCTGCCTGTATGGATTGACCTTTGTGACCCACTTCTACGCCGCGCGCAAGAGTATCATCGCGCCCGCGCTGGGCACGGCGGAACTTTCGAGCGGCAAGGTGCAGGAGGCCGCCAACGCCGCTATCGCTGAGGCCGCGCGTGAACCCAATGTCAGCGTGATCCCGGTGATCTCGCTCTGTGTGGCCGAGACGGCCGGACTGGCGGAGGAACTGCTGCCTACCGAAGTCGATGGCAAGCCGGTAGTGCTGGTGCGTGTGCCCGCCTACGCCATCCACTCCCACCCGGAAGCCAAAGATGTCGCACTGGCGGCAATGCTCCGGCGCTTTATCGATACTGGCGCAGACACACCCAGCGATGAGAAAACGGTAGTACTCCTGGGCGAAGTCTTCCCCGCCGATCCGCTTATGATTGATGGCGTGCTGCGCAAGATGGGCGCGCGGGTGCTGGTGACACTACCCGGTCGTCATATTGATGAACTACGCCTGGCGGGACACGGCACGGCAGTCGCGGCACTGCACCCCTTCTACCGTGAAAGCCTGGCCTGTATGCGCGAACAGGGTGCGGCGGTTGTTGGTGGCGCACCCATTGGGGCGGAAGGCAGCGCGGCCTGGCTGCGAGCTGTCGGCGCGGCACTCGAACTGGATGAAGATCTGGTCGAGCAGGTGGCCGCGGAGGAGGAGCAGAAAGCACGGGATTTCCTCGCCACCCAGCCACTCAAGGGCGCAACGATCCTGGTTTCCGGCTACGAGGGCAACGAGATGCTCTACGCCCGACTACTGATCGAAGGCGGCGCGCATGTGCCCTACGTCAGCACCAGCATCGGCCAGAGCATGCTGACCGCCAGCGACGAGGCCTGGCTGCGCGCCCATGGTACTGAGGCGGTGATCTACCGCAAATCGCTGGAGGATGATCTGCAGGCCATGGACCACTGGAACTTTGACCTGATCATCGGCACGACGACGGTTGCCGCCTATGCCAAGGAGCGCGGCATTCCCGCGATGTACTACACCAATATGATCAGCGTACGCCCGCTCTTTATGTCCGGCGGGACGGTCGCCAGTATTGCCGTGGCGCAAGAACTGCTCAACCGCAAGCCGATGTACCAGCAGATGGTTGATTTTTTTGGTGCGTAAGCCGCAAGCCGTGTAACACGCATCACGCATCACGCATCACGTTTTACGTTTCACGCACAAGGAGTGCTCATGTCGATTAATCTCATCCGTGATATCTCCGATACCAGTTCCTTCTGGGGAGCCTCATGGGTCTTTGGCTGCTTCCCGGATGTACATATCATTTGTGACGCGCCGATTGGCTGCTACAACCTGCTCGGCGTGGCCGTCACCGACTATACCGACGCGCTGCCGCACATGGCAAACCTGACGCCGACCAGCATCCGCGAAGAGGATGTAATCAATGGTACGGCGCAGGCACTCAAACGCACCATCGACGACCTGCGCCGCCTGGGACACCTGGAGGGCAAACACCTGCTTGTGGTCAGCACTGCCGAGAGCGAGATGATTAGCGCCGACCACAAGAAGTATCTGGCAAGCCTGGAGCCGGAAGCCCGCTTCTTCTGGAGCCAGTCCCTCGAGCAGGATGAGTGGCTCGGGCGTGACCGAGCGCTGCGCTTCGCCTGGGAGGAGTATGGCCGACCCTTCGCCGCCGACATCAAACCCCAGCCAAAGCGGGTGAATATCATCGGGCCGTCGCTGGGTTGCTTCAATGCCCCCGCCGACCTGCATGAACTCAAGCGGCTGATCACCGGCATCGGTGGCGAGATCAATCTGGTTTATCCCTACGAGGCCGGCCTGGCCGCCACACCCGATCTAGCTTCAGCCGCCGTTAACGTTGTGCTCTACCGCGAGTTTGGCGAGCCGCTGGCGCAAGAACTGGGGCAACCCTACCTGTTTGCGCCCTTCGGGGTGCTGGGCACAACGCGGTTTCTGCAAGAACTGGGCGAACTGCTGGGCACGCCCCAGGAGCAGATCAGCACGTTTATCAACCAGGAGAAGCGCCAGACATTGCAGGCGGTCTGGGATCTCTGGCGTGGTCCTCAGGGCGACTGGTTTTCCGCCGTGGATTGCGCGATTGTCGCCGGACGTAGTTATGTCGAGGGACTGCGTAGTTTCCTGGGCGAAGAACTGGGCATGAAGATTGTCTGGTCATCGGGCCGCCCGCGCCGCGAGGGCGAGCCGGATAACATCGAGATCCGCAAGCGGTTGCATGCGCGGGCTCCGGCGTTTGTGTTTGGCAGCATCAATGAGAAGATCTACCTGGCGGAGGCCAACGCCAAGGCCAGCTTCATGATCCCGGCGACCTTCCCCGGCCCGGTAGTACGCCGCACCTTTGGCACGCCGTTTATGGGCTACGCGGGCGCGGCCTACCTGATGCAGGAGCTGATCAACCGCTTCTACGAGACGGTCTTCAACTATCTACCTGTCGAGACAGTCAAACAGGATGGCCCGCCCGGCTCCCCAGGAGCGCCCACAAGCGCAGCGAGCAGCGACTCGGGGGCCAGGACTATGGCCTGGACTGATGAGGCCACCACACGGCTTGACACGGCGCTGAAGGATATGCCCTACCTGGCACGCATCAGCGCCAGCCGTACCCTACGCCTGGCCGCCGAGCAGGCCGCTCGCGCCCACAACCTGACTGAAGTGACACTGGATGTGGTTGAGGCAACGCTGGCGGTTAACGGTTAACCGTTAACCGTTAACCGTTAACCGTTAACGGTCAGGGGTTCATAGTCGTTTCAAGATGGACTTTTAACCCCTAATCCCAATACCTTTCAAATAACCGGGCTTACCTGGTTCCTGACCTGGAAGAGGATACCGCCTCCGGCAGGGTGGAAGAAACCATCCTTTTTCACAAAACATTTTCACAAGGTGAAAATGTTTTGTGAAAAAGGATAAAAATGTACCATGCTGCCGCAGGCGGAACCGTTCTGTATCGGAGCAAACGCCCGGTTTGCCACGTTACCGTGCAGGTTCTGCTATGTGAAAGGTATTGCCCCTAACCCATAACCGTTAACCATTACTGCGCAGCCGGCGGAGTTCGGCTTCGAGTTCGCGCAGGCGGGCCTCGGCTGCCTCAGCGCGGGCCTCAGCCTACGCGCGGGCAGCAACGACTTCGGCATAGTCGGCAACCGGGGTGCCCGCTTCGTCGTAGCAGACCAGTTCATTGTCCTGGACCGCCAGCCACAACCGCACCGGCTCCAGCCAGAGCCGGCCGCGTTCATCCGGGGGCAGCACCTGGAGACCGTTCGGCGTGCGGGTGTAACCCAGCAGCCGCAGCCGGGGCTGTTTTGCCGGCGTAAATTGAGACATAACTACCTCCCCTTTTCGATCGATCTGCTATAATAGACGTAGCAATGTAGCAGCTTACACCAACTGGTTTTCAGCCACGATTGCGAGGCCCAATGAACCCAACACCGCTTGCCTACCCCGCCTGCCGAACCCCGCACGCGCTTCACACCACCGTCTGTCAGGCGTGTGGGCTGGTCTTTGGCAGCCAGTTTCCCGATCAGCCGCTCCAGCCCGGCCAGATGCCGGCCCAGGGCCGCTACACCGTTGAGCGCGCACTGTCCCAGCACCTGGCAACCGACGATGACCCGCGCGCCCATCCGTTCAACTTTCCTCAACTGGACCAACTGGGGCTGCTGGGTGAGGTGCTACGCGCTGCCCTTGACCAGGATGTCACCCGGCAACCCACCGCCACCACGCTACGCGAGCAGTTGACGGCGCTGCTATCCGATTTAGGTAAACCGCTGCTCCGCGCTCCCGACGGCACCGGCATCCTTACCACCGAGGCATTGGTTGCCTGGTGCGAGGCCCACTGGGCTGCCGCCGCCGACTGGCTCTATGGCAACTTACCTGACCAGATTGAACGCTGGTGGGGCGCAGCGGATATCGCGGCAGAACTGCGCACCAGCGTGCAGCAGCACATTGACCGCAACGCCGGCCTGGATGCAGTGCTGGCCTGGCTCGATCCACATATTGATCTCAACTACCGAGCCCCACTCTTGAGACAATGGTCTGGCGACCGATGCCGGCGCGATACGCAGCCTTGCCTTTAGCCCCGATGGGCAAACGCCGGCCGTTTTTGGACGGGATGGAACAGTAACGCTCCGGCGCGTCCAGGATGGTACGCTGCTTCAGACCTTGACCGGGCACAGCGACTGGGTAAGTAACGTCGCCTTCAGCCCCGCCGGCACCCTGCCGGCATCCGGTGGTGATGATGGCCGGGTTATTCTCGGGCAACCGGGTAATGATACTCCGCTGCTGATCCACGACGAAGCAAACCAGCAGGTGCGCAGCATCGGGTTTCATCCCAACGGGCAGATGCTGATTGCCGGCTATACCGGCAGGAAGATCAATTCTGGCAGGTAAACGATGGTACACTCCTGCATACCTATGATAGTGATATGTATACTGTCAATAACCTGGCCTGCCTGGAGAACGGGCTTATCCTGGCAGCAGGTGATGAGCGAGGAGTTATTACATTTCTGCGCGCACAACTCAACCGCAGAAATATTCTCACGAGGATTCTAGAAAAGCCTGAAAAAACCAGAAACAAAAAAACCGCCCTATGCAAATGCAAAAGGCGTTTTCCTGTAGAGCTTTGTCTGTTTTTCTCGATAAGCATAAGCTTTTGGCAGAAAAATGAGAGTTAAGGCGCGTCCCACCGGTTTCTCGGCTAGCGGCACGAGGTTCAGGCGGAAGAAAGGGAGGAAGAACGGAGAAATATAGTTGAGGAAAGCGTTGATCGCAAGCCGAACGCTTCCTTAGGGCCGCGCCTCTCTCTTCATTTGTACATTTATAGAATACTTCAAACCCCCTTCAACTTCAATAGTTCCTTCATCCCGTATCGTAATGGGCCATTCGGCCTTATGGTACTGGGAGGGGGGATGACCCGTGCTACAATGTGTTTACCTGCTCATAATGCGTTAAAATAGCATAAAAGCACTATTCTGAAAAGTCTCTCAAGTGTAACCCGTAACCGTTTCTATCCTAATCTGGTACTATGCCTAAAAACTCACGTGATATGTTTGAAGCACAACGCGAGGCCATGCTACAATCCCAGGCGCCCCTGGCAACGCGCATGCGCCCGCGCACCCTGGAAGAATTCGTCGGTCAGGAACAGATTATCGGTGAGGGGCGCGTGCTGCGTCGTACGATTGCCAATGATCAACTCTTCTCGATGATCCTTTGGGGACCGACCGGTAGCGGCAAAACCACCCTGGCCCGCATTGTTGCCGGCACCACCAATGCCCACTTCGAGCAGGTCAGCGCGGTGGCCGCCGGGGTGTCCGAACTACGTCGGGTCATCAAAGAGGCTCAGGACCGGCTGGGCATGCTCCAGGAGCGGACGATCCTGTTTATTGATGAGATCCACCGCTTCAACAAGAGCCAGCAGGACGCCGTACTGCCCTATGTCGAGGATGGCACCATTATTCTGATCGGCGCAACCACTGAAAATCCCTCATTTGAAGTTAACAGCGCGCTGCTCTCGCGCAGTCGTGTCTTTATGCTTGAAGCGCTCACCGACGAGCAGATTGGGCAACTGGTTGATCGCGCCCTGACCGATAGCGAACGCGGACTGGGCAAGCTGAATGTGATGCTGGCAACTGATGCACGCGGCTATCTGGTCAATATGGCCAATGGTGACGCCCGCACCGCCCTCAACGCCCTGGAAACCGCTATCCAGACCAAACCGCCCTCCCTGGGTGACAAGCGGTTAATTACTGTTGAGGATATCCGCGATGCGCTCCAGAGCCGCGCCACCCGCTACGACAAGCATGGTGAACTGCACTTCGATGCCGTCTCGGCGTTGCACAAGAGCGTGCGCGATAGTGATCCCGATGCAGCACTCTACTGGCTGGGGCGCATGCTGGACGGCGGCGAAGATCCGTTCTACATCGCGCGGCGCATTGTACGTATGGCGGTCGAAGACATTGGCATGGCCGACCCGCAGGCGCTGCCGCAGACGATGGCCGCTCAGCAGGCTGTTCACTTCCTGGGGCAACCTGAGGGCGATCTGGCGCTGGCCCAGGCCGTGGTCTATCTCAGCCAGGCCCCCAAGAGCAACGCCGTCTACCGGGGTTATGGCGCGGCGCTCAAAGATGTTCAGCAGACGCGTAACGAGCCGGTACCACTGCATCTGCGCAATGCTCCCACCGATCTGATGAAGCGGGCCGGATATGGGCGCGGCTACGAGTATGCGCACGACCTGCCCGAGGGCCGCTCAGATCAGGCCCACCTGCCACCGAATCTGGAGGGCCGGATCTACTATGAACCGACCCGGCGGGGGTTTGAGGCAGAAGTCGCTGAACGCCTGGCCTGGCGCGCGGAACGGCATGTTCCAGAACCAGACGAACGTAAGACCGGCGATAAACGCCGGAAAACCGGCGGGAAACGCACTGCCGGCACACCTCCCGCCGGCGAGGCCGAAGCAGTTGACCCACAGGCGCTGGCCGGGGAAGAGTCGCAGGAGATTGGCGAGGAGTGACGGACAGCGGCTATCCGGCACAAGGTCATCATTTGCAGACGCAGTCTGATTTTGGACCAAAAATCGTTTGCCGGAATCGACACTAACAGGTATAGTTGGGATCAGTGCAATCAACCGTAGCAATAGTGGGAGAAGCGCTCATGACACTTGATGAAGCAATCGCCGATCTCAAGAATCGCATCACCGCCGTCAGTCCTAATGCCGTTATTCGGGTTATGCACGGCTCGGATGAGGAAGCCAGCATCCGGGCCTATGCGCCCGCCGAGCATGAGACGGCGATCAAGGAAGCCACCCGCGAGCCAACATTCCAACTGCTGACGAATGAAGGGCTCGATGTGCAGGTGATTTTTTACGATATTGCCACCTCCCTCCCGCCCGAAGAAGAAGGGTAAGGCACAGGGGATACGCATCAAGCGTTGAAGGGTTAGGGATACCAATTCAGGCAAAACCCTGACCCGTGGCTTGTTGTCCCCTGAAATCGGCGCAACCGACTGCGTGCCGGACGCCGACAACTGCTCTCCACCATATCCGCCCTGCGGAAAACATAACAAAACCCTGGCACACAATCCGGCAAGATGTTCCGTATGATTACTGAACATCGGCACGGAAAGCATACCAGGGAACCGGGCAAAGATCAGCCGGATTTAGCGTTATTCAGCAGCCACTCCAGCGCTAACAGATAGCCGCGCCAACCCAACCCGGCAATCTGCCCCGTGGCGACCGGCGCAACCACCGAGGTATGCCGAAACTGCTCACGCCGGTAGACATTCGAGAGATGCACTTCAATAATTGGCGCGCTCAGGCTTGCCAGCGCATCACGCAGCGACAGACCGTAGTGGGTTAATGCACCCGGGTTAATAATGATCCCGTCGGCAGCCCAACCTTCGGCCTGCAAAAAATCGATCAGGGCTCCCTCGTGATTTGACTGGAAGGCCAGCAGCGTTACTCCTGCCGCCACTGCCCGCTCGTGCAACATATCATCGATCTGGGGCAGGGTAGTAGCGCCGTAAATCTCCGGTTCGCGTTGCCCTAACATATTCAGGTTGGGCCCGTGGAGCAGCAGAATTTTCATGGTACACTGCCCTACCGCGCAACAACTGGTAAATAGATCCTGCTAACAACCGGCTCACCACGCACAAAAGCCTGACTGATCGTATCAGTGACCTCGTCATAAACATTGGGATTAAACTCCGACGTAACCCGAACCGTGATCCGGTTAATGTCGGATATATCCGCATCTGCCGGTATTTGCACCCGCACATCGATTGGGAAGGGGCCGCCGCGCCGCAGCGTCGGTATTCTGGTCGGTTCGACCGTAATCTCCCAGTCGAGATCCTGGGTGGTTGTCACCGTAAAGCTGTCAAACCCATTTCCAATATTCACCAGTGTATGCTGGAACAGAATTTCTTCTCCCGGTACCAGCACGGCCCGATCATTCGGTGAGAAATCCACTCCAGCTACCTGAAGCACCGTTGTTCGATCAAACACCTCGGCTTTAATTTCCGGCTCCGTCACCGAGCGGGCAGTTACGGTGGTCGTGTCGCGCACGGTTGCGCCCGTCGGGGACTGCGCCGGCGCAGCCGACGGCACCAAAATTGTCACCGAGATTGTCGTGCCGGCCGCCGGTTCGAGGAAAACACTTGCCGGCGACACAAAGGTCTCCCATCCCAGCGACGATAGCGCCGAGATGTCAAACGTTTCACTCACAAACCCGGTATTGGTAATCTGATGCGTATAGTTCACCAGTTTACCCGGCAGTTGGGAACTGGCCCGATCCGGGACTAACTCCAGATCAATCGGTGGCCCGATCCGCAATCGGGCGGTCGCCAGCGCGTCCACCGGATCACCACCGTCGAGCGTCTCAGAGGAGCGCGCGCGTAGCGTAAACTCGCCAACTTCGCCATCCGGGGTTTCCGCAGGCGCTTGCAGCACCAGGGTCACGGTGGTGGTCTGACCGGGCGTAAAGTCGATCAACTCGGTTGGTGACAGCAAGACGATCCAGTCAGTTGGCCCGGTGGTTGTCGTCACAGAATAGGACTGGGTAATACTCCCACTGTTCATCAAGGTAAAGGTAAACGTGACGGGTTCGGTTGCAGGACCGGCGCGGGTCAGCGACGGTGGCGTCAGCATCACTCCCGGCACTGGGGCGATGGTGGTCTCAACCGACGCACTCTGCTGCTCATCCGGTTCAGAAGAGGTAGCCGTCAGGGTAGTTGTGTCAACTGTGCCGGCAACAATGCCAGGCGGTATATCGAGTTCAACCTGGATCTGCCGCTGTTGTTGCGGCGGTATTTCGATCTCCTCAGCGGGAAGAGAACGCACCGGCCACACCTGGGATGAGTTGAGCGTCAGACCAATAGTATCAGTAAAATTACCATTATTTTCTAACGTAACCGTATAAGTGTAGACAATGTTGGGTGGCTGCTCAGTTGCCGCAAGCCCGTCAACGGTCAGCGCGAGCGCGGCCACCTTGTTGACATTGAACGTATCTACTACCTCAGCCACCGCCGCATTGCTGTCGGTAGCGGTTGCACGTAACGTGATGGTATAACTCCCGGCCAGTGCATTTGCCGGCGGTGTCACCTGCACATCAACCGTTGTACCGGCACCTGGGGCCAAATTATCAATCGCTGATGATGAAGATATAACGGTCCATCCTGCCGGCGGATTAACGATCTCCAGATTGAAGCTACCGGTTGTATTGCCGACATTGGTGATAGTATGGGTAAATGTTACCATATTACCGGGATCGTTACTCTGTGCCTGCGCCGGGCTGATCCGTGGTACGGCCGCGTTAACCACGGTCGTATTATTAATGACAGTGGCATTAACACTGCTATCAATCTGCGAACTGGCGGTGACACTGGTTGCGTAGACTGGTGGACTGGCACTTATCCCTTCCGGCGCGGTCAGGAGCAGCGTAACCACCCGACTCTCACCCTGCGCCAGCGTAATGGTCGCGCCGGGCTGGAGACTGCTGCTCCACGCCGACGACGGAGGAGTAACGGTAATGTCGAAGGTATCGGTGCCATTACCTTCATTGGTAAGCAGGTACTGGTAGCGTAGCTCCTGCCCCGGACCCGCCGATTGATTTTGCGGGTAGGTGGTAGTATCCGCCGTAAATGTGAGTTTTGGATCGGGCAGAACAGTGGTCGTATCGCGCGCAGTAGCGGTACCGCCGGTAGCGGATACCGTGAGGGTCGCCGGCACCTGTACCCCGGCAGCCGCGCCGGCCGGTACATTTACGGTGACAACCACCGCCTGTGAGCTACCGGGAGCCAGACTGCTAACAGACGGCGGTGAGACACTGCCACTCCACCCGGACGGCAACCCGCTCACAGACAGGGTAAAGTTGCCGGCTTCGTTCCCCACATTCTTCAGCGTATGTTTGTATGTTACCTGCGTGCCGGGTTTCCCGGAGCCACTTGCCGTTGTGGGTGTCAACTCGGGCACCGGCTCATTCTGGACAATCGGCGTGGTCTGCTGAACCTCGGCACGTTTCGCAGTATCACCCTGTGATGTCGCCGTCACACGCGTCACCAGCGGTGACTGGGTGATATTAGCAGGGATGGTTACGGTGACATTTACCGTGATTTCTCCACCAGCAGGCAGTGTTACTGGTTGAGCCGGTGAGAAACTAAAGGTGACGCCAGTTACCCCAGATGTTGAAACCGAACCTTCCAGAGTAAAGGTATCGATACCATTGCCGGTATTCTTGAGGGTATGCTGGTAGGTGATCGAACCGGGTGAAGAAGTCTGTGTACCAGTCTGATCAGGTGTAAATGTCACTCCGAATACTGGCGAACAGGCATTGGTATACGGCCCAAAGCGATTACTGAAATTCGAAGTATTCCCGGAACTATCGGTAACGGTGAAGAGCAGATAGGGCTTACAGCCGGTTATATCAATATTGCTAAAACTGCCGGTTGTTTCAAATGAAGTGACATAGAAGCGGCCTTCGTCACGTTCCCCGTCCAGATTCCCAAACACCTCAACGGTACACCCGGAACTACAACCGGAGACACTACCACTCAGACGCGGCGGTGATCCGGCCGTAACGGAGATGTTGCTCATATTGGCCGTTTTTTCCTGATTGCCACCAGTGACTAACTGGATACCAAAAACATTGGCGTCATCACCACCATTGCCGGTCGTGGTTGTTTTTGTGACACGGTTACGAATGGCATCATTCCGAATCCGCACACCATCACTCGTATTGTTGGCAACATGGTTATTTTCAACAAGATTATTATCCGTTCCCGTTTCAGCAATATAAATACCCGCGCCACCATTATAGCTAACAGTGTTGCCATCGCCGGCTCCCGTGCCACCAACGGTATTGCTCGCCGCCCCATTACGGATAGAGATCCCATGGTGCACATTCCCGGCATCCTTTATTCCAATGCGATTGCCAACAATTTTGTTACCAGTGACCTGTTTGCCCCCACTAATGTTCGTACAATCATTGTTAAGCTGTACACCCTCAACATCATTCCCACCAATGAGGTTGCCCGGACCGACCGTTACATTCGTTGCACCACACTCCAGTAAGACACCGATATGGTTCGGTAGTACGGTTGTCTTATTCGGAGCCAAGCCGATAACATTATTTTTGATGGTAATCGGCCCGACACCCGCCAGACCCTCACGATTATCAACGATAATACCATTACCGGTAACAGTAAAGATATCGCCTTGATCGAGGTTGCCGGAGATCGTATTATTCTCGATAGTGACAGCCCGTGCGCGATACACCGAAACACCACCATCGGCATTCCGAATGCCGGCTGTTCCTGCCTTATTAGTACCAATCAGATTCCCGGTGACAACATTCTCCGTGATCCATGTACCCGGATTGGCGATTAACTCACCACTGATTGTAACACCATAGTCAGCCGGTCCAATTGATGAACCTTTACCATTGCCACTGATAACATTACCGGGGCCAATTGTATTATTATTCGCATTATCAGTAATCCGTACACCATCTTCAGTATTTTCCAGCGCGGCTGTACCTGTCCGATTAAGGCCGATAATGTTATCTCTAATAATATTGCCATGAACCTCGGCTGTATCGCCCGACATCCCCGGTGTTCTCCCAAGGTATACACCATACCCAACATTCCCGGAAATGACACTATGCCGCACGATGTTGTTATCCGCGCCGGCTATAATCGCAATACCGCCACTTTCATTTGGAAGACGTGCGGTTCCATTATAGTTGGTACCCACATAACAGTATTCAACTCTGTTACCGGCAGGTGGTATGCTTACATTATTACCACTAATAACAATTCCCACACCAGTCGGGTCATCCACAAATCCCCCAAAATCAATGTTATTAATAATCAAGCCTCGTATCAGATTATTGGAAGACTTGATAAACAGGCCACGAGCACTCTGCGTCGGAAGCCTGGTACCATTCAGTTCGATCTTGGGTGTCACCCCATCAGCAGCCGTACCATCAATCGTAATATTATCGCTGGTCAGCGCCGGTAATGCCGAATTAAGCTCAATACTCCAGTAGGCCCCTGTAGCCTGATATCCCGGATCAGATGTGGGTATGCTGAACGTAATTATCTTATTACCCGTGGCAGCATTCGCCTGGGTAATGGCCCAGCGTAGAGTGTTCTCCGTCACATCATCGGCGGTTTTTTTGACTTCAAACGTGGATGTCTGGGCCTGAGCAGGACGCACCGGCATGGCACTTACCACCAGCAATGCCAGGATGGTAAGAAGAATGATTTTGTGGATAGACGACTGCATACTGCCTCCCTGCTAACGCCGGATGATCGGCAACCACAGGCGCGTGCCGGCGGTACTCAAAACGATATCGGTTCGGTCCTGGGCTGAGGCAATAATATTGCCGGTCCTGGCATCAAGCACCTGGATAGTAAAGGTATCACTCTGCCCCGGTTCGGCCCGCTCAGGGATGGTGACTTCGACAGCGATGTTTATCACATTCTGCGGTGAGTCCTGCGCAAGTGTCACGCCATTCTGGCTATCCAGCGAAAGCCCTGGCGTGGTTGACACGAACCGGAACTCCGAACCAAGGCTGCTCGACCCGACCAGTTGAATATTCACCGGGCCACGGCTGATATTCTCGATAACATGTTCAAATGTCACCGTCCGCCCCGCCGCGCCATCGGCAATCTGCCGCGCCGGGTAGAGCTGAACCGCCGCGGTTGTGGTGACAAGCGTCGTATCGGTGATCGTCTTGTTCTGGGTTACGTCCTCTAAGACGTTGATATTAATATTCACTACAGCGGTTGCCCCGGCATTGGCAATCTCCGGCGGAGTGACGGTCAGAACCGGCTGAACCGTCTCACCCGGTCCAACTTCATAGCCGGTTTCCGACAGAGTTGCCTGCCAATCCGGCGGGGGCGCAGTGGAGTTCAGTTCAAGCGTCGCGGTAATATTGCCATTGTTGGTGATAGCATGCGCGTAATCAATCGGTTTTCCTTCCTCAGTCTGCCCCGTGGAAGCCAGGGGCGTCACCGACAGAACAATCTTACCGTCAGCGGAGAGAGTAGTTGTATCTACCACGCTATCACTCACATCCGGCTCCGAACGGCTGGAAACCGTGACGGTCAGCAGGTCGGTCAGGCCGGCGAGTACCCGCTCGTCCGGTCCGGCGGGCAGCGTCAGCGTTACCGTCACCGGCTGCTTCTCTCCGGGAGCGAGCGCAAACGGCGTGGCGGGATCAAGCACAACCTCGCCCGCGTTCGCGCCCCAACCCAGGCTGGACGCATAAGAGAGCACCAGATCGTTATAGCTTACCGTACCATTGTTGGTCACAGTATGGGTATAGGTAATCACCTGAGTCGGGAAGGCTCCCGTAGTAACACGGGGCGGCTCGATCTGCACCGAACGAGTAACGGTAAACGCGGCAAACTCGGACGTGTTACGCTCACCCGGTTGCGTCCAGTTGTCGGTTGCGGTCAGCGCAAACTTGGTGGTATTGGTGGGAATTTCCGTCAACTGGAAGGTGAAAGAGCCGTCGCTCGCGGGTGTCACCGCACCGAGCAACTCCTGGCCCTGAATATCCTTGACACTCGTGCCGGAACTTGCGCTGAAGATCTGCACGGTACAATCAATACAGGCGGCCGCATCGGGGACACCCGGAGAGATGGTACCGGTATAGACATAGCCGAATAACTGCCCATCCTGATTCAGGCCGAGGTTGAACGGCGGGTCAATATCATGGTTGGGTATGCCGGGCACTCCTGCAATGGGCTGCCCCGTGGGGCCACGATCATCGCCGACAAGCTCGATCCCGGCGCGCACCGTATCGCTAACAAGTTCACCATTGTCCAGCATGCGGTTGTCCAGAATAGCAACACGCTTGGCTGTTCCATCCAGGATAACGGCGCTCAGGGTATTGGTATAGATGGTATTCCCGGCAACCAATGCCGGCACTGAATTGCCGGTAAAGATGATGCCGTTACCACCTGCATTTGCATCATTAATACCATTTTCGTTAATGATGTTGCCCTGAATGGTAGTACTGATCGCCCGGTCGGCGCGGATACCGTCGTAGGCATTCTCCACGATTGTATTGGAGATAATATCGGTACTGCTACCATTATTGAATAGTATCCCATTCACTGCATTACCGGCTATACTGCTGTAGCGAACAGTCGTTGTGACGGTACCGGTGAACTCAATACCATTGCCGCCATTGTCGCTAACCACGAGTGGAGTTTCCACATCCTGCCCATTGATTATTGTCTCCTGCGCATTGGCAATCGACACACCATTGCCGGCATTTTCCGTAATAGTGTTCTTGAGCAGCGTAGTAGAGATTACATCGCTGGTATTGGTTTGAATAGTGATCCCGTTACTGCCGTTGTAGGCAATGATATTACGTTCCTCATCGGTTGGGCCGCCAATTTGGGTTCCTGAGACATTGGTATTGAGAACGATACCATTGCCTGTGTTCGGAATCGGGTCTGCCCCAAACCTATCTGTTCCAATATAGTTACCACTGATAATGTTGCCATTAGTATTAAAATCAATAAAAGGAGGGTCATTCGCGCCAATGATACGGATACCATCCCCGGCAATGCCTGATATGACGTTGCGTTCAGATGTGTTCCCTCCGACTCTATTATTGCTGGCCCCCTTGTCAATGAGTACACCAACCGTCTGATTAGTTCCTCCACTGGGCACTTGTCCATTCTGCCCTAGACCAATATAGTTGTTAACGACGATATTACCAGAAGCTTCCTCCGGGCCACTGATTTGAATTCCTGGTCCCACATTGCCAGCAATATAATTACGAGTGTAGATACTACTACCACCAACGACATTGCCCCTAGTAGGCAATATATTCGCTCCGATGAGAATACCTCCACCACCATCAGTACCCGTACCATTTGGAATGACTTTCGTTGACGAATTGTTCATTCCAATGCGGTTTCCATAAATTTCATTATTAGAGCTATCTGCAACAAATATCCCCCATCCCCCATTACCTGAGATAAGGTTACGTTCTGAAGGAACTGAACCAGCAGCATCAGTACCGATCACATTCTCATTGGCATTGGTAAACACATAGATGCCGTATCGCAGATTCGGCACGGCCTTGCTCCCAAAACGATCAGTACCAATAGAGTTGCCCTTTATCAAATTACCAGAACCTTGAACGAGGATACCATCAAGGTTATTTCCAGAGATAATATTGGCTTCATCAGCCGCGCTACTATCTCCACCAATAATATTCCCTGTTGCGGAAGTTGTTATCCAGACACCAGGGCCCGTATTCGGAAAACTGGTATCACCCTTTTTGCCAATACCTATATAGTTGCCCTGTACTGTATTATTGTTACCATTTATCTGAATACCAGCTATGCCCCCACGAAACCCCACAATACCTAATCCCTTGATTGTACAGTTATCACCAATAATGGTAATACCCCCAGCAGTATTGACAGTCGAGCCATCAATAATTATCTCAGGACCAGCCTGATTCGGCTGGCCGCCAATATATTGAGCCTGAGTATTTCCATCAATGGTAATATTGTTTGACAGAATTGCCGGAAAAGCGAGTGCGGCTATCGGGGTGATTGTCCAGGTCTCTGCGGAGGAATCGCTTCCATCATAGCCAGGATCGGTCTCAGCGGGGATGTTGAATGCGATAGTAACCGGGTTTTCATCTGACGCTTTGGTATTTGCCGCTTTGATTGCCTGGCGTAGCGAACAAGGAGCTTCACAGTTGGGGTTGCTTACCGTCAAATCTTCGGTAGTTGTGACAATAAGGGTCTCGGCAGCATGTACCGGAGTCGGCTGCCACCCGACGCCCAGCGACGTAACGATAAGCATGGTGATCAGAAGTATATGCGACCAGCGCTGGTATGTCGGGGACATGGTGTACTCCTTGTACTCTATCGCGCAACGTGCGGGACGGTAGAACACAATCCGGTAAAAGGTTGCAAAAGCGTAAACCCTATTTCCCGCCCTATTGTAGCACGGAACGGCTTGCAGCAAACTAGGAAAGAGGTACTGAAATCGGCCTGAGTCTAACATAAATCTAACGCGAATCTTGCGCGCTATTAGTGAAAGGACGGTAAACTGGTTGCAGTGACCGTAACACCGGGGCGTCTTGTGCGCCCGTTAAGATAGATGAACGTTTTGTCATAGGAGGCTGATACGTAATGGCTAAGATTGTAGGAATTGACTTAGGAACAACAAACTCGGTTGTCGCCGTGATGGAAGCGGGCGACCCGGCCGTTATTCCCAATGCTGAAGGTAATCGTACCACCCCTTCGGTGGTTGCGTTCGCCAAGAATGGCGAGCGACTGGTGGGGCAGACGGCCAAGCGCCAGGCGACGATTAACCCGGATAATACGATTTTCTCAGTGAAGCGCTTTATTGGGCGCGACTATGATGATACCGATGTTGAGCGCGATATGGTACCGTTTGAGGTTTCTGCGGGACCGCGCGGCGATGTTCGGATCAAGGTTCCCCAGACCAGCAAGGACTACGCGCCGCAGGAAATTAGCGCGATGACCCTGCAGAAGCTCAAGGCCGATGCCGAGGCGTACCTGGGTGAGCCGGTGACGCAGGCTGTAATTACGGTTCCGGCCTATTTTAACGACAGCCAGCGCCAGGCCACCAAGGACGCCGGCAAGATCGCCGGGTTGGAAGTGCTGCGGATTATCAACGAGCCGACGGCGGCGGCGCTCTCCTACGGTATGGACAAGAAGAAGGATGAGACGATCCTGGTCTTTGACCTGGGTGGTGGTACCTTTGACGTGAGTATCCTGGAAGTCGGCGATGGCGTGGTCGAGGTGCGGTCCACCAGTGGTGACACGCACCTGGGTGGTGACGACTATGATGCGCGCATTGTTGACTGGATCGTCGAGGAGTTCCGCAAGGATCAGGGGATTGACCTGAGCAAGGATCGCCAGGCGCTCCAGCGGCTGAAGGAGGCGGCCGAGAAGGCCAAGATGGAGCTGTCGAGCATGATGGAGACAGAGATCAACCTGCCCTTCATCACCGCCGACGCTACCGGCCCGAAGCATCTGACGATGCGCTTGAGCCGGTCCAAGTTTGAGCAGTTGACCAGCGCGCTGACCGAGCGGCTGCGGGGTCCGGTGAACCAGGCGCTCAAGGACTCCGGCATGAAACCCAACGAGATCCACGAAGTTGTGCTGGTCGGCGGGAGCACCCGTATGCCGGTGGTCCAGGAATTGGTGCGCAAGATGATCGGCAAGGAGCCGAACAAGAGCGTCAACCCGGATGAGGTGGTCGCGGTTGGCGCGGCAATTCAGGCCGGCGTGCTCGGTGGCGATGTCAAGGGCGTTGTGCTGCTGGATGTGACGCCGCTGTCGCTGGGTGTGGAGACCCTGGGTAGCGTGATGACCAAGCTGATCGAGCGCAACACGACCATCCCGACGCAGAAGAGCGAGATCTTCTCCACCGCAGCCGATGGGCAGACCGCGGTAGACATCCATGTGCTCCAGGGTGAGCGCGAGATGGCCGGGGATAACATGACGCTGGGCCGGTTCCGCCTGGAAGGTATTCCGCCCGCACCGCGCGGTATCCCGCAGATCGAGGTGGCATTCGACATTGACGCCAACGGCATCCTGAATGTCTCGGCGAAGGATAAGGCGACCGGCAAGGAGCAGCGCATTACCATTACGGCCAGCACCAACCTGAACCAGAACGAGGTTGAGCGCATGGTCAACGAAGCGCAGGCCCACGCCGAGGAAGATAAGCGCCGCCGCGCTATGGTTGAACTGAAAAACCAGGCCGATAGTCTGACCTACCAGAGCGAACGCACGCTGAACGAACTGGGCGACAAGGTAGACGCCATTGAGCGTGAGCGCATTGAAGGTCTGATTAAGGATCTGCGTGATGCAATTACCCAGGAGGACGAGGAACGCATTCAGCAGTTGACGACGGAACTACAACAGGCGATGTACCAGGTTTCGCAGAAGGCATACGGCGAAGGCCAGCCACAGGGCCAGCCGGGCCAGCCGGGGCAGTCCGGTGGCGGTGATGAAGGCGTCGTCGAAGGCGAGTATACTGTCGAGTAACGGGTTTCACAACGGCATAATCCGCGACAACGACCAGCAAACAATTGCTGGTCGTTGTCTTTGTACTGACAGCTTAAGTTGATATGAGTTACGGGGTGCGTATTCAAACCAGACGTTTGAACTGAGGAACGCTCACTTCGCCTGCGGCAGCGTGGAAGGAACCATCGTTGTGTAATGGACATTGAAAAAATCCGGATATAGAGGGGACCGGATGGCATTCACCACCGTACGGCCCGGACGTTGGAGTCCCGGCTTCAGCCGGTGAACGGCCGTCAACCGGCTGAAGCCGGGACTCCTGGAGCAATGTCCGGATTACTGTTCAAACTTCATCAAAAATGAGTATCACGCTGCCGCAGGCGGTTTATGTTTCATCTGGTGAAACGCTCAGTTTTATCGTCCACCGCATAACGCATGCCATCTCGTAGCTTTCATGGTCTAAACCATCACCACGCCAGTCGCGTTATTTGACAATTCGCTCTACCGGGCGTAAAGTAGGCGCGTGTTGTTTGTGTGCAGAATAATCCCTTAGACAAGGTTATAATTTACAGGGTGAACGCAGCAGCCGGCGGCGTACCTACTCAACATGGCCGGCTACCCGGTTGGTGTGAACCTTGTGCTACAAAGAAACGTTATTTATGTCCAGGCACCCCGATATTGTGTTGCTGGTGCTCGATACTCAACGCGCCGACCGGCTCTCCTGTTACGGACATACGTCCGCCACATCGCCATACCTGGATGCTCTCGCAGCCGAGGCGACCTTTTTCCGCCACGCAATCGCTCCGGCGCAGTGGACTATTCCTGCGCACGCCTCGATGTTTACCGGGGTCTACCCCTCCCGTCACCATACGCACCAGTCCGACGCGGTGCTACCCGCAACGCTGACCACCCTCGCTGAACGCTTGCGCACCGGGGGCTTTTTTACGGCCGGTTTTTGTAATAACCCGCTGGTCGGCGTGGTCAACAACGGGCTGCGGCGCGGCTTCTACAGCTTTTTGAACTATAGCGGACTAATGACCTCCCGTCCCAACCAGGCCGGGACACATTCCAATCTGTTCGACAAGTATCGCCAGTTGTTCAAGCGCTGCCTGGCGGCGCTGCTCAACCGCGCGCAAGATGCCTTTGCCCGCTCGGATCTGCTGCTGGCGCTCTCCTTTACCCCCATGGTGGTACCGCTCTGGCAGACGGCACTCAGCTTTAAGGGCAATACCAGCCGGTCGCTCCACGATGCGGCGCGGCTGCTGGTCGAACGCCGGGGGGTAGAGCGGGACCAGTCGGTCTTCTGCTTTATCAACCTGATGGGCGCACATATGCCCTACCGCCCGCCCCGACGCTTTGTGGCGCAGTTTGCGCCGCATGTGTTGCGCGATAAGACGGCCCGTACCTACTTGCGTCGGTTCAACAGTGATATCTATGGCTGGCTGGCGCCCCTGCACAGCGCGATTAACGCCGAGCAGAAGGCGACACTCGACGGCATGTATGATGCCGAGGTTGCCAACCAGGATGTGCATGTGGGAGCCTTTATCGACAAGTTGCGCAGCAGTGGCCGCCTGGAGCATACCCTGCTGATCATCTGCGCCGACCATGGCGATCATCTGGGCGAGAAGCAGATGATGGGGCATGGCTTCTCACTTTACAATGAACTGGTGCATGTGCCATTGATCATTCGTGATCCGGATGACGATTTCCCGCGTGGCACGGTTGTGGAGCGGTTTGTCTCGACGCGCCGCCTGTTCAACACGGTGCTGACGGCAGCGGGCATGGCCGACGCACCGGAACAGACGCTGACCCTGGCGCACAGCGCCGGCAACGATCCGGACGCCGGGGGGGTATTTGCCGAGGCGCTGCCGCCCCAGAATGCGCTCCGGATGATTCGGCGGCGGCAGCCGGATCTGATTCAGGCGCGTGACTGTGACCAGGTTCGCCGCGCCGTCTGTAATGACCGGCACAAACTTATCCAGACTGGGGAGCATCGCCTGGAACTCTACAGTATGGAGGAAGATCCGGGCGAGACGCTTAATCTGGAGGCGATTCTGCCGGAGCGGGTGGAGGCATTGCAGCAGCAGTTGCAGATGTTCGTCGCGCAGACACCGACCACGCCGCCGCCGACCACCCGGACAGTCGCCCATGATGACCCGGAAGTTCAACGCCGCCTGCGCGATCTGGGCTATCTGGAGTAGCTTGTGCCGGTTGAGGCACCGTTCAACATTGACGATGCGTACATGACACTTACTTCGTAGCGCCGCCGTATGACGGTTGAATGTTACATCCGGACACTGTGCCGGGAGTCCCGGCTTCAGCCGGTGTGCGGCCGGCAGTCGGCTGAAGCCGGGACTCCTGGAAGAGGCTGCAATGGGTCATAACCGCGCGGCCGCATACCATATCCGGGTAATTTTTCCCAAACTTCATCAGGCGGTGGTGTCGGCCTGGCACCGCCTGAACTGAAGGCGGCACAAACCGCACGCAAACAGTCATGTGCGATTAAACCCGGTCTGAATGACCGATAGATTTCCATATCGCCACTGAAAAGCATAACACGAAAAGACATGTATCCACCAGTTGATCCAATCATTGTCGAGTTTGGCCCGCTGGCGTTGCGCTGGTACGGCCTGATCATTATGACCGCCATCCTGGCGGGGACATGGATTGCCGGCCGCTATGTTGCCCGGCATGGCGAAGATCCGAATAATGTCTGGGATATGCTGTTCTGGGTATTGATTGCGGGGCTGATTGGCGCGCGGCTCTACTATGTCTTTATCCAGTCGCCGCGCGGCCCGGAAGGCTTTGGGCGCTATCTCGAGAATCCGATCAGCATTATTGACCTGCGGCAGGGCGGACTGCATATCTTTGGCGGCTTTCTCCTGGGGGGGCTGGCAATGTGGTTATTTGCCCGCGCCCGCAACCTGCGCCTGCCGATCTATCTTGATGGAATTGCGCTGGCATTACCGCTGGGGCAGGCGATTGGACGCTGGGCCAATTTTATCAACCAGGAACTCTATGGCCCGCCAACCACACTGCCCTGGGGATTGCGAATCGATCCACAACATCGTATTCCGCCCTACAACAACCTGGCCGAATACCCGGAGAGTACCCGGTTTCATCCGCTCTTCCTGTATGAGATGATCTGGAACTTGATCGGCTTCGGGCTGCTCTTCTGGATTGCGCGGCGCTTTCAGTCGCGGTTGCGCGCCGGCGATATTGCGCTGCTCTATCTGATCTGGTATCCGTTCGGACGCTTCTTTATCGAGTTTCTCCGGACGGACTCCTGGTTTTTTCCCGGCACGAACTTCAACATGGTCCACATCCTGTCGGCGATTGCCGTGATCGGCTCGGCCATTCTGCTCTACCGGCGGCATCGGGAACCGGAAGCGCAGGAAGTGCAGCGCGCAGAACCGGAAGCGCAGCGCGCAGCGCGCAGAACCGGAAACGCAGAACCGGGAACTGCGAGCACAGAACCGGAGCAAGGAGTCGAGGACGAGCAACCAGGAACCAGCGAGAAACCGGCTAATCCATAACGCATTTTTGCCACAGCGATCACCAAGAACATGGAGGGGTGCGGTCAGCGGCACATCACAGCAATGCGCCCCGGTAAGCGCTCTGCTGCATGCACTGCGGCTCTCATCGAATCCGTATCGAGGTCAGGGTGATAAACGTTGAACATTAAATCCGGACATCGCTGAACCGGAGTCCCGGCTTCAGCCGGTCCCGGATGGCATATCCGGGTTGTTTTCTCAACGTTTATAAGCCGGGACGCCAGTAAATTCCGTATCCGAACTATTGTCTCAACGTTCATAACCGTTAACCCATCATCGTTAACTCGTAACCCGTAACCGTTAACCCATAACCTTTAATTATGTCACCTCGTCTACTCATTATTGGTCTGGACTGCGCCGAACCGTCGCTGCTGTTTGAGCAGTGGCGTGACGATCTTCCCAACCTGTCGCGGTTGATGCGGCAGGGTAGTTTTGGTCGGCTGGAAAGCTGCATACCGGCGATTACCGTGCCCGCCTGGAGTTGCATGTTCAGCGGGCGTGATCCCGGCGAGTTGGGCATCTATGGCTTTCGCAACCGCGCCGACCGGGGCTATCAGCAGATGGCTATCGCCGACAGCCGGGCCGTGCAAGTGCCGCGCCTCTGGAATATCCTGGGGGATGCCGGATGGCGCGTGGCCGTCATCGGTGTGCCGGGCAGCTTTCCACCGCAGCCGGTCAACGGAGTACTAATCTCCGGCTTCCTGGCTCCCAACACCCGCGCCGAATACACCTACCCACCCGAACTTGCTGCGGATATTGCCGGGTGGGTGGGGAATTATCTGCTGGATGTGCCCAACTTTCGCTCCGAGGACAAAGGGCGTATTCTCCGCGACATTTATACGCTGTGTGACCAGCGCTTCACCCTGGCCGAACGGTTGCTTGAGTGTGACGATCCCGATCTGCTGCTGCTGGTGGAGATGGGTGTGGATCGCATTCATCATGCGCTCTGGAAGCATATGGACCCGCAGCATCCGCTCTTTGTGCGGGATTCACCCTTTGCAACCGCTATTCATGATTACTACCGTCATGTTGACCGGCGCATCGGTACACTACTGGCCCGCTGCGCCGATCAGACCGCCGTGCTGGTCGTTTCGGACCATGGCGCGCGCCCGCTGCTGGGCGGCATCTGCCTGAATGAGTGGCTACTGGCGGAGGGCTACCTGACCCTGCGCGAGCCGCTGACCATTGGGGACGGCCGGCCACAACTGCTTCAACCACACCATGTGGACTGGAGCCGTACGCGGGCCTGGGGCGCGGGCGGCTACTACGGGCGGGTTTTTCTGAACGTCAAGGGGCGCGAGCCGGAGGGCGTGATTTCCCCCGCCGCGTATGCGCAGGAGCGGGAAACGCTGGCAGCGAAGCTTCAGGCGCTCCCCGGCCCGGATGGGCAACCGCTGGGGACGCGGGCTTTCACACCGCAGCAACTCTATCGGCGGGTGCGCGGGGTTGCGCCCGACCTGCTGGTCTACTTTGGCGATCTGGCCTGGCGCGCGGTGGGAACGCTGGGGCACGGGACGATCTACACCCGCGAGAATGATACCGGCCCCGATGATGCCAACCATGCGCAGCATGGCCTGTTTATCTTTGCCGACCCACAGCGCCCCGGCAATGGAACATTGGTTGAGGGTACGCAGATCTACGATATCCTGCCAACGCTGCTGGCACGCTTTGGTATCGCGGCCCCGAACGGGCTACGCGGGCGGGTGTTTTTACGTTAGCACGTTGGAACGTTGGGACGTTAGCACGTTGGGACGTTAGCACGTTGGGACGTTGGCAAATTCCGTGGTACTCATTGGCATACTGATGCAGCAGGAATGAAACCGCCTGGTTCCGTTCAAGTTGAATGATTGCACCGGCGCGTTGGCGCGCAGCCAGTGCCGCTCCAACTTTTACCATAAGACAGCACGATGCATTTGTTCCCAGTTCTCGGTTCTCGGTTCTCAGAGACTGTCTGAAACGGGTTGGTCATGGGGCTACGGCCCCGGAGCGGGAGTCCTGGCGTCAGCGGGGGTGTGGCCGGAACCGGCGGAAGCCGGGACTCCTGGGGCGCGGTCCGGTGGCGCAGGGCACCCCGCATGCCGTGGGACCGACGCGAATCAGCTTTTCCGACAGTCTCTCAGTTCTCGGTTCTCAGTTCTCGGTTCTCAGTTCTCAGCTCTTTGTTCTTTGTTCTCAATTCTCGGTTCTTGGTTCTCTCACTGGCACCATATGTGCTATAACCACAGCAGCAACACTATTTTCAGTTCTCAGTTCTCAGTTCTCAGTTCTCAGTTCTCAGTTCTCAGTTCTCAGTTCTCAGTTCTTCCCTATGAAACTTATCCTGACAACGCTCTGGCGGGGCTTGCGCAAGGTCATCGGCGCGCTCTTCCTGGTGCAACTCGGCCTGATCGTCATCTTAAAGATTGTGCGGAAGGTCTACCCGGCCCCGGCGCGCCCGGAGCATCTGCCGCCGCTGCAGCCACCGCCAACCCAACTGGGCACGACGCAGGTGCAGATCTACACAACTGGTGCGACGCTCTTCCGGGATATGCTGGCCGCCATCAACGCCGCGCAAGAGACAATCCTGTTTGAGACCTTTCTCTGGCATGCCGATGATCTGGGGCAGCAGTTCAAGGACACCCTGATTGCCCGCGCCCGCGCCGGCGTGCAGGTCTACATTATCTACGACTGGATGGGCAATGTTATGATGCCCCCGGCCTTCCGGCGCTTCCCCGCTCTGCCCACGCTGCATCTGCTACCTTACAGCTCGATCCGCCACCAACCCGGCTACTTGCTTGATCCGCGCCGCCTGGGGCGCGATCATCGCAAGATCCTGGTAGTTGACGGGCAGGTCGGCTTTGTCGGCGGCTACAACATCGGCGCGCTCTACCAGCCCTGGCGCGATACCCAGGTATGCCTGCGTGGTCCGGCAGCACTGGATCTGGCACATGCCTTTGCCGCTTTCTGGAACAGCTATCGCGGGAAGCTACCGGCGCTGCCGCTCCCCCACGGTGAATGGCAGTCCGACATTCGGGTCTACTGCAACGACCGGTTGCAGTTAATCTTTCCCATCCGCGATATGTATATTCAGGCGATTCAGCGCGCCCAGAAGCGCATCCGCGTGACCCAGGCCTATCTTGCGCCCGACCCGCCGATCATCAATGAGTTGATCCGGGCAGCCGCGCGCGGCGTGGATGTGCAGATCCTGATCCCCTGGCCCTCGAACCATTTTTTGCCGGACTGGATCGGTCGCCGCCAGTTTGGCCGGTTGCTACGCGGCGGCATCCGCATCTTCGGCTATATCGGCCCGACGCTGCACGCCAAGACGATGACGATTGACGGACAATGGTCAACCATCGGCGCAACCAACCTGGATCGCCTGAGTATGATCGGGATGAATGAAATTAATGTGGAGCTTTTCGACGCTGAACTGGCCGCGCAGATGGAGGAGATATTCGCACGCGACTGCACCAGCGCCCGCGAGATCCGGCGCGAAGCGTGGGAACAGCGGCCCTGGTACTGGCGGGTGGTAGAGTGGCTACTGGCCCCGCTCTGGCCGCTGGTGTAACAGTATCACGACCCTTGTGTATTCGTGGCCCGATGCGTGGACAGTATCACGCACCCGGCAACATCTTATTGATCAACTGCTCCAGATCCTCGATCAGGAAGGGTTTAGTCAAGATGGCGCAGTTATGATCCTGAGCCCACCCGGTATGGCTCTCGATGAAGAAGATATCCGCCGTGACCACGATCACCGGAATATCCTGCATTTCCGCGTCCTGGCGCAGTTGTTCCACCAGGCGAATCCCGGAGTCGGGCCGTTCCATGCGTATATCTGCCAGGATCAGATCGGGCCGGTGCTGCTTGATGGCGTCATATGCTCCACTGTCCTTGGTGCAAAAAAATGCCTGATAGCCCAGGTCTTCCAACAGGTCACGCATCATCTCCAGGTAGTCGGGATCATCATTGACAACAGCAATCAGGGCCATAGCAATTTCCTTTTGTATTGCATTCAAAGTCTCTCTCCTCTCTTTAAAAAAAGTGACAAATGACAGGACGAGCAGCCGTAGGGTACGCTGCGTAACGTTTGAACGTGCAACCCGGACTTCACTCCAGGAGTCCCGGCTTATGCAGTTTGAAACATTAATCCAGACATTGCTCCAGGAGTCCCGGCTTCAGCCGGTGAACGGCCGCACACCGGCTGAAGCCGGGACTCCAAAGTCGGAGCCGTACGGTGGTGCATGTCCCGGCTTCAGCCGGATCAGGCTTTGCCCGCCGGCATTCCGCCGGCGAAAGCCGGGACTCCCGGAGGGCACATCTGGACTATTCTCTCACCGTTCTCCCAGCGAGAACGACGGGATAATGATCGCGTGTAAAGCAGCTTTACGCCTTTGCGCAAGTTTATCTGAACGGTCCTGATCCTAAACCGGCAGATGGTGCAGCCGCTGCTGAATGCCATTCAGCAAGCGGACGGACGTGGCCGGCGGCTCCAGCAGCGTCGTGCCCCCATGCTGCGCGGACCGGCATAACGATTCGCAGACTGTAGGACAATATATGCCGTCCGAGCAGATAAAGACCGGAATTGTCCGGCTGAATTGGAACTGCCGCAACTGGAGCAGCAGTTGTGCTACCTGCTCCAGCGCGATACCCCGCAGATCAACCGCCGCGACATGGGCCCAGCCATGCCATATGGTTGCTTCGCGCAAATGCTGCGCGGTGTAGTAGATCACCGAATAGGCACGACAATCCAGCACTTCGCCTAAAACTGTGAAGATATCAGTGTCGTCTGCAACGAACATAATAATGGGTTGCAGCATCAGATTTCCTTTACCGAGATTGAAGGCCGTGATACTGGTCTGGTAGAGAGGAATTGAATGTGCGACAAGAACGGGGACAGGGCAGGAGGAGATTTCTTCGTAAATCCTGCCCCGCATATGGATGACGTTCACTCCTCCCCGTAACTCCAGTTTAACCATTACCTCTCCAAAATACTATCCGTAGATTCACGGAGGTTTGCGGGGGATTCTCGTAGGCCGCTCTACGGAAGCCGCTCATAGGCCGCGCATGCCCGGCGCATGCGGAAGGGGCAGGAATGTGCTATTCCTGCCCCCGTGCGAATCTCCGCTCTTCTCTTGCCCTCAGTTTACCGGATGATGCCCGGTTCCGACTATCCGGGCATGCCCGTAGTTTTTATCCAAACGCCACGTAGATTGTAGGCGCGGTTTGCAACCGCGCGGGGCCGTTACTCCGCCGGTGGAAGCGCCTGCAACCAGGCGTGCAGGTCGTCCGCGTCGCTGAAGTCAAGCAGCGCCTCCGCCAGCGCCCCCAACTGGTCCATCGACAGGTGCTCGATCTGCGCGACGGTTGCCGGGGCAAGTTCCCCACAGCGGCGCGTCAACTGTCGCTGGATCAGTGTTAAGCGTTCCTCGTGCATGCCTTCGGCGCGGCCTTTTTTGATGCCGAGCCGTTCCACACTGGTGACGTAGGCCATCTGGTGTTCCTCCTCATAGGTTTGCAGGGTCTGCCAGAAGCGGTCGGTGAGTTCTTCCGGCAGCCACATCAGCCAGTCCAGGAAGTGAAAGAGCCGCAGGATATCGTCACGGCTCAGCCCCTGTTCGTACAGCCGCCGGATCAGCGTCAGCTTCCACCGCAGCCGTTTCTCGCTGTCGTGCCTGGTTTCCATGGTCTTCAGGTGAGCCATCACGACCGTAGCAAAGGGGTTGGTACTCGTCTCCAACTGTCCCCACGGTTGATAGTCCAGCAGTTTCACGCTGCGAAAGCGAAAGTTGAGCGCCGTCTCCCACACCAGCGGCGTCTGGAACTGCGTCGGGCGCCACCCCGCGCGTTCGTCCCCCAGGATCGCCAGGCTCTCGATGGGCCGCCGGTAGCGGTCGTAAATGCGGTAGTAGTAGATGAACATCCGCTCGGCAAAGTTCGGGTCTTCCTGGCTCTGAATTTCGATGTGAATCAGCAGCCAGGTCTCTTCCCCGCCGAACTTCCAGACCTTGACCAGTTTATCGACGTGGCGGCCGGTCAA
>JGI12109J20283_10183655_pt1 | contig 37799 bp, 32 predicted proteins | sample ElkSlonscriptome_12_FD_20283 | JGI IMG/M metagenome (IMG submission 20283)
TGACGCCGCTCACCCTGATCCTGGCGCTCACGGTGTTCTACGTTGTGCTGGGGTGTTTCCTGGACGGCATCTCGGCGGTGGTGCTCACCATGGCGGTGGTGGAGCCCATGATCCGCCAGGCGGGACTGGATATGATCTGGTTCGGGATCTATCTGGTGATCGTGGTGGAGATGGCCCAGATCACTCCGCCCATCGGTTTCAATCTGTTCGTGCTGCAGGGCATGACCCGGCACCAGATCACCTATATCGCCCGGGCGGCCATGCCCATGTTCTTCATCATGTGCGTGGCGGTGGCGCTGGTGGTGGCGTTTCCGCAGATCGCGCTGTTTTTGCCCGAGCACATGGTCCAGGGGCCGCGTTGAGGCCCCCGGAATATCTTGCGCTCGCTCAGTTGCTCTCCAACCGGGACTTGAGATTATCCAGACCCGCCCGGTAGACGCTGCCGATGACCGCCGCCGAGTCGTCGGTGGTGGGCTCGAAACTGCCGCTCCAGGTGACCTGGGCACTGTCGTCGTCGCCGCTGACCACCACGGTGGCGCTGTAGTCGGCCACCGGCAGCACGGTCTCGCCCATGCTATAGCCGAAGCTCATGGCGTCGGCGTCGTGGCTCTCCAGGGTCTCCATGATCACGCCGCCGTCGCCCAGGGTAAGTTTACGTTCGGCGCCCACCACGTTGTTCTCGCCGCCGGTGATCTCGGTTTGGGCCACCGCCGGGTGCCAGGTATGCAGGCCGTCGAAGTCTTGCACGGCTTCCCAGGCCTCGCTGGCCGGCGCATCGATATTCACGGTCTCGGTGACTTCCACCAGATCGGCAGCGAGCGTGGTGCCCGCGGGCAGGGCGACCAGCAGGGGTAGCAGCATGGCGCGCATGGCATTCCTCCTCTTGAGATAAAAACAAACCGGGCAGATGGATAATGAACCGGGCCTCGGACCCGGCCCGGGAAGTATAGGCCGGAGCGCTTCAACGTGCCCAGATCAGCAATGCCAGTTGATAGAGGAGAAACACCGCCAGCGCCCCGATGACCGCCAGCGCCACGGGATTCCAGGACGCACTGCGGGTGGCGCTGTCGGTGTGCAGGGGCGACACGCCGGTGGCCTCGGGAAGCTCGGCGGGTGGGTCCACGGCGTGAAACCGCCCGTCCTCGAAGTCGGCGATGATCCGCCGGGCCGCCTCCACCTGATGGTTGGCGACGCTGATGCCGATCAGCCCGGCCACCCCGATCTCGCCGATGCCGCCTTGCAGGTACTCGCCGTCCACCCGGGCCTCAATGCCCTCCTGCTCTAGCAGACTCCGCAGCAGGTGGGCCTGGGTGATGTGTTCAGCCTCATAAATGCGTTTCATGCTGGCATAGACAGATGACGCGGGGAAATTACGCCGCCCGGGCTAGCGCGCCATCAGACTTGTAGATCCTGGGGCATGATCACCCGCCGGGCGGTCCAGTAATGACGCCGCCAGTAGGAGCTATCCAGCCGCGAGCGGGTGATGCCGCGGGAACTGGAGGCGTGGATAAATTCGTTGTCGCCCACGTAGACGCCCACATGTTGATAGGACGGTGGCCGGAAGAACACCAGATCCCCGGGGCGCAGCGAGCGTCGGTCGATGGCCTTGCCGCTGTTGACCTGGTGGGTGGTGGTGCGGGGCAGGCGCACCGCGAACAGATGGTCGAACAGGTGCTGGGCGAAGCCCGAGCAGTCGAAACCACCGTCGCCGGTGCCACCCAGGCGATGGGGGGTGCCCCGCCAGCGGCGGAACTCGCCGCCCAGCAAATCCCGCACCGTGGCGGTGGAGTAAGACACGCGGATCGGCGTGGCGCCAGCGGCGATACCGGCATAGTGGGTCTGGATCCGGGGTGAGGCACTGCAAGCGCTGAAAGTCGACAGGGCGAGCAACAGTATGACGATCCTGGGCATGGTTTATGGCTCTTCGGTTTGTGGTTTTTCGAGGGAAAACAGGCTTCCGGGGACTAAGTGTTGCAGGAGTTTCGCCGATGGCAAGAAAATTTCCCGCAGGACGGTGGGTGCGGGGCCGTGAATCGGTGAGTGGATCACTGGCCTGGCAGGTACTGTCCCGGCGAGGACTGTCCTACAATGGGGCGGCCCATCAACCCACCGGATAGCCATCTTGCGTCGATTTTTTCTGGTCGCTCTGAGCCTGGTTTGTCTGTTACTGGCCACGGCGGGTGCGGTGTGGCTGGGCGGTGGCGCCGACCGGTTGATGCTGGTCACCGCCGACCGGCTACAGCGCTGGGCCGGGGTGGCGCCGGTTGCCCCGGCGCCCATGGCCAGTGCCACCGGCAGCTACGAGGATCGGCTGCGTCGGCAACTGGGCCTGGACTGGACCATCCTGGCCGGGCGCTGGCGGTTGGAGGAGGGGGTGATCACCTATCTGGGTCCGGATGAGCGGGCCGATCATGGCCTGATTCTCAGCCGTGAACGGCTCTGGAACGGCACCCTGGCGGCGCAGGTGCGAATCGGCACGGATAGCGATGCCCAGGCCCAGCTGGCTTTCAGTCACAATCCGGTGACCCGGTTCTTCTACGCCGCCGGTATCGGCGATACCCATGCCTACACCCTGCAAGCCTTCACCGATGCCACGCGCCTGTTGCAGGTGTTCGGGCAGCGCCAAGATATCGGCAGCGACGCCGCTTACCGGCTGAGCCTGGATCTGATCGGCGATCAGTACAGTCTCAGTGTGAACGATGTCAAGGTGATGGCCGGGGCGCTGCCCAGCCCGCCGTTCAGCGACCGGGTGGGGCTGTACGTGACCGGCGAGGGCCCGGTGAGCTTCCGGGATTTTCAGGTGGAGGCCCGGGAGCCGCCCTGAGGGCTGCGGGGTAACCCGGTATTACAGGAGGCATAGAGCCATGGGAATCAGAACACTGGGGTTTTCGCTGTTGCTGGGGTTGTGGATCATCGTCGCCCCGGCCCAGCAGAGCGCCGATACGGTCGCCGGTGAGCCCGATGGTGGCGGCTCCCCGGTACTGCGCGATCGCCTAACGGCCGCCGAGCGCATCGCCCGGGAGGAACTTGAGCGTCTGCACGAGGCGGTGAACAGCACCGACTCCGGAGACGAGCGCAATATCGACGGTTTCGTGCTCTCCACCGAGGTACGAAGCTTCGAGGATATCCCCGACAGCATCGATCGGGAGATCGATCTGATCCGTAACAACATCCGCGGCCTGATCTTCCAGGTGGCCACCGATATCGAGCGTACCGCTGCCAGTCCCGGGGCGAGTTACGACAGCGAGACCGGGCTACGCTACCAGGGCTTGCCGGCGGAGGCGGTGGCCAAGTACCAGAACATCGTCAACGCCAAGGAGCTGAACAACGTCTCGGTGCGCAGCGTCCAGGTGGCCATCCAGTTGCTGGCCACCATCAACCAGGATCTGATGCGAGACGCCCGTGAGACCACCGATGTGCAGAACAAGCGCCGGCTCTATATCACCCAGGCCGCCTACATCTACGAGATGGCCGACATCGTGCTGGCCATTCTCGACGATATCCGGCTGGCCGGGCGGGATACCCTGGAGCGGCTGGCGGCGGAGCACCAGCAGCGGGTACGCACCCGGCTGGCGGATATCGAGGCGGAATTGATCCGGGTGGAGAGCGAGCACGCCGCCGGACGCCTGAGCGATCGCGATGCCGGGAATCTGCAAAAGAGCTACCAGTTGATCATCGCCGCCAACCGCACCAGCCTGGCCGCCTGGGACGATCTGATGAGCCAGGTGGAGCGCCAGCAGCACTGGCTGGAGACCATGAAGCAGCACGCCGTGTCCATCGAACTCAAGCGTAACGCCGCCCGCCATCAGTTGAACACCCTGCGGGATATCGTGCTGGTGGGGGAGATTGCGCCACTCATCACCATGGACGATCTGGTGGCCACCATCCAGACCGTGGAGTTGCTGGAACTGGACGAGGCGGCGGTGTACAGCTTGCTGGGCTTTCGTCCCCGGCGCTGACCGGCAGCGCGCTACAGATTGGCCAGTTCCAGACGCCGTAGCCGGCTCTGGTAGACCGTGAGGTTCTCCATCACCCGCTGCACGTAGTTGCGGGTCTCGGGGTAGGGGATGGATTCTACCCAGTCGATGGGGTCCACGTCCCAGTTTCGGGGATCGCCGAGCTGCTCCACCCACGCCTGCACCCGGGTGGGGCCGGCGTTGTAGGAGGCGATGGCGAGGATATGGTTACCGTCCCAGCGATCCAGCATGCGGGTGATGTAGGCATGGCCCAGGCGGATATTGTAGTGGGGATCCTCCACCAGCCAGCGGGGGTCGTAATCCAGTGCCAGCAGTTCCGCCACCGCCCGGGCGGTACGGGGCATCAGTTGCATCAGGCCGCTGGCGCCCGCGTGGCTGCGGGCGCCGGTATCGAACAGGCTCTCCTGGCGGATGATGGCATGCACCAGATCGGTGTGGGAATCCACCGTCTGTTCCACCAGATCCAGCAACGGAAATGCGGCATCGAACACCATGAAGCCCTCCCGTCCCCGTTCCTTGCCGATGCGCACCAGCCACTCCAGGCGATCCAGGCGGCTGGCCAGACGGGCGGTGAGGGACAGCAGGGTGGGGTCGTTCTGCTGATGGGCCAGTTCGCCGAGGCGGCGCAGCAGGGGATGGATGTGTTCCGGGCGGTCCAGTGCCAGCAGGGCGTGGATGGTACGCACCAGTTCATGGTCCTCGAAGGCCGCCACCTGCAAGTCGCCGGGGCGGGGTGGAATAAGCATGGGTTGCGGGGCCAGCCGCAGATGGCTGGCGGCCTGTTGTCCGTAGAAGGTTTCCCGGTGGCTGGCGGCGCGCTGATACCAGAGCCGGGCCTCGGTATGGCGCTCCAGGGTCTCCAGGGCCCGCCCCGCCCAGTAGGCGCCCCGGGCCTTGCTGATGGGGTAGCTGGCCCGGTGGTATAGCGCCTGGAAATGGGTCAGGGCCTCGGCCGGGCGGCCCAGCTGGCGCAGTGCCAGCCAGCCCGCCAGCCAGTCGCCCTCCACCGCTTCCCGGGGGGCGCGCTGGCCATGCCGGGCGGCGAGTCGGTAGGCGGCCTCCACATCCCCCTGCTCCAACGCGTGGTGGATCAAGGACTCGATCTCCGGCCACCAGTACTCGCCGTAGGCCAGCGGGCGTGGCACCGTGGCCAGCAATTCCGCCGCCGCCAGGTAGCGGCCCTGGCGATGGCGCCAGCGAAAGCGCTCGTAGAGCAGGCCGGGATCGTTTTGCAGCGCCTTCGGGACCGCGGCGATCAGCGCATCCACCCGACGATCGAAGCTGCGAAGGCCGATGCGCGCCCGGGCCAGCACCCGGTGGGGCTCGTCCACCCGCTCCAGCAGTGCCCGGGCGGCATTGATCTGCCCCTCCCAGAGCAGCCGATCGATCCTGCCCCAGTGATCCTCCAGGCGTAGCAGATCCCCCTGGGTCTCCAGGAAGCGGCGGGCCTGGGCGGAACCGAACACCTGCTGGATCCAGGTCTGCCGGGCCAGCCGGGTAGCGGCGGGTAGCTGGCCGCTGCGGCGCAGGGCCGCCACCAGACGGATATAGCCGTCGGTGGTGAGCGGCTCACGCCGGGCGAACCACTCCAGCACCCGCTGATCGTCGATGGCCTCGGTCATGGCCTCCTCGGCCCGCCGTTGCAGGAGTTCCTGCTCCGGCCAGTGGGGGTTTTCCCGGATAAAGGCGTCGATGGTGGCGAAGTCGTGGCGCACCGGGCGGCGGATATCCAGCCATAGGATGAATTTGTTAAGCAGCGGTTGCTGGCCCCAGCGCATCAGTTCCCGGGCCTCCTGCCAGCGGTTCTGGTCGATCAGCTGGAAGGTGCGCTCATAAAGTGGTCGACCCGCGAAGGGCCGTAACCAGGCGAGCAGGGACAGCTCGGTGGAGGATTGCCGGGCGGTGGGCAGGAAGGCGCCCATGGGGGGACTGGCGGGCGGCAGAGGTTGCAGCAGACCGATGGTCAGCAGGGCGACCTTGACAAGCATCGGCGCTAGCCTCCGCCGGTACCCGATGAACACGCCCTGTGCGATGAATGCCCCAGGATCGCCTCCTGCGATCCCGACTCTGCTGAGAAACCAGCCAGCATGGAAACTCCCTATGGAACAGCATCTTCTAGACTATAGCAGGACATCGGAAAATTTTCCTGGATGACCGGACTCAGCCCTCGGCCCAGTTGCGGGGTTTGAGGAACACCTCGTACAGTGCGGCCTCGCGGCTGCCCGGCACGGGGTGCCAGTCGTAGCGCCAGGCCACCTGCGGGGGCAGCGACATCAGGATGGACTCGGTGCGCCCGCCCGATTGCAGGCCGAACAGGGTACCCCGGTCGTAGACCAGATTGAATTCCACGTAGCGGCCCCGCCGGTAACACTGGAAAGCGCGCTCGGCCTCCTCGAAGGGCGTGTCGCGGCGGCGGGCGACGATGGGCAGATAGGCGGGCAGGTAGTGATCGCCGACGCTGCGCATGAAGGCAAAGCTTTGCTCGAAGCCCCATTCGTTCAGGTCGTCGAAGAACAGCCCACCGATGCCCCGGGGTTCGTCCCGGTGTTTGATGTGGAAATACTCGTCGCACCACCGTTTGAAGCGCGAGTAGACCCCGGCGCCGAAGGGTTCACAGGCGGCCCGGGCGGTGCGGTGCCAGTGGATGCAATCGGCCTCCACGCCGTAGTAGGGGGTGAGGTCGAAGCCGCCCCCGAACCACCACACGGCGGGTGTGTCGGGCTTCTCGGCCAGGAAAAACCGCACGTTGGCGTGGGAGGTGGGCACATGAGGATTGCGTGGATGCACCACCAGCGATACTCCCATGGCCTGGAAACTCCGCCCGGCCAGTTCCGGGCGGCTGGCGCTGGCCGAGGGTGGGAGCTTGGTGCCGTGGACATGGGAGAAATTGATGCCGGCCTTCTCGAACAGGGGACCGTCGCTCAGCACCCGGGTGCGGCCATCGCCGCCAAGGCGCTCGCCCGGGTCGCGGACCCAGGCGTCCTCGTGGAAGGGTGTCCCGTCCTCGGCAGCCAGCGCCGCGCAGATCCGTTCCTGGAGATCCAGCAGATAGGCGCGGACGGCAGCGCTATCGGGGATGTCCATGGGATTGGCTCAGGTGGCGGCCCGCCGGGTGGGGCGCTTGCGGGGTTTTTTCTCCGGCGCCTCGCTCAGCAGTTTCTCGCACTCGGCCAGGGTCAGTTGTTCGGGTTCGCGGTCCTTGGGTACCCGGGTGTTTTTCTTGCCGTCGGTGATGTAGGGACCGTAGCGGCCCCGCAGCACCTGGATGGGGGAGTCCTCGAACAGCTGGATCACCCGGTTGGCGTCGGCCTCCTTGCGCTCCCGGATCAACGCCAAAGCCCGCTCCAGGTTGATGGAGTAGGGGTCGTCGCCCTCTTGCAGGGATACGAACTTGTTGGCGTAGCGCACGTAGGGACCGAACCGGCCGATATTGGTGGACACCGGTTCCCCCTCCGGGGTCTCCCCCAGTTGCCGGGGCAGCTTAAACAGGTCCATGGCCTCGTCCAGGCTGATGGTGTCCATCCGCTGGTGGGGGCGCAGGCCCGCGAAGCGAGGCTTTTCCTCGTCTTCCTTGCTGCCGATCTGCACCACCGGGCCGAACCGGCCCATGCGCACGGTGATGGGTTTGCCGGTCTTGGAGTCGGTGCCGAGGGTACGCACCTGCACCGCCTCCTGGCGGGAGACGTTCTCCTCCTTGTCCTCCAGCAGTTCCTTGAAGGGGCGCCAGAACTCGCCCATCAGCGGTTTCCAGTCCCGCTCGCCGCGGGACACCGCGTCCAGGTTGTCCTCCATCCGCGAGGTGAACTCGTAGTCCACGTAGTTACGGAAATGCTGGGTGAGAAAGCGGTTGACCACCCGCCCGAGATCCGTGGGGGTGAAGCGGCGCTTGTCCAGTTCCACGTAACCGCGCTGCAGCAGGGTGCCGATGATGGGCGCATAGGTGGAGGGGCGGCCGATGCCGTATTCCTCCAGCGCCTTCACCAGGCTCGCCTCGGTGAAGCGTGGTGGCGGTTCGGTGAAGTGCTGGTTGCAGTCGATGCCGAGAAGCTCCACCACATCGCCCTCCTCCATGGGGGGCAGGCGACGGTCCTCGTCGTCGCTGTCCTCGGCCGTGCTGCGCCCGCCGTCGTCCACGCTCTCCTGGTAAACAGCAATGAAGCCGGGGTGGGCGATGGTGGAGCCGGTGGCGCGGAAGGTGTTGCCGGGGCTGGCGGCCAGATCCACCGCCACGGTGTTGAGGGTGGCGTGAATCATCTGGCAGGCCACAGTGCGCTTCCAGATGAGTTCATAGAGTTTGAACTGCTCGTCGTTCAGGAAACCCCGGGCCTTCTCCGGGGCCAGCGCGGCGCTGGTGGGGCGAATCGCCTCGTGGGCCTCCTGGGCGTTCTTGGCCTTGGTCTTGAACTGGCGGGGGCTGTCGGGGAGATTGTCGGGGCCGTAACGGTGCTGGATGAGGTCGCGGATCTCGCTCACCGCCTCGCCAGCCAGGGCCACCGAGTCGGTGCGCATATAAGTAATGAGTCCCACCTCGCCGTCGCCCACGTTGATACCCTCGTATAACTGCTGGGCGATGCGCATGGTGCGCTGGGTGGTGAAGCCGAGCTTGCGGGAGGCCTCCTGTTGCAGGGTGGAGGTGGTGAACGGCGGGGCCGGGTTGCGGCGGCGTTGCTTTTTCTCCACCCGGGCAACGGTCAGGCGCCCGTCGGCGGCCCGGGTCAGGGTCTGTTCGGCGGCCCGGGCTTTCAGTTCATCGGTGATGCTGAACTGGCTCTGCTTCTCGCCCTCCAGCTCCATCAGGCGCGCCGTGAAGGGCTGTTCCTTGCGGGCGTTGGCGAGGATCGTCCAGTACTCCTGGGGCTCGAAGCGCTCGATCTCCTCCTCGCGCTCGACGATCATCCTGAGGGCAGGCGATTGCACCCGGCCCGCCGACAACCCCTGGCGGATCTTCTTCCAGAGCAGCGGCGAGAGGTTGAAGCCCACCAGATGATCCAGCGCCCGGCGCGCCTGCTGGGCGTTGATCAGATCCATGGACAGGTGGCGGGGATGACTCAGGGCGTCGTCGATGGCGCGCTTGGTGATCTCGTGGAACACCACCCGCTTCACCGGCATGTCGTCCACCAGCTTGCGATCCTTCAGCAACTCGTAGAGATGCCAGGAGATGGCCTCGCCTTCCCGGTCCGGGTCGGTGGCCAGATACAGCGCCTCGGCGTTGACGGAGGCCTTGGCGATGGCGTTGATGTGCTTCTCGTTACGGTCGATGACCTGATACTTCATGTGGAAGTCGTGGTCCGGGTCCACCGCGCCCTCCTTGGGAACGAGGTCGCGCACATGACCGTAGGAAGCAAGTACCTCGAAGTCTTTGCCCAGGTATTTTTTTATGGTTTTAGCCTTCGCCGGCGACTCTACGATGACCAGGCTTTTTCCCATAAGAGTTCCACGATAGCGGCTGCGAAGAGATGGATGGCGACGCGAGTAAAAGCGCGGAAGCGACCGGGAGGATGCGCCTCGCCGGTCGTCGGATCCTCGGGATGCAAGGGATCAATGCAGATAAGCCGGCACGTCCTCGAACAGAAGGTCTTCCATGCAGGCGTAGGCCTCTTCCTGACCGGGCTGATTGAACAGCACCATCAGGATAATCCACTTTAACTGGGTGAGGTCGATCTCGTCGGCGTCCAGCGCCATCACCCGATCGATCACCAGTTCGCGCATTTCCGAGTTGAGGATACCCGCCTGTTCCAGGAACAGCACGTAACCCTGGCACTCGCTGTCGAGCTTGTTGTGCTCCTGATCGGTATAGATCCGGAAGGAGCGGTCGGCGTTCAGGAAGGGAGAGGTGGATTCCTGGCGGGCCGCGAGGTCGTCGAGCCACTCCAGGGCCTGACCCACTTCCCGGGAGGGAAAGCCGGCCTCCAGCAGTTCCACCTGCATCGATTCCCGATCCGGGTGAAAGTCCGTGTCGTCGCTCATATAGTTCTGAAACAGATACATCAACACGTCCAACACGCTTTCTTTCATTCAGGTGTCCTCATTGATGAGCCGAGTATAAAATCCGCCCGCCGAGGCGACATACCCCTGAAGCTCCATGATCAAAAGCATGGAGGAAACGGCTTCGGCCGTCAATCCGCTGCGCTCCACCAGGGTATCGACGGCGCAAGGCGCCTCGCCGAGCAATGCCAGGAGCGCGCGGTATTCGGGGTCCAGGTCGGTGGGCGTCGCCGGCTTGATAACCGGGGGCGGGTCGGGGGTGGTTACCGTGGCCGCCAGCGGACCCAGTTCCTCCAGGATATCGGCACCGGTTTCCACCAGTTTGGCGCCCTGACGGATCAGGGCGTGGCAACCCCGGGCCATGGGGTTGTGGATGGAGCCGGGAATGGCGAATACCTCCCGGCCCTGTTCGCCGGCCAGCCGGGCACTGATCAGGGAGCCGCTCTGGGTGGCCGCCTCCACCACCAGGGTGCCCAGGCTCAGCCCACTTATGACCCGGTTACGGCGGGGGAAGTTCTCTGCATTGGGCGGAGTGCCGGGGGGTAATTCCGACACCAGCGCGCCCCGCTCGGCGATGTGCCGGGCCAGATCCCGGTGCCGGGCGGGGTACAGCCGGTCCGGACCGGTGCCCATCACCGCCACGGTCTGACCGGTCTGCAGGGCGCCGCGATGGGCCTCGGCGTCGATGCCGAGCGCCAGACCGCTGGTGATCACCAGTCCCGCACCGGCCAGATGGGCGGCGAATTCCCGGGCGGTGCGGCGCCCAGCGGGGGTGGGGTTGCGGGTGCCGACGACGGCCAGTTGCGGGCGGCCGAGCAGCGCCGGATCACCGCGCACGAACAGTACCGGCGGGGGGGTGGGAATCTCCCGCAGTAGCGGCGGATAGCGAGGATCGTCCAGACACAGCAGGCTGTTGCCGGGGCGCTCCAGCCAGAGTAGATCCTGCTCCACCGTGGCCCACGGCGGGTTGCCCAGTCCGGCCACGCTGTCCGCCGGCAAGCCCAGTTCATCCAGGGCCGGGCGCGGCGCCGCCAGCACCGCCTCGGGGCTGCCGAAGCGGGCCAGCAGTCGGGCGCAGCGCACCGGCCCGATGCCCGGCACCCGCAGCAGCGCCAGCCAGTAAGCGGCCTGCGGTAAAGACTCGCTCAGAGCGGGCTTCTCACGTCGTCGCTGACCCGGATGGTGCGGCTGGCCTCCATCACCAGACCATAACTAACCCGGTCGAAGACATCGTAGAGCATCACCACCCCGGAGCGCTCGGCTGGCAGTAGCACCGGCTCGCCGGTGACCGGATCGGTGACCACCTCGCCCTCGTCGGTGGTCACCAGCACATGGCCGGGCTCCACGCCGTCTATCTCGCCGAGGTTGATCACCACGCTCTGGTCGCGGCCCACCAGAAAGCCGCCGCTCAGGGTGGCGATGATCTGGCCCTCTATATCCGGTGGTGCCGGGCGGGGCGCGAACTGGAACACCACGTCCTCGTTGAAGGGTGCGAACAGCCGGTCGCCGGTCCGCACCCCCTGTTCGGTACTGATCAGCCGCAGTACCGCGGGATCGCTGTTGACATCCTCCAGCGCCGCCTCGGCCAGATACTCCAGTTGATAGCCCAGCGGCTCGCCGGTGCGGGGATCCCGGTACATCTCTCCGGGCCGGAACACCTGGTAGACGGCCCTGTCCAAGAAATCACCGCCACGGACGTAGATGCGATCCCCGGTGAAAAAAAGGATCCGATCCACCTCGGCGCCGATAATATAGGGTTGGAATTCCCAGACATCGCTGCTCACCACCCGGGATTTGCTGATAAACGAGCGGATTCGGTCCCGGGGCACCGTGGGAATGGGATCCTCCAGGGGTTCCACCCGGATTTGCGGCGACAGCTTGACGATGGGGCGCTCGCCACTCTCGGTGGCCACCGTGCCGGTCCGCGTCCCGGCGTCAGTGCGGGTCAGCCGCAGCCGCGGGGCATCGCCCTCGTAGTAGAGTTCCAGGGTATCGCCCGGGTAGATCAGATGGGGATTACCGATCTCCGGGTTCTGCTGCCAGATCTCCTGCCAGCGCCACGGCGAGGCGAGAAACCGCGAGGCGATGCCCCAGAGGGTATCGCCGGGTTGCACCACGTAGCGCTGGGGATGACCCTGGCGCAATTGCACGGGTGTGGCCACCTGGGCGGTCAGCAAGGGCGGTTCGCCGATTCTGGCGCCGCCACCAGGCGCCACGGCACCGGTATCCGGCGCACGCTGGGCGCAGCCCGTCAGCAAGGCGGTGGTGAGCGCCACGGTGGCGAGACAAACATATCCGGAACGCATCGGCTTGGTCATGTCCATATCCCTGAGAGAGCGCTGAAGTTATCGGAGGCTGGCGTCCTTGTGCAAGTATAGCGGCCGATTCGGTGGATCCTGTATTATTCCCGATACTTAATCAGCCTTTTTGACACTATTGTTGTAGCGGTTTCAAGGATACTGGCGAGCATTCCATGGCACAACTCACGATTTTGCAATTTCCCGACCCGCGCCTGCGCAAACAGGCGGTGCCGGTGACCACCGTCGACGCCGAGATCCGGTCCCTCATCGACGATATGTTCGAGACCATGTACGAGGCCCCGGGTATCGGCCTGGCCGCCACCCAGGTGGATGTGCATCGGCGGATGGTGGTGATCGATGTCTCCGAGGAGCGCACCCAGCCGCTGGCGCTCATCAATCCCACCATCCTCGCCAGCGACGGCGAGGAGGAGATGGAGGAGGGCTGCCTGTCGATTCCGGGGGTGACCGATACCGTCAAGCGCCCCGCCTGGGTACGGGTCAGCGCCCTGGACCGGGATGGCAATCCCTTCGAACTGGAGACCGATGGACTACTGGCGGTGTGCATCCAGCACGAGGTGGATCATCTGGACGGCAAACTGTTCATCGATTATCTCTCGCCGTTGAAACGCCACCGGATCCGCAAGAAACTCGAGAAGCAGGCCCGCAACGAGGCCCGGGCGCGCTGAACCGGCCCATGTCAGCCCTCACTCCACAACAGCGGACCCCGGACCGGCATGGTGATACGCCCCTGCGCATCGTGTTCGCCGGCACGCCCGAGTTCGCAGTGCCCACCCTGCGGATCCTGCTCGCCAGTTCGTACCAGGTATCCGCGGTGTACACCCAGCCGGATCGACCCGCCGGGCGGGGCCGCAGGCTGACCGCGAGTCCGCTGAAGCAGGCTGCCGCCGGGTTGCCGGTGTACCAGCCCCGCAGCCTGCGCCGGGCCGAGACCCAGGCCGAACTGGCGGCGCTGGCGCCGGATCTGCTGGTGGTGGTGGCCTACGGTCTATTGCTGCCCCAGGCGGTACTGGATATCCCGCGGCTGGGCTGCGTGAACGTTCACGCCTCGCTGCTGCCCCGCTGGCGGGGGGCTGCGCCCATCCAGCGGGCGCTGCTGGCCGGCGATACCCGCACCGGCGTCAGCATCATGCGCATGGAGGCGGGCCTGGATACCGGTCCGGTATACGCCATGGCGGCGCTGGATATCGCGCCCGGGACGACGGCGGGGGAGTTGCACGACCGGCTGGCGGTGCTGGGTGCCGAGGCCCTTCTGCAGACCCTGCCGGAGATCGCCGCGGGTAACGCGGTGGCCGAACCCCAGGATGACGCCCTGGCCTGCTACGCGGCCAAGCTGGAAAAGATCGAGGCCGAACTGGACTGGCGACAACCGGCGGTGCAACTGGCCCGTCGGGTGCTGGCCTTCAACCCCTGGCCGGTGGCCCAGACCCGGTTCGGCGATACGGTGCTGCGAGTATGGCGGGCCGAGACCCTGAGCATGCCCGCCGACGCCGCCCCCGGTACCGTGCTGGCGCAGGATAGCGCGGGTGTGGCGGTGGCCACTGGCGAGGGAGTGCTGCGCCTGCTGGAGGTGCAGTTGCCGGGTCGGGGTCGGGTGAGCGGCGCCGAGTTCGGGCGGGGCCGGGCGCTCCGCGGTGAACGTCTCGGCAACCCCTGAGGACTCATGAGCGAACCGGCGAATTCCCCGTCCCCGCCGATCCACGGCGAACCCCGGCTGGCTGCGGCCCAGGTGCTCGCCCGGGTGCTGGAGGGGCAGACCCTGGATACGGCTTTGGCCGCCGCTCTGCCTGGCGTGGGGAGTCGGGATCGGGGCCTGCTGGCCGAGTGCTGCTACGGGGTGCTGCGCCATTACCCGAGTCTCTGCTGGTTGCTGGAGCAACTGCTGCGCCGACCCCTGAAATCCCGGGAAACCCTGCTGCGGATGCTGTTGCTGGTGGGCCTTTATCAATGCCGGGATCTGCGGGTGCCGGATTATGCTGCGGTGTCGACCACGGTGAACGCCGCCCGGCGGCTGCATAAACCCTGGGCGGTGTCGTTGGTGAACGCGGTGTTGCGCGCCTTTCTGCGTCGGCGCGAGGATCTCCTCGCCCGGCTGGCCGCCGAACCCGGGGTCGCCAGCGATCATCCGGCCTGGATGCTGGCCCGCTTCCGGGACGACTGGCCGGATCACTGGCAGCCACTGATCCAGGCCAACAACACCCGTCCACCCATGGTGTTGCGGGTCAATGGCCGCCGTGTCGGCGTCGCCGACTATCTACGCATGCTGACAGAAGCGGACATCGCCGCCCGCCCGCTGCCCGGTCTGGACAGCGCCTTGCAACTGGAGACGCCCCGGGACGTGACGGAACTGCCGGGTTTCGCCGACGGGTTGGTGTCGGTGCAAGATGGCGGCGCGCAACTGGCCGCCGGGTTCCTCGCCCCCGAGCCCGGTGAGCGGGTACTGGACGCCTGCGCCGCCCCCGGCGGCAAGACCTGCCATTTGCTGGAGCGTTTTGCCCCGGGCGAACTGGTGGCGCTGGATATCGACCCGGCGCGGCTGGCGCGGCTGGCCGATAACCTCGTCCGCCTGGACCTGCGGGCGCGATTGCTGTGCGGCGATCTGCTGCGCCCGGAGGACTGGTGGGACGGTCGATCCTTCCAGCGCATCCTGGTGGATGCACCCTGTTCCGGCAGCGGGGTGATCCGCCGCCATCCCGATATCAAGCTGCTGCGCCGGGAAGGCGATATTGCCCCCCTGGCTGAACGGCAACTGGCGTTGCTGGCGCGGGCCTGGGGGCTGCTGGCGCCGGGGGGTCGTTTGCTCTACGCCACCTGTTCGGTGTTCCGGGAGGAGAACACCGCGGTCATGACGCGCTTTCTGGCGAGCACCGGGATCCGGGCTCTGCCGCTACCCGCCAGCCAGGGTCTCGACCAGGCGCCTGGGCGCCAGCTACTGCCCGCGGTGGACGGTACCGACGGGTTCTACTACGCCTGTGTTGTCAAGCCCCATTGAGCGGTGGCATGGGCTACACTGGCCGTACGGCGATGCCGGACAAGCATGGTGGACGCCGCTCCGGGGCGGTCTGGCTGACCCTGCTCGGATTGCTGCTGTGCGCCGGGTTGGTCTGGGCCAGTGGCTTCCAGGTACTGAATGTCTCCACCCGGCTGGAAGACAATGTCTACTGGCTGAACGCCGATCTGGACTATGACTTCAGCGCCCCGGCGCTGGACGCCCTGGATAGCGGAGTGCCGTTGACCGTGGAACTACAGATCCAGATCCTGCGACCCCGGACCTGGGTCTGGGACGAGGTGGTGGCGGATCTGCGCCAGCGCTTTCGCCTGGAGTACCACGCCCTGGCCGGGCAATATCTCATCACCAACCTCAACAACGGCGAACTGGCCAGCTTTCCCAGCCGGGGCGCAGCGCTGAACTATCTGGGGCGGTTGCGCCGGCTGCCGTTGCTGGAGGCGGCCCGGCTGGCGCCCGGGGAGGACTACTACGGGCAGCTTCGCAGCCGGCTGGATATCGAGTCCCTGCCTGCGCCGCTGCGGCCGGTGGCCTATCTGTCGCCGGACTGGCGGCTGGCCAGCGAGTGGTATCGATGGCCCTTATGAATCGTCTGCGCTGGCGCGGTGGGCTGCTGCCCATGCTGGCGCTGTTCGTGCTGCTGCTGGCCCTGCTGGTGCTGATGAGCAAGGCTACCGAGAACGCCGCGCATTTCGGTCGGCTGTATTCCTGGTTCCTGCTGGGCAGCGCCGCGGGTCTGTTGTTGCTGGGAGCGCTGCTGGGACGCAATATCTATCTGCTGGTGGCCCGTTATCGGCGCCGGGTGCCGGGTTCCCGGCTGACCCTGCGGATGGCGGTGTTGTTCGGGGTGATCGCGCTGGTGCCGGTGGCGGTGGTGTATTACTTTTCCTATCAGTTGTTGAACCGCAGTATCGACAGTTGGTTCGATGTGCGGGTGGACGAGGGCCTGGAGCACGCTTTGGAGCTGAGCCGGGCGGCGCTGGGTTTGCGGATGCGCGAGGTGCTGCGCCAGACCCAGCAGATGAGCCAGGAACTGGTGAGCGTCGATCAGCAGTTGGCCACCCTCACCCTGAGCGGCATGCTGGATCGCCACGAGGTGCGGGAACTGGTGCTGTTCAGCAGCAGTGGCCAGATCGTTACCGTGGTCAGCCTGGATCCGGCCACCATCGTCCCCGACTATCCCCCCGAGGGGGTGTTGCTGCATGTCAGCCAGGGTAACGACTACGTGGATCTGGAGCCCCTGCCCGATGGCCGGTTCCATATTCGCGCACTGGTGGGCCTGCCCACCCTGGACCCGGCCACCGGCCAGTATGTGTTGCAGGCCCTTTATCCGCTGCCGGATCGCCTGGGCAATCTGGCGGAATCCGTGCAAGATGCCCTCGACGCTTACAATCAATTGTTGTTTCTGCGCCAGCCCCTGCGCACCAGCTTCATCCTGACCCTGTCGCTGGTGTTGCTGTTCGGGGTGCTGGCGGCGGTGTGGAGCGCACTCTATACCGCCAAGCGGCTGGTGGCGCCGATCCGGGATCTGGCCGAGGGCACCCGGGCGGTGGCGGCGGGCCGCTACGATCGGGAATTGCCCTTGCCGGGTAGCGACGAACTGGGTTTTCTGGTCTATTCCTTCAACCAGATGATGCGCAATCTCGCCCAGGCCTGGGATGCCAGCGAGCGCAGTCAGCGTTTGCTGGAACGCGAGCGGGCCTATCTGGAAGTGGTGCTGGCGCGGTTGTCCTCCGGGGTGATGACTCTGGACCATCAGGGGGCGCTTCGCACCCACAACCAGGCCGCCGCGCAGATCCTGCGGGTGGATCTGGACAACTGCCGCGGGCGCCCCCTTGGCGAACTGGGCGCCGAACACGGGCACCTGGCGCCCTTCTGCCAGCTGGTGCTGGCGGCGCTGGCCAGCCAGGGGGACTGGCGCCAGGAACTGACCCTGTTCTCCGGAGGCGGACGCCAGGTACTGATGTGCCGGGGCAGCGCCCTGCCCGATCCCCTGGGGTTGAAGGGGGGGCATGTGATCGTATTCGACGATATCACCACGTTAGTGCAGGCCGAGCGCGATGCCGCCTGGGCGGAGGTGGCCCGGCGGCTGGCCCACGAGATCAAGAATCCCCTGACCCCCATTCAACTCTCCGCCGAGCGCATCCGCCATAAATGCCTGCCGGTGCTGGAGGGGGATCCGGCGCGTATCCTGGAGCGCGGTACCCACACCATCGTGCAGCAGGTGCAGGCCATGAAAGTCATGGTCAACGAGTTCAACGACTATGCCCGTCCTACTCAGTTGAAACGGGTTCCGGTATCCTTGAACCGGCTGATCAACGAGGTGTTGTATCTGTATGGCGATTATCCCACTGGCGTGGAGATCGTACTCCAGCAGGACGATGTCGATCCGGTGGTGGAGGCCGATCCGGGCCGACTCCGGCAACTGGTCCATAATCTGGTGAAGAACGCCATCGAGTCCATCCAGGATGGCCAGGGCTCCACCCTGACCATCGGCACCTGTTGCCGTATCGAGGCCGATGGGCGAGTGGTGGAACTGACGTTTCGCGATGACGGTCCGGGCTTCCCCGCGGATCGCCTCAACGATTTACTGGAGCCCTATGTCACCACCAAACCCAAGGGCAGTGGTCTGGGACTGGCCATCGTCAAGAAAATCGTCGATGAACACGGCGGGGTCATTCATCTGGAATCATTACCCGAGGGTGGCGCGCTGATCCTGGTGCGGTTGCCGGCCAGTAACGCCCCGGCGCCGCCCGCCCCCGATGATCCATCCGCACTTTCCAGTACCGAGGAGTCAGGATGAGTGCACTGCATATTCTGGTCGTGGACGATGAACCTGATATCCGCGATCTGGTGAAGGAGATTCTCGAGGACGAGGGCCTCGACGTGACGGTGGCGGAGAACGCTGCCCGGGCCCAGGAGGCCCGTCGCAGCCGGCGTCCGGATCTGATCCTGCTGGATATCTGGATGCCGGATATGGACGGTATCAGCCTCCTCAAGGAGTGGACCGAGGGCGATCCGCTACCCTGTCCGGTGATCATGATGTCCGGCCATGGCACCGTGGAGACCGCGGTGGAGGCGACCCGCCTGGGGGCCTACGACTTCATCGAGAAACCCCTGTCCATGAACAAGCTGCTGCTCACCGTGAAGCGGGCGCTGGAGGCCGACCGGCTGGTGCGGGAGAACCAGGGACTGCGGCGGCGTATCCATGCCGTCAGCGAGCCGGTGGGCAAGAGCGAGATGGTCCAGCAACTGCGCGCCCAGATCCTCAAGATCGCCCAGCACGATACGCCGGTGCTGATTTTCGGCGAGCCCGGCACCGGCAAGGAGATCTGCGCCCGCTTCCTGCACAACCACAGCCCCCGCCGCAACGGCCCCTTCGTGGATCTGGGGGTGGGTTCCATCGCCCGGGAGAACTCGGCGCTGGACCTGTTCGGCTCGGAGGCGGGCGGGCGGGTACATTACGGGCGACTGGAGCAGGCCAGCGGCGGTACCCTGTTTCTGGATGAGCTGGCGGATATGGATCTGGAGGCCCAGTCGCGTCTGGCGGGGGCCCTGGAGAGCGGCTCGTTTCTGCGGGTGGGGGGCAAGGAGCCGGTGCAGGTGGATGTGCGGGTGGTGGGTGCCACCCACCGGGATCTGGAACACGAGGTGAGCGAGGGCCGGTTCCGCGAGGATCTGTACTATCAACTGAACGTGGTGCCCATTCGCTTGCCGCCGCTGCGCGACCATGTGGAGGATGTGCCGGAATTACTGAACTACTATGTGAATTACTTCGTGGATCAGGAGACCCTGCCCTACCGGCATTTCAACACCGCTTCTCAGAATCGCCTGCGTAACTATAACTGGCCCGGCAATATCCGCGAGCTGAAAAATCTGGTGCAACGCCTGTTGATCCTGGGCAACGACGAGGAGATCGGTCTGGAAGAGGTGGAGTCGGCCATCAGCAGCACCCCCGCGGCGCGCTCCAAGGAGGTGAGCAGCATCCCCCTGGATCTGCCGCTGCGCGAGGCCCGGGAACAGTTCGAACGGGCCTATCTGCTCCAGCAGTTCAAGGACTGCGACGGCAACGTGGCGCGGCTGGCCGAGCGGGTGGGCATGGAGCGCACCAACCTCTATCGCAAACTGCGGGCCCTGGGGATCGATCCCAAGCGCGCCCTGGACGACGAGTGACGCCCTCGCTTTATGAAGATTCTGATTCTGGGCGCGGGTCAGGTGGGTACCTCGGTGGCCCAGAACCTGGCCAGCGAGGCCAACAACGACATCACCGTGGTGGACCAGAACGGTGATCTCCTTCAGGAACTCCAGGACCGGCTGGATATCCGCACCGTGCGCGGCCATGCCTCCCACCCCGATGTGCTGACCCGGGCCGGCGCCGCCGATGCCGATATGCTGATCGCCCTGACCAACTCCGACGAGGTCAACATGGTGGCCTGCCAGGTGGCCTACACCCTGTTTCGCACCCCCACCAAGATCGCCCGGGTGCGGGCCACCGAGTACCTGAAGTACCTGGAGCGGCTGTTCCTGCCCGAGGCCCTGCCCATCGATGTGCTGATCAGCCCCGAGCAACTGGTCACCGACTATATTCGCCGGGTGATCCAGTACCCCGGGGCGCTACAAGTGCTGGATTTCGCTGACGGCAAGGTGGGGCTGGTGGGGGTGAAAGCCTACTACGGCGGCCCGCTGGTGGGCCACACCCTCAGTACCCTGCCCAAGCACATGCCCGGTATCCACACCCGGGTGGCGGCGATCTTTCGCCAGGGCAGTCCCATCCTGCCGGAAGGCGACACCGTGGTACAGGTGGACGACGAGGTGTTCTTCATCGCTGCCCGCAAGAACATCCGCGCGGTGATGTCGGAACTTCGAAAGCTCGACAAGAAGATCAAGCGCATCATTCTCGCCGGTGGCGGCAACATCGGCACCCGGCTGGCCAGCGCCCTGGAGGACCGCTTCCAGATCAAGATCATCGAGAGCGACGCCGGCCGCGCCCGACGCATCTCCGAGCAACTGAGCCGCACCATCGTGCTTCACGGCGACGCCGCCGACGAGGATCTGCTGCTGGAGGAGAACATCGAACACACCGATGTGTTCTGCGCGGTGACCAACGACGACGAGGCCAATATCCTCTCGGCGATGCTCGCCAACCGGCTGGGCGCGCGCAAGACCATGGCCCTCATCAACCGTCCCTCCTATGTGGATCTGGTGGAGGCCTCGGGCAGTATCGACATCGCCATCTCGCCCCAGCAGGCCACCATCGGCAGCCTCCTGTCCCATGTGCGCCGCGGTGACGTGGTGAAGGTGCATAGCCTGCGCCGGGGGGCGGCCGAGGCGATCGAGGCGGTGGCCCATGGAGATCGCTCCACCTCCAAGGTGGTGGGTCGTAGAATCGAGGAGATCCGCTTGCCGCCCGGGGCCACCATCGGCGCGCTGGTGCGTAACGACGAGGTGGTGATCTGCCATCACGACACCCTGATCGAGGCCGATGATCACGTGATCCTGTTCCTGGTGGACAAGAGCCGTATCAGCGAGGTGGAGCGGCTGTTCCAGGTGAGTGTCACCTTCCTGTGAGGCCCGGGGTGCCATGAATCTTCAGGTGGTGCAGCGCATCCTCGGGGTGCTGCTGATGGTGTTCAGCCTGACCCTGGTGCCGCCCATGGTGGTGGGGCTGATCTACCGGGAAGCGGCGGCGACGGTGTTTCTCTGGACCCTGCTCATCACCTTTATCCTGGGTTTGCTGATCTGGTTGCCGGTGCGCCGACTCCACCGGGACATGCGGATCCGCGACGGTTTCATCGTGGTGGCCATGTTCTGGTCGGTGCTGGGGCTGTTCGGCGCCCTGCCGTTTGTCTTCGCCGAGGAACTGCCGCTCAGTTTCACCGATGCGGTGTTCGAGTCCCTGTCGGGGCTCACCACCACCGGTGCCACGGTGATCATCGGCCTGGACCGGCTACCCCGGGCGATCCTCTACTACCGCCAGCAACTGCAATGGCTGGGGGGCATGGGAATTATCGTGCTGGCGGTGGCGGTGCTACCCATGCTCGGCATCGGCGGCATGCAGCTCTACCGGGCCGAGACTCCAGGCCCCATCAAGGACGCCAAACTCACTCCCCGCATCACCGAGACCGCCAAGACGCTCTGGTTCATCTACGTGACCATCACGATACTCTGTGGGCTGGCCTACTGGCTGGCGGGGATGAGCGCCTTCGATGCCCTGGCCCATGCCTACTCCACCGTGGCCATCGGCGGCTTTTCCACCCACGACGCCAGCATGGGGCATTTCGACAGTCCCGTGGTGATGCTCATCGCGGTGGTGTTCATGCTGCTGTCGGGGGCCAATTTCGCCCTGCATTTCGTGGTGGTGCAGGGGCTCGATCCGCGGATCTACTGGCAGGACGACGAGTTCCGGGCCTATATCCTGGTGATCGCCACGGTGGCGCTGATCACGATTGCTTATCTCTATTTCACCGGCACCTTCGAGGCGCTGCACGAGTCCCTGCTGCACGGGGTGTTCCAGGTGGTGTCCATCGCCACCACCACGGGTTTCACCACCACCGAGTACTTCGTCTGGCCGGGATTTTTGCCGGTATTGTTGCTGTTCACCAGTTTCATCGGCGGGTGCGCCGGCTCCACCGGGGGCGGCATGAAGGTGATCCGGTTTCTGCTGCTCTACAAGCAGGGCTTCAGGGAGATTCTGCGGCTCATTCATCCCACCGCCCAGGTGCCGGTGAAACTCGGCAACAAGGCGGTGCCGGACCGGGTGATCGATGCGGTGTGGGGGTTCTTCGCCCTGTACGTGGTGTCGTTTGCGGTGATGCTGCTGACCCTGATGGCCACCGGGTTGGATCAGGTCACGGCGTTCTCGGCGGTGGCCGCCTGCATCAACAATCTGGGACCGGGACTCGGTGATGTGGGGGCGAATTTCGCCGCCATCAACGCACCGGCCAAGTGGGTACTGTGCTTTGCCATGCTACTGGGCAGGTTGGAGATCTTCACCCTGCTGGTGCTACTGACGCCCGCCTTCTGGCGTCGCTGAGGACGGCTTCTCGGCCATCCAGAGCCGGTTGCCGCCGGCGCACTTGGCGAACCACAGGGCCTGGTCGGCGCTGGCCAGTAACTGGTCGGTATCCAGCGGCAGCAGTTGCCGGTCCCGGTAGTTGCAACTGGCCATGCCAACGCTGAGCGACAGCCGGTGCTGCTCCTCGCCGTGCAACTGCTGGTGCTCCATGGCGGTGAGCCGCTGGTGAATCTGCTGGAGCAAGCGGTAAGCGGCGTCCGTCTCGGTATCGGGCAGCACCAGCACGAACTCGTCGCCACCGAAGCGCCCCAGGATATCGGTACGCCGCACCGCGGCGGCCAGTTGCCGGGCCATGGTCTTGAGGACGATATCGCCCCCCAGGTGGCCGTGGCGGTCGTTGATTTGCTGGAAGCCGTCCAGATCTAGCATGGCCACCGTGAGTTTGCCCTGGGTGCGCATGGTGATCCCCAGCAGGGTCTCGAAGTGTTCCAGAAAGGCGCCCCGGTTCAGCAGACCGGTCAGCGGATCCCGCGAGATGGCCTGTTGCAGGCGGCGCTGGCGCTGGATCCGCAATCGCACCAGCCGGGTCAGGAAATCCCCGTCCACCGGTTTCACCAGGTAGTCGTCGGCACCGGCATCCAGGCACCGCAACTGGCGCTCCGGATCGCTGTCGTGGCTGACGATCATGATGGGCAAGCGCGTGTAAGCTTCCTCCTGGCGCAGCGCCAGGGTGATGTCCAGGCCGCTGGCCCCCGGCATGTGCAGATCCAGCAGCAACAACTCCGGACGGAACTCCACCAACGGGGCCATCACGCCCATGGGGTCGCTGAGGATGGCGGTATCCATGCCTGCCTCGCTGAAGGCCGCCTGGTACCAGCGGGTGAGATCCTCGTCGTCGTCCACGATCAGCACCCGGGGCGGCTCCGGGGGCTGGGTGCTGAGGAGTTCCTCCAGCCGGTTGATCAGTTGTAGCGGGTTGATGGGTTTGGTGAGATAACCCACCGCACCGCTGCGGGAGGCATCCAGGCGGGCATGGATATCGCCGCGCTGGGAGACGAACAGGGTGGGGATGGTCACCGATCCTTGGCGTTCCAGATAATGGGCGGCGGCCAGTCCGGCGGAATCGTCTCCGGGGAACACGATATCCATCAGCACCGCATCCGGGCGCCGGGCCTGGATGGCCTGCTCCAGAGTGCCGAGATCGCCGAAGGTGCGCACCATGTAGCCGTAGGCCACCAGTTTCTGGGCCAACGCCTCGGCCTGAATCTCGTCGTCCTCGGCCAGATAGATCAGCGGTAACTGCCGGGGTCCCCCACCGGGCTGGGCAACCGGCGCACGGGTGGTGAGGGTGAGTGGAACCCCGCTGACGGCTGGCGCCTGTTGCCCCAGATCCACCAGCAGCCGGCAGAGGTTATCCAGGGCGTGCTCCACCGCGAACAACTGATCCTTGGCCGGTTCGGCGTTGTCCCGGCAGACGCCCAGCAGTTGTTCGGCGCAACCGGCAGCGGTGCTCAACTGCGGGAAGCCGAAGGCGGTGCCGGAACCGGTCAGCCGGTGTACCAGCAGGAACAGTTGCTGTACCGCATGGGGAGGCCAGTTGAAGCGCCGACAGGCTTGCCAGCACTGGCGCAGTTCATCGGCCTTGGCGGGCAGCGACTGGACATAGGCGTGCTGGAGCTTGTTGCGGCGGTCCTGGAGGTTGTCGGTTGGAGGCATGGATCCGGTGTTTCCCTGGATACGAATTAATTATCCTGCATTTTCAATACCGTAGCTAGACCAAACTCTAGGGGAGAGCAGATTTTCGAGAATTTTCCAGCGCTTGTATCGATGTCCCGACGCGGTGGCGGCCATGGTTGCTGCAGCGCTGCTCCACCGCTTCTCCCGCAAGCCTGATAAACTATCCGCGCCGGGTTAATTCATTTGCTTGAATCAAGTCTCTCCAGCCAGAGACCGCCTTAGCGTGCAAGCCCCTATAAACCTACGCAGGTGAGAGTACACACCATGGCGAAGTCGCCCGAACAAGGCGCCGGCCCGGATTTCCCCGCCACACCCGCCTCCCGGAGCCCATCCACCCCCGATGCCGCCACCCCGGTGGATCCGGCTACCGGCCATGGCGATGTCATGGCAGGACTGCGCCTTCTGGTGGAGGCCCTGGAGCAACAGTGGCTGACCGTCACCAGCGGTGGATTCCGGCCCGATGCCTGTGCCACCATGGCGCAGCTATCCCATACCCTGGTGGGTCGTGCGGCCAGTTTCGATTTGCCGGCCGTCGCCGATCTGGCGGATTTTGTCAACACCGTGATCGTGGGGCTCCAGGGGGAGCAGCCGACCCTGCCCCGGGAGGAACAAAACGGTGTGGCCATCGCCCTCAAGCGTATGGCCGAGTTGCTCCGGGGCAGCAGGATCAACTTACCCGCGACGTTGCCCCTAGCGGCGCGTGGCGCGATCCGCCAGCCGCTCTCGCCGCGGCTGTATCTGGTGGACGACGACGATGCCCAGGCCCAGCAACTGGCGGTGCAGTTGACTGCCCACGGCTTCAGCGTGGACACCTTCAACGACTGGGAATCCCTCATGCAGCGGCTGGGCGATCGGGTGCCCGATGCCATCGTCGCCGATGTGGCTTTTCCGGAGGGGAATCTGGCGGGGATCGAGGCGGTGAGTCTGGTGAAGCAATCGGCCGCCTACGAGGTGCCGGTGGTGTTCCTGTCGGTCAAGGGCGATACCGGCACCCGGCTGGCGGCCCTGCGCGCCGGGGGGCAGGCGTATTTCACCAAGCCGGCGTGGATGCCCAGCCTGGCGGCCAAACTCCACGAACTCACCGGCGATTCCCGGCGTCCCCATCGGATTTTGCTGGTGGATGACGACCAGGAGGTGCTGGAACTCCAGCAGACCCTGCTGATGGCCCAGGGTTTCGAGGTACAGGGTCTGCACGATCCCCGGCGTTTGATGGAGGCGGCGCTACGGTTTCGCCCCGAGGTGGTGGTGCTGGATTTGCATATGCCCGGGGCCAATGGTCTGGAACTGGCGCGGGTACTACGCCAGGACGAGGCATTTTTCCAGGTGCCGGTGGTGTTTCTCTCCGCCGATCAGGACCGCCAGGTTCACCGGCAGGCGCTCTCCGAGGGGGGAGTGGATTTCCTCGGCAAACCGATGGATGCCATGGAGATCGGCGCCATCCTACGGATCCGGGCCGGTTATTACCGACGCATGCGGGTCCGCGGCGACTATCTGGATCGGACCGATCCGGTCACCGGCCTGTATAACCGCAGTTATCTCACCACCCAGTTGGAGCAGCAACCGGTCACCTCCGGAACCGCCAGGCGGGGGCTGGGTATCCTGTACATCGAACTGGACAATTTCCTGCCAGTGATGCGCTGCACCAGCGCCGAGGAACTCAACCGTCTGCGGGAACGGGTGGCCCGGATCATCAAATCCCATCTGCTGGGCGATGATCTGGCGGCCTGCTACAACGACCATGTGTTCGTGGTGCTGACCTGGCGCGGCGGGATCGATGAACTGCTGGCCCTGGCCAGAATCCTTTGCACCGATATCGCCAGCAACCAGAACGATCCCAGTAGACCCATCACCCTCACCGCCAGCATCGGCATCTACCGGGCTGAGGACCACGATTACAAGAAGGCCCTGGCCAATGCGGCGCTGGCCTGTGCCTATGCCCATCAGGACGGTGGCAACCGGTTCTATCTACACGACGACATTCAGCTTCAGCAATCGTTGGTGGAACAGAAGCATCACTGGTTGCAGCAGATCAAGAAGGCCCTCAGCGAGCAGCGGTTTTTTCTGGTGTATCAACCCATCACCAGCTTCAATAGCGAGGAGAGCCACCGCTACGAGGTGTTCCTGCGGATGCTGGACGATAACGACGAGGTGATCCTGCCCGGTCAGTTTCTCGGTATCGTCCGGCAACTGGGACTGCTGCCCACCCTGGATCGCTGGGTGGTGGCCCATGCCCTGCGGGATCTGCTGGCCCAGCAGCAACTCCACCCGGAGACCATGTTCTTCATCAAGCTGTCGGAATCCTCGTTGACCGACACCCGCTTCGCCGACTGGCTGGAGCAGGCTTTGCAGCGGGTCGCCATCCGCCCTGGCAGTTGTGCCTTCGAACTGCCGGATCGGGTGGTCCATGCCCAGCAGGAGGCCATGGGCAGGCTGGCGCTGCGGCTACGGCGATGGCATTGCCCGCTGGTGGTGGAGGGTATCGGCGATGGTGATCTGTGGCGGCAGTTGATCGGTCGGCTGCCCATGCAGTACATCAAGCTGGCCCGTGCCATCACTCGCAATCTGGAGAAGAACCGATCGCAGCAGGAGGCGCTCCAGGCGATTCTGCAGGCTGCCCGCAAGCACGATATCAAGGTCATCGCCTCCTATGTGGAGAACGCCAGTTGTCTGGCTTATCTGTACCAGCACCAGGTGGATCTGATCCAGGGTTATTTTCTCCAGGCTCCGGACCGTACCATCGGTGGTGAAGTGGATGCCGGTGTCTCCTGAAGATCCCATGGCCGAGCCACCCATCGACCCCCATCACCATCGTCCCGATGCCCGGGACTGGGACCGGCGTTACCAGGCGCGGCAGGCACCGGGTGAGCCCGCCCGGGTGCTGTCCCTGCACCGGCATCTGCTGCCCCGGGCGGGGCTGGCCCTGGATCTCGCCTGCGGTCTGGGCGCCAACGCCCTGCTGCTGGCCGGGGCGGGTCTGGCTACCCTGGCCTGGGATTACTCGCCGCTGGCCATTCAGCGGCTGGATACCCTGGCCCGGGAGCGGCAACTGGATATCCGGGCACAGGTGCGCGATGTGGTGGCCGAGCCACCCGAGCCGGGACGCTTCGCGGTGATCACGGTCAGCCGTTTTCTGGAACGGAGCCTGGCGCCGGCGCTGATGGCGGCGCTGGCCCCGGGGGGCTTGCTGTTCTACGAGACCTTCGTGCGCGACAGGGTGGCGGCGGTGGGGCCGGATAACCCGGATTTTCTGCTGCGGGAGAACGAACTACTGCAACTGTTCGGCGACCTGCGGCTGCGGGTCTACCGGGAGGAGGGCAGTGTCGGGGATGTCTCCCGGGGCATTCGCAACGTCGCCATGCTGGTGGCACAGCGAGGGGAGTGAGGCCATGATCGAGAAATTCGAGGCCATGCTGACCGGCGGGCAGGACAACGCCCTGTTACGCTTCGGTCTCGGTAACGCCTATCTGCAGGCCGGTCAGGCGGAGCTGGCGGCGCGGCATCTGCGCGAGGCGGTACGTCATGATCCCGGCTACTCGGCGGCCTGGAAACTGCTGGGCAAGGCGCTCCAGGCGAGCGGCGACGTGGCGGGGGCCAGCGTGGCCTTCGACGAGGGTATCCGGGTGGCCGAGGCCCGGGGCGATATCCAGGCCGCCAGGGAGATGCGGGTATTCGTCAAGCGCCTGAATCGCCCCCGGGACGGGACCTGAAGCGCCGGTAGGCCCAGAGATACTGCCCGGGCAGTTGCCGGGCCACCTGCTCCACGGCGGCGTTCACCGCCCGCAGCGAATCCGCCAGGGGCGGCTCGGCGATGGCGTCGGCGGGATCGGCGTGGAGCCGGTAGCCACCACCATTGGGAAGCCGCTCCATATAACACACCACCACCGCCGCCCGGCTGCGAATGGCCAGGCGCGACAATAACACCATGGTGCGGGCCGGCTGGCCGAAGAACATCGTCCATTGGCCGCCCCGTGGTCCCGGATCCTGATCCGGCAGGATGCCGATGCCGCCTCCCCGACGCAAGGTCGCCAGCAACTGTCTTATGCCACCTGGATCGGTGCTGGCGAGATGCCCTCCGAAGCGACCGCGTACCCGCCCTAGGAAGTCGTCCACCGGCAGTCGGCTGGGTCGGTAGAGGGCGGTGAACGGGTGGTAGCGGGCCGCCAGGTACAGACCCAGTAATTCCCAGCAGCCGGCATGGGGACCCACCACGATGAAACCCCGTCCGGTCCCGGCCAGCCGATCCAGCCGGGGTCGCGCCTCACGGTCGTCCACCAGCGCCAGCAGGCGCTCCCGGGGCCAGTGCCAGATCGGCCCCAGTTCCAGGAACAGCTTGCCGGTTTCCCGCAGATTGCGCCGCAGCAGGCGCCGCCGGCTGGTGTCGTCCAGTTCCGCAAAGCAGCGGCGCAGATTGGCCCGGGCGGTGTTGCGCGGGGTGTTGGGAAACCAGGCCAGGAGTTCTCCCAGGGCGCCTCCCAGGGCATGGCTCAGGGGCAGGGGTAGACGGGCGCTCAGGCGTAGCAAGCGGGTGCCCACCAGCAGGGCCAGTCGATGGCGGCGGTGTCGCCGTCGATAGCGAAGCCGCCGGGCCTCGTCGTTCATCCAGGATTGATTTACGGGACGGTTCAGTCGGCCGCCGGTGGATCCATTTCCTCTTCCAGATCGTCCAGATCGAAGCTGGGCTGGGGCGGATTGCCGTCGAACACCAGGTTGCGTCGTAACTGGAGATAGGCGTCGCGCTGGAAGGCGTAAGGATCCAGGGGCTCGCCGAGCCGGTCCTGGGCTTCCAGGATGCTGGCCCGGGTGTCCACCAACTCCAGCGCGGCCAGGCTGAAACGCGCGCTGTCGGCCAGTCCCACCGCATCCAGTTGGAGCGGGTCCAGAAAACGATCAGGGTAGATGCCCCACACATCCCGGGTGGTGCTGGGGCCGAGCAGCGGCAGCACCAGAAAATAGCCCTCGCCCACCCCCCAGTAACCCAGAGTCTGGGCGAAATCCTCGTTGTTTTTGGGAAGCCCCATGGGCGTGGCCACGTCGAACAGGCCGACCAATCCGAAACTCGTGTTGTAGACCACCCGGGTGGTGTCCTCCAGCGCCTGATGGAACTTCAGTTGCAACAGATCGTTGGCCACGGTCACCACATCTTCCAGGTTGCCGAAGAAGTTGCCGACACCGGTGCGCACCGGCTGTGGTGCGATGAACATATAGCCCCGGGCGAGCGGTGTCAGGACCGCCCGGTCAATGCCGTCGTTGACCTGGAACATCACCCGGTTGTAGGGCTCCAGGGGATCGGCGTTGGTGCGCATGATCTCCTCGGTGGAGGCGCAGCCGAGCAGGAGAAGCGACAGGATTGCGGAGCTTAGCAGTCGAATGGCGGTGCGTGCTTGCATGGGATGGGGGCCGGCTAGTCCTTGAGAAATGAGGTGGCCTCTATGCTAGCCGATTGCGCCCACCGGGCACAGGGAGAATCGGCATCAACGACGGTTGATGATCGCCTCCAGGCGGCGGATGCCCAGGTGCAGATCTTCCCCCAGCGCCACCGCGCCGGCCTCGAGGATCAATGCGCTATGGCCGTGGATCACCGTGCCACCCACCAGTACTGGCACCGCCAGTTGCCGGACCAGCCGGGGTAGATCCTCCTCCAGTACTCGCCGCCGGGTCACCGCCGAGCCGGACAGGATGACGCCACAACTCTGTACCCGGCGCTGCACCTCGGGTAGTTCCGTCAGGGGCATGTTGGCGCCCAGCAACACGGGCCGGTAGTTGCGCTCGGCGATGGCCAAAGCGAACAGCAACAGCCCCACCTCGTGCTGCTCGCCCGGCATGCAGGCGGCGATCAGGCGGGGGCCACGTAACTGACGATTGCGGTGGTGCAGGCGGGCGCCGAGTTTGTTGCGCAGGAACACGCTGAAAAAATGCTCCTCGGCGACGCTTCCGGGCCGCTGATCCTGCCAGCGCCGGCCCAGTTCCCGCAGGGTGGGGGTGATCAGTCGGAGGGTGACGATATCCACTGGATAGAGGGACAAAGCTTCCTGATAGATCTCGTTCAGGGTGTTCTCGTCGAAGTATTCCACCGCCTCCATCAGGCGCTGCCGGTAGTGGCTCCAGGTGTCCACTGCGCCGCCACCATCGGCTTGCCCCGCTACCTGTTCCCGGTGTAGTAACTCGCGCACCTGACCGATGGACATACCGCCCTCCAGGAGGGCCACCACTTGATGGATCAGTTCCACATCGGCCATGGAGTACAGCCGGTGGCCCTTGGGGGTGCGGGCCGGTTGCAGCAAATTATAACGTCGCTCCCAGGCCCGCAGCGTGACGGGATTGACACCCGTCAGACTCGACAGGGTCCGGATCGGAATCAGGCCGTCATCGGGTAGCTTGGCGTGTTCGTCTTGCCTGCTCATGGAATCTCGTTGACCATGGGAAAAGTCGCTGCGCGCTTGGACCCGGAATACCTGATTAGGTTGTATAAAGCAAAAATTACAGAAATAAAACCCTATTTTTTATACAAATTTGTAAAACCAAGCCAAAATCGCAAGGTCTCTTTCCAGTAGTTTCCGTGTCCATATCCAAGCCTCTGGAGGCGCGTTATGTCCTGGTGTTCAGCCCTGCTGTTGATGCTGTCCCTGTCCACCGCCGGCGTCTGGGCGGCGGACTGTCCCGCCGTGCTCGACCACCGTCTGCGTCCCCTGGCCAGTGGCGGGGATACCCGATCCCTGTGTGAGAATCATGCCGGCCGGGTGGTGCTGGTGGTCAACACCGCCAGCCGCTGCGGTTACACACCGCAACTGGCGGGGCTGGAGGCCCTCTACCAGCGTTACCGGGAGCGCGGTCTGGTGGTACTGGGCTTTCCCTCCAACGATTTCGCCCAGGAACTGGCGGACGAGGCCGAGATCGCGCGGTTCTGCGAGATCAACTACGGGGTGCGATTCCCCATGTTCGAGAAACTCCACGTGCGGGGTGAACAGGCCCATCCCCTGTTCCAGGCGCTGGCCGCAGCCACCGGCAGCTATCCCCGCTGGAATTTCCACAAATATCTGATTTCGAGAGATGGGGAACGCGTTCTCAGCTTTCCCACGCGGGTGGTACCGGAAGATCCGCAACTCCTTCAAGCCATCGAGGAACTGCTCTGAGTCGGGTTCAAACGGTCCGGCCCAGGCACTGCAACAGACTCAGAATATGCCGGGTGTTGGTGCCGAAATCTCCCTTGCCCACCCGCGAGGCGGAGCGCACGTGGATCTCGGTGCCCCGCTCGCCGGGTATCAGTTTCACCTCCACGTCGTCGCGAAACCGCCAGAGCCGTGTCTCCACCACGGCGTGGAGTCGGTGCTCTTCGGGATGAGCGTCCACCACCTCCCAACCTAGAATCTCCATGGCCCGCTCGATACGGCTGTAAAGCGGTGCCGGCGCCATCTGGTAGACCGGCAGTTCCAGTTCCGGAAACGGGTGATGGCGCCGGGTCTGGGCCACGTTGGAGGTCAGATAGGTGCGCATCCTGGCCAGCATCCCGGGCGGCTGGTTCATGGGCAATTCGTTGAGAATCAGCGCACCGATCACCAGCAGGCTCACGCCGGTGAGCAGGAACAGAATCAGATTGATGAGCAGTTGATTGATCATCGGAGCATTATCCCAGATCTCCCCATAATGTCTGGATGGCGGCCAGCGCGGTGGCGGTGGCGGTCTCGGTACGAAGTATTCTGGAGCCGAGGCGCACTCCGGTGAAGCCGGCGGCATGGGCGGCGCGGATCTCGACCTCGCTCAGGCCCCCCTCGGGGCCGATCAGCAGGGTCAGCGCGGCATCCGTGGGCGGTGGTTGCTCGCGAAGTCCATGGTCGGCGGCCGGGTCCAGGAGCAGGCGCTGGCCAGTCGGTGGCGATTCAAGGCATTCCAACAGCGGTCGGGTCGGGGATAACTCGGGTAACACCGTGCGCCCGCATTGCTCGCAGGCAGCGATGATCACGCCTTGCCAGTGGTGCAGGCGTTTTTCCAGGCGCTCTCCCCGGCGGTGATGTTGGCTGCGCTCGGCCAGCACCGGGGTGATGCTGGCCACCCCGAGTTCCACGGCTTTTTGCAGGGCATAATCCATCCGCTCGCCCCGCGATACGCCCTGCCAGAGGTGGACGGCAAGGGGCGATTCGCACTGGCCGATGTGTCCTCCATCCAGTTGCACCCGGGCACTCTGGCGACTCACTGCCTGGATCTGCGCGGTGAATTCCCGGCCGCTACCGTCGAACAGAATCAGTCGGTCGCCGGGTTGTAGCCGCAGCACCCGGATGGCATGGTGGAATACCCCGCCGGTCAACGCCGTCTCACTGGCGGGCTGAAGAGTGTCGGCGTGATAGAACCGGGGGATTCGCATACTGAATGGCAAACCGGAGAATGACGACCCGGGCAGGGTCTACCATGCTGAGAACCAAGGGAAGATCAAAATCATGCTGACCATCGCGACCTGGAATGTGAATTCCCTGCGAGTGAGACTGGCGCAGGTACTGGACTGGCTGGCCACCCACCAGCCCGACGTGCTTGCCCTTCAGGAGACCAAGCTCAGCGATCCGGAGTTCCCCGGCGAGGCGCTGGCCATGGCCGGCTACCAGACGGCGTTCGCCGGCCAGAAGACCTACAACGGGGTGGCGATCCTGGCCCGCGAGCCGCTCGTGGATGTGGTCACCGACCTGCCGGGGCTGGACGATTCCCAGCGCCGGGTGCTGGGGGCGACGGTGGCGGGTATCCGGATATTGAACCTCTACGTGCCCAATGGCCAGTCGGTGGACAGCGACAAGTATCGCTACAAGCTGGATTGGCTGGATCGGCTATGCGCCTTCGTCGGCGAGGAATTGCAGCGTCACCCGGCGCTGGTGGTGCTGGGGGACTTCAACATCGCCCCGCAGGATCGGGATGTCCACGACCCGGTGGCCTGGGCCGGCAAGGTACTCTGTAGCGAGCCGGAGCGGGTGGCGTTCCGACGCCTGCTAGATGCGGGGCTGGTGGATACTTTCCGCCAGTTCGAGCAGCCGGAGCATACCTTCAGCTGGTGGGATTATCGGGCAGCGGGATTTCGGCGCAATTATGGGCTGCGCATCGATCACGTGCTCGCCAGTCGGCAACTCGCCGAACGCTGTCGCTCATGTCAGGTGGATCGGACGCCACGCAAACTGGAGCGGCCCTCGGATCATGCGCCGGTGGTGGCGGTGTTCGATTGAGATCTGCCGTGTTGGGAACGGGGCGCGGCATTGATCGACATGACTATCCTGGATAGGATGACCAGAATTCTGGTTGACTTGAATTACAGTGTCATGAAAACACTCTCCCTTTCCGAAGCCAAAATGAAGCTGAGCGCCCTGGTCGATGAGGTCAATGCCACGGACGAGGAGGTGGTAATTACCAAAATCTGCAGGAGGAACTTGCCGGCCTGCGAAACTATAGGCTGGGAAAATTCAGGATCGTTTACCAGATCGGGGAAGACCGTTCCATTGAAATCGTGGCGATCGGTCCACGCCGCCACATTTACGAGGAAACGTATCGGAAGGTGCGACGCGATGACTCGCGATGAGATTTTTGATCATTCCGCTTCGCATGGCATGCCATCGCGCGCCATCGAAGTAGCTCCTCAAAACGGCTCCAGCTTCGCATAGGCCAAGATCAACCACTTGGCCCCGACCTCGGCGAAATTCACCTGCGCCCGGGCATGCTTGCCGTCGCCCTCCAGCGCCAGTACCACGCCCTCGCCGTAACTGCGGTGGCGCACCCGCTGGCCCAGCCGCAGGCCCCCCTCCGGGTCCATCTCCACCGGCCGGGCCTGGCGCGCCGCCAGCGCCGCCCGGGGCAAGCTCACACTGGTGGCGCGGCTGCGGATGTCCCGGGTGAGTTCCGCCGGGATCTCGCCGAGAAACCGCGAGGGCCGGGGATACACATCCCGCCCGTAGAGCTGGCGGCTCTCGGCGAAACTCACGAACAGTTGCCGCTGGGCGCGGGTGATACCCACGTAGGCGAGCCGACGCTCCTCCTCCAGCCGCCCGGGCTCGGCCTCGGACTGGTGGTGGGGAAACAGTCCCTCCTCCATGCCCACCAGAAACACCACCGGAAACTCCAGCCCCTTGGCCGAGTGCAGGGTCATCAGTTGCACGCAGTCCTGGTGGGCCTGGCCCTGGGCCTCGCCGGCCTCCAGCACCGCGTGGGCCAGAAAGGATTCCAGCGGACCGGGTTGCTCGGCGTCGTCCAGCGGCAGGGTCTCGAAGCCGCGGGTGGCGTTGACGAGTTCATCCAGGTTTTCCAGCCGGTCGGTGGCGCGCCCATCGCGGCTCTTCTCGATGGCGGCCTTGAGGCCGCTTTCCTCGATGAGCCGCACCAGCCGCTCGCCCAGCGGTAATTCCGCCGTGTCCCGGTCCAGCTGGTCGATGAGCACCAGGAACCGGTTCAGGGCATTGGCGGCCCGTCCGCTGAGCGAGCCGTTGCTGAGCAGCCGCTGGGCGGCCCGCCACAGGGGTAGTTCCAGTTCCCGGGCCAGTTGCCGGAGCGCGTCCACGGTGCGATCGCCGATGCCCCGGGGCGGGGTGTTCACCACCCGCTCGAAGGCGGGATCGTCGTCGCGGCTGTGGATCAGCCGAAGGTAGGCCAGCGCATCGCGGATCTCGGCCCGCTCGAAGAAGCGCAGCCCGCCGTAGACCCGGTAGGGCATGTCGTAGCCGATCAGCGCCTCCTCCATCACCCGGGACTGGGCGTTGGAGCGGTACAGCACCGCGCAATCCGCGTGACCGCCCCCGTCGATCACATGGGCGCGGATCCGCTCCACCACGAAACGCGCCTCCTCGCGCTCGTTGAAGGCGGCGAACACGCCGATGGGCTCGCCCTCCTCGCCGGCGGTCCAGAGCTTTTTGCCCAGGCGGTTGCTGTTGCGGTCGATGAGGGCGTTGGCCGCTTGCAGGATGGTGCCGGTGGAGCGGTAATTCTGCTCCAGGCGCACCGTGTGGCTGCCGGCGAAATCCTCGCCGAAGCGCTGGATATTCTCGATCCGGGCGCCGCGCCATGAATAGATCGACTGATCGTCGTCGCCCACCACGAACACATCGCCGCTGGCGCCGGTGAGCAGTCGCAGCCAGGCGTATTGCAGGGTGTTGGTGTCCTGGAACTCGTCCACCAGCACGTGCCGGAAGCGCTCCCGGTAGTGGGCCAGCAGCTTGTCGTTGTCGCGCCAGAGTTCATGGCAGCGCAGCAACAGTTCGCCAAAGTCCAGCACTCCGGCGCGGTCGCAGATGCTTTGATACTCCTGATAGATGGCCACCCAGCGGCGCATCACCGGATCGCCGCCGTCGTCGATATGCTGGGGCCGCTGACCTTCATCCTTGCGGGCATTGATGAACCAGGCGGCCTGGCGGGGCGGCCATTTCTTCTCGTCCAGGTTCATGGCGCGGATGATGCGCTTCAGCACCCGCTCCTGATCGTCGCTGTCGAGGATCTGAAAGGCCTGCGGCAGGCGCGCTTCCTGCCAGTGCATGCGCAGCAGACGGTGGGCGAGCCCGTGGAAGGTGCCGATCCAGAGGTTGCCCGCGGGCTGCTGCAGAAACTCCTGAATGCGCGAGCGCATCTCGGCGGCTGCCTTGTTGGTGAAGGTCACCGCCAGGATGGACCAGGGTGAGACCTTTTCCACGGCGCGCAGCCAGGCGATGCGATGCACCAGCACCCGGGTCTTGCCGCTGCCGGCGCCGGCCAGCACCCGCAGCGGGCCGAGGGGAGCGGTGACGGCCTCGCGCTGGGCCTCGTTGAGGGGGGCGAGAATGGGGGAGACGTCTTCCATGGGGTGAAATTTTAGCAGAAAGGTGGTCGAGACCCCCGACAGTTAGGGCTAGAATAAAAAAACGTTCAGACAGGACGCCCGAGAGATGGCCTCAGCGTGGTTCCGCTTTTACGAGGAACTGAACGATTTCCTGCCGTCCCACCGCCGTAAGGTGGCGTTTCAGCACCGGTTCCGGGAACACGGCTCCATCAAGGATATGATCGAGTCGCTGGGGGTGCCCCATCCGGAGGTGGATCTGATCCTGGTGAACGGCGAGTCGGTGAATTTTCGCTATCTGGTACGGGACGGCGACCGGATCAGCGTCTATCCCATGTTCGAGTCCCTGGATATCGGCCCGCTGGTGCGGGTACGGCCCGCGCCCTTGCGGGTCACTCGCTTCGTGCTGGATGTGCATCTGGGCCGGCTCGCCCGCTATCTGCGGATGCTGGGTTTCGATACCCTGTACCGCAACGATTGCGACGATGCCGAACTGGCGGAACTGGCCAGCCGGGAACGGCGCATCCTGCTGACCCGGGATCTGGGATTGCTGAAGCGCAGCATCGTCACCCACGGCCTGTTCGTGCGCGCCACCGCGCCCCGGGAGCAGGTGCGCGAGGTGGTGGCGCGGCTCCAGTTGCAGGGCGCCATCCTGCCGTTTCGCCGCTGTGTGAGTTGTAACGGACTGCTGGTGGCGGTATCGCGGGGGGCGGTGGCGGATCGACTGGAGCCCGGGGTGTGCAGGCATTTTCGCCAGTTCTGGCGCTGCGGGAGTTGTTGGCAGATTTACTGGCAGGGTAGCCATTACCAGCGCATGCAGGACTGGCTACGGGAACTGCTCACCGACTGGCCCGATGCCAGGGACTGAGGCATCAATGCCTATCGGCGTGCCAGGGCTCAGGATTTTCCGGGCTTTTTCTTGGTGGGCCGCTGCCAGTCGGTGATCAGGCGTCGTTCGGCCCGGGTGAAGGCGAGGCCGTTCTCCGGGACGTCGTCGCTGAGGGTGGAACCGGCGCCCACGGTGGCGTTCCGGCCCACCCGGATGGGCGCCACCAGCGAGGCGTTGGAGCCGATGAATACGCCGTCCTCCAGCACCGTGAGATGCTTGTTGGCGCCGTCGTAGTTGCAGGTGATGGTGCCGGCCCCCACGTTCACGTCCTGGCCGATCTCGGCATCGCCCACGTAGGTGAGATGATTGACCTTGGAGCCCTCGCCCACATGGGCTTTCTTGATCTCCACGAAGTTACCCACCTTGGCCCTATCGGCCAGCACCGTGTCGGGGCGCAACCGGGCGAAGGGTCCCACCTGCACCCCGGTGCCGATCCGTACCGACTCCAGATGGCAGTGGGAGAGGATCTCGCTCCCGGCGCCGATCACCGCATCGCGGATCACCGAGTGGGGGCCGATCCGCACCCCATCGGCCAGGCTCACCTCGCCCTCGAATACCACGTTCACGTCGATGATCACGTCGCGCCCGGCGCTCACCCGGCCGCGGATGTCCAGCCGTGCCGGGTCCAGCAGGGTGACGCCGGCGGCGAGCAGTCGCCCGGCCTGCTGGCGCTGGTAATAACGCTCAAGTTGCGCCTGCTGGGCGCGATTGTTGACGCCCAGCACCTGTTCGGGCTCGCTGGCGGCGAAGGCGTCCACCGGGACGCCGTCGGCCACCGCCATGGCGATGATGTCGGTGAGATAGTACTCGCCCTGGGCGTTCTGGTTGTTCAGGCGCTCCAGCCAGCCCGCCAGACGGGCGGTGGGTAGTGCCAGGATCCCGGTGTTCACCTCGCGGATGGTCTGCTCGGCGGTGCTGGCATCCTTCTGCTCGACGATGCGCTGCACCTGGCCTGCCGCATCACGGACGATCCGGCCATAGCCGGTGGGATCGGCGAGATTCACGGTGAGAAGCGCCAGCCGGCCGTCCCGGGCGCCGGCCAGCAGCGGCTCCAGCACCCCGGCGGGGAGCAGCGGCACGTCGCCGTAGAGCACCAGGGTGGTGTCG
>JGI12109J20283_10375035_pt1 | contig 37655 bp, 33 predicted proteins | sample ElkSlonscriptome_12_FD_20283 | JGI IMG/M metagenome (IMG submission 20283)
GCCGGGGGCCCTGCGACACCGGACAGCGCCCCCGGCGTCCCGGCGTCAGCCGGTTCCGGCCACACCCCGGCTGAACTCCCGCTCCGGGGCCGTCGCCCCATGACCAACCCGTTTCAGACCGTCTCTTAAAAACACGACGCACACCGTGCGCGTTCAAACAGACCGTTTGCTCTCGATAACGGCATATTTCGCCTGCGGCAGCATGGTACATTTTTATCTTTTTTCACAAAAAATTTTCACAAAGTGAAAATTTTTTGTGAAAAAAGGATGGTTTCTTCCACCCTGCCGGAGGCGGTATCCGCTTCCAGGTCAGGAACCAGGTAAGCCCGGTTATTTGAACGGTATTGCCCCATGACCAACCCGTTTCAGACCGTCTCTTAAAAACACGACGCACACCGTGCGCGTTCAAACAGACCGTTTGCTCTCGATAACGGCATATTTCGCCTGCGGCAGCATGGTACTCGTTTTATCTTGTTCACAAAAATTCACGTCGTGAATTTTTGTGAACAAGACTAGAGATCTTCCACCCTGCCGGAGGCGGTATCCGCTTCCAAACGAGTGACCGCATAACTCATCTCAAAAACAGGACGTACGCGGTGTGACCTGTGCCGGTCAGGTGCCGGACCAGAAAGCAGTCTTCGCCTGCGGCAACATGGTACTTTTCTCTGCTTCACCCTGCCGGAGGCGCTATCCTCCTTCCGAGGTCTTCCAAGGTAGGGACCAGGCAACGCCGTAAAAAAAGAGGAATGCATAACGGCAGCAATCCGTTGCACATCCCTCGTAGAGTCTCAGCGAAACCGGTTTTACGGCGCGACCGTCGGTGTCGTCTCCATCTCGGCACCCTCCGGCGTCTCAACCGGCCCCGACTCCTCGATCACGGGCGGCTCCACCTCGGCGGGCGCAACCGTGCTGACAATGTCCGGAACTGGCGTATTATCGATGGAAACGGGCGACATAGCCGGTGCGGCCGTCCCCTCGGCTTCAGCGGTAGCTCCCTCGGCGGGGGGTGCGCCGGGCTCCGGCGTTGTCGCGGGCATCGGCGTTGTATCTGCGGCCGGGGGAATGCCGGATGGCGTATCGGTCCCTCCACCTTCACCCGACGGGCGCGGCGAGCTACAGGCGCTCACCAGCAACCCACCCATCACCAGCACCAGCAGCAGTCCGAACATTCGCTTCATGCAGTTCCTCCTTTTACTCTCCAGCGCTAACGCTACCAGACCGCCTACCATCGGCGGCCTGCCGGGAGCGCTACAGTCAAGGGGAACGCCCGGACACCGGCCGGCCGGCTGTATGCCCTGACGCGATCTGTATGCACCCCGGTGGCCCAATTATAACCGGATCTGAAGATACGATAAACATCGGGGGAATCGGGGCCGGAGACGATTTGGAGTGCAGCAACTACGCGACAGCATGGCGACCACACTCCAGAGACGGGATGACCGGATCTTAGCGTAACGCCGACTGACTGTCGGGCAATTCAACCTGCGGCGGCAGTAGCACCCCATCAATCACATGGATAATTCCATTCTCAGTTTCGATACCCGGCTCGCTAATCCGGACCTGATCGTTGAGGATAATCGTATCGCCGTCACTGCCGACACGAATCGTGCTACCCTGCAAGGCCAGGATCTCGTCCATCCCGGCAAGCTCCTCGACGGTCAGTGCCTCATTTGCCGCATGATAGAACAGGATGTCGCCAAGCAGATCAGGGTTCTCCAGCAGTTGTTGCAGTGTCCCTTCCGGCAGCGCGGCAAAGGCATCATCAGTGGGCGCAAAAAAGGTATATGGCCCGGACGCCGCGAGTGTTTCGGCCAGGTCGGAAGCACGCAGCGCATTTACCAGCGTTACAAATCGGCCATCGGCTGTCACCAGGCCCATAATGGTGTTCTCCGTTGCATCTGTGACGGTGCCGGTCGCGGGCACCGTCGCCGTGCTCGTAACGGTCGTTGTCTCTGTCGGCAGCACCTCAATCTCGGTGGATATGGGCGTACTCTCCGTTTCTGCGGGAGCAGGTTCGTCGATCATCAGCCCATCGGGCGTTGCCCCGTCCCCCAGTTCAACGGTGCTGACAATATCCGGAATTGGCGTGCCGTCAAGGGTAACGGGAGAGTTGGTTGGGAGCGGCGTTCCCTCAGCCATAGGGGGTGCTTCACCTGCTGACGATCCTTGAATCAGTGGCACTGCCACTGATCCGGGGGTTTCATCCGCTGCCGGTATACCCTCTGCCGGCGTCGCAACGGCATCACCAACGACGGGCGGGCGGGGCGAACTACAGGCGCTCACCAGCAGCATGCCTAGAAGCAGAACCGGCGGCAATCCAAACAGTCGTTTCATGCAGTTTCTCCTTGTGTGCTCCAGAACTCATCTCTCAAAATCACGCGTTACAAGGCGTTACTCCGCACCAACACACATTATCCGGTTCGGTCGGGATCGAACCGGTGCATCTACACCTGCGCCGTGCAAGAAGCGTGCCATCTATCGAAGGAGAAGAATAGTGTGAAGAAAATAGTTTCCCTGGAGAAGGGGACGCAGCCTGCCGCGCCCCCTTGAGCAAGTGGAGATTGAGAGATGCCGGATGCTACGGCTTTACAGCCCCCAGATCAGCGGCAGCAGGAAGTAGCCGATCGCCGTCACCAGGATAATACTGCCGATATTGAGCCACAGACCGGCGCGCGCCATCTGCGGGATGGTGACATAGTTGCTGCCAAAGACAATTGCGTTGGGCGGCGTTGCCACCGGCAGCATAAACGCGCAGGAGGCCGCAATCGCTGCCGGGACCATCAGCAGCAGCGGATCAACCGCCAGCGCCGTGCCCAGGGCAAACATCACCGGCATCAGCATGGTGGCTGTGGCCGTATTCGAGGTCAACTCGGTCAGGAAGACCACAATTGCCACCACCGCCAGCAAAACTAATAGCGCGGGCAGGCTGCCCAACCCGGTTAGCGCCGTGCCCAACCACTCCGACAGGCCGGTCGCCTTGAACGCCGCCGCAATCGCCAGGCCGCCGCCGAACAGCAGCACAATCCCCCAGGGCAACTTCTTCGCCGTCTCCCAATCCAGCAAGAACTGGTTCCGGTTAAGGCTAATCGGCACGATAAACAGCGCCACCGCCCCCGTCAACGCGATCACCGCGTCGTCCACATTCGGGGCGAAGGGCTTAATCAGCCAGGGGCGCACAATCCAGGCCAGCGCCGTCAGGCCGAAGATGACCAGAACCGCCAGTTCCGCCTTTGACATGCCGCCCAGGCCACGGAGTTCTTCGCGCACAACCTCCAGACCACCGGGAATATCTTTTGTCCCCAGCTTGTAGGCAACCCGCGCCAGATACCACCAGGTGGCCAGCAGACCGCCAATCGCCAGCGGCAGACCAATCAGCATCCAGCGCGCAAACGAAATCTCAATTCCCAACAACTCCTTGGCCGCCCCGGCCAGCACAATATTGGGCGGCGTGCCGATCAATGTTGCCATCCCGCCAATCGAGGCAGCGTAGGCAATCCCCAGCATCAGCGCGGTCCCAAAGGCAAAATTGCCCTCGCGCATCGCCTCCTCGGAATCGCCCTCGCGCCCCATCAGCGTGGCGATCTGCGCAACGACTGCCATACCGATCGGCAGCATCATCATCGCCGTGGCAGTATTGGAGATCCACATCGAGAGAAAGCCGGTTGCGACCATAAAGCCGAGCACTACACGGGCCGGGGTGACGCCCACAATCGAGATAATGCTTAAAGCAATCCGGCGGTGCAGCCCCCAGCGCTCAATCGCCAGCGCAATCATAAAACCGCCGAGGAAGACAAAGATCAGCGGATCGGAATAGCCGGTTGAGACCGCACCGATTTCAAGCGCGCCGGTGAGCGGTAGCAGAATCAGCGGCAGTAGCGATGTCACCGGAATAGGAATCGCCTCGGTCATCCACCAGATTGCCACCCAGAAGGTGGTTGCCGCCACCTTCGCCGCCTCCGGGGTCATCCCCGCCGGAGTGGGCAGAAGCAACATCACCAGAAAAGCCGGCGGACCAAGAAACAGACCAACCCGTTGACGAACACTGTACGCCGACGATGAGATTTCCCGTTTGACGGCGGGAAGCGATGCCTGCGCCATAGTGACCTCCTTGACGCAAACTAAAGAAAGAATAAAACGTAAACGCCAATGCGTTTACTATTGCCTCCCTATGATCTGCGCACATCCTGAGTACACAATCACTCGTGACGAAGGCTGTTCGCTTCCCGTAGGGCATGCAATCCAGAACGACAAACCATGGGTTCGCCCGGCATACCCCAGAATTATAGCGCGGTGAGCAGCCGGAATGAGCCGGAATACTCCGGGCAGGCCCATCCGAAACCCCTCGGTGCCGGTTAACACCATGCATCCAGTGATGCAGACCGGCACCCCGCTTCCGTACAACTACCGCCTACCAAACTACATTGCAATGCTCCAGATTAGCGGCACCAGCAGATACCCGATCGCCGTCACCAGAATAATGCTGGCAATATTCAGCCAGATCCCCGCGCGCGCCATCTGCGGAATGGTGATGTAACCGCTCCCAAAGACAATCGCGTTGGGCGGGGTCGCCACCGGCAGCATAAAGGCACAGGAGGCCGCAATCGCCGCCGGCACCATCAGTAGCAGCGGGTTGACCAGCAGCGCCGTCGCCAGCGCAAACATCACCGGCATCAACATCGTGGCCGAGGCCGTATTCGACGTAAGCTCGGTGAGGAAGATCACGATGGTGACAACAACCAGCAGCACCAGCAGCACCGGCAGACCACCCAGGCCGGTCAGCGCCTCACCCAGCCAGTCCGACAGCCCTGTGGCAGTAAAGGCCGCCGCAATTGCCAGACCACCGCCGAACAGCAACACGATGCCCCAGGGCAGATTGCGCGCCGTTTCCCAATCCATCAGGAACTCATTGCGTTGCATACTGATCGGCACAACAAACAGCGCCACCGCTCCCGTCAACGCGATCACCGCGTCGTCCACATTCGGGGCGATAGGACTGATGACCCAGGGGCGGGTAATCCAGGCCAGCGCCGTCAGACCAAAGATAATCAGCACCGCGCGCTCCGGTGTCGTCATCGGACCCAGCTTGCGCAACTCATCGCGCACCACATCCAGCCCACCCGGAATACCCTCGCGGTCCATAGTGTAGGCAATCCGGGTAAGATAGAACCAGGTGCCGATTACGCCAATGATCGCCACCGGCAGACCAATCAGCATCCAGCGTGCGAAGGAGATTTCCAACCCGAACAACTCCTGCGCGGCCCCGGCCAGCACAATATTGGGCGGGGTACCGATCAGCGTACCAATCCCACCCAGCGAAGCAGAATAGGCAATACCAAGCATCAACGCTGTGGCAAACCCAAACCGGGCCACACTACGCTGCTCCTCGGACTCCTCACTCTTATCCGTATGGCGGTCCATCAACTCCAGCATCTGCGAGATCACCGCCAGACCAATCGGCGTCATCATCATCGCCGTGGCGGTATTGGAGATCCACATCGAGAGAAAGCCGGTTGCGACCATAAAGCCGAGCACAATCCGGGCCGGAGTGACACCAACGACTGAGATAATGCTCAGGGCAATCCGCCGATGCAGGTTCCAGCGCTCGATTGCCAGCGCAATCATAAAGCCGCCCAGGAAGACAAAGATCAACCGATTGGAGTAGCCCGGCGCAACATCGCTGATTGGGAGCGCGCCCGTCATTGGGATGAGAATCAGCGGCAGCAACGATGTCACCGGAATGGGCGCGGCCTCAGTCATCCACCAGATCGCCACCCAGAACGTTGTCGCCGCCACCTTCGCCGCCTCCGGACTCATGCCGGCCGGATTAGGCAAAACCAGCATAAGCAGGAACGCAAGTGGACCTAGCGCCAGCCCGATGCGCTGACGCGTGCTATACTCTGTTGATACTCCGCCACGTTGTAAAGGAATCGACGCCTCTGCCATTTATGACCTCCTTAGATCGCTTGTACCTTCGCTGGGAAGTGAACGTTACCCGAAGCTGCACGGCACATTCACGGCTGCACATCCAGCGAAGCTATAGCTTCTTCTCGCTGTCATTAACCTGACTTTTCCGTTATTTCCGACAGTGTGACAGGGTTTAGCTTATTCTATTCGCTTACCTGCAATAGCATCCTCCTCTGTGCTAACACAAAGCTACATATCTTCCGGCGGACCTCGTGTTTTAAAAATCATAACTATCCTCCCCTGTTCCCTACACCAGAAATACATCCGGATTAAGCATGCCCGCCGCATCCCACTCCTGCTTGAGGCGGCGCATCAGGTCCAGACTTTCCGGCGGGTTGCCCCAGATATCCAGCGTCGTGCCGGCGGTTGCCGTCAGCACCACGGCATAGCCGCCCGCCACCCGCGCCACCCGGCGCAACGCGGGCAGATCCGGCACATTACGCGTGTAGATCAGGCCACTGACCATATCCGCCACAAACGGCGCGTCATTCAGCAGCGGCACAAGCTCACGTAGCACCCGCGCCTGCTCTTTGGGCGGAACCCCCACGCGGAGCGCACTATCTTCGGGCGAAGACTCGCGCAGGAAGGTGGCCCAGACATCGCTGCCTGTGGGCGTGTCAATCTCCGCCGGATCGCGGCTGCCGGCGGGTAGAACGCCGCGCACCTGGGTCAGTTCCGCCTGTACATCCTGTTCCGGCCCCTCAGCCGTGTAAACCAGCGCGTAGGGTGCATCCACCCCCGGCAGATCGCACCCACGACAGAGCACAATGGCCGAGGCGACCAGGCAACCCTGCACCAGCCGCGCGCTCAACTCCAGCCCGTGCGCCAGGTCTTGTAGCGGAATAACCAGCGTGGAGCGCATGCGCGGCCAGGGCACCAGCTTGAGCGTAATATCAGTCATCAGGCCCAGCGTGCCATACGCCCCGACCAGCAGCTTGGGCAGATCATAGCCCGCCACATTTTTTACCACCGGCCGGCCGGCGCGAATCACCCGGCCATTAGGGAGCGCAACCCGGGCCGCCAGCAGATTATCGCGGATGCCGCCATAGCGAATCCGCAGCGGCGCATTCAGGTTCGTGGCAATCAGACCGCCAACAGTTGCCTCCGGCCAGGGCGCAAGCAGCGGCACCCACATCCGCTCTCGCGCCAACTCCGCCTGTAGCTCGGCCAGCGGTGTCCCGGCCCCCACGGTGACATAGAGATCTTCCAGGGCGCAGGTCTGAATGCCGCGCAGCTTCTCCGTAGAGAGCAGCACATCCGCCGGGGGCAACCGGCCTGATTTGGAGCCGCCGCCACGAATGCGGATGCGTTGTCCGGCAGTCGCCCAGGTCCGGATTGCTGCGGCCGCTTCCTCGGCGGAGGTGGGCGCGAAGGGCGAAGCGGGCGGCGCACCCGGCGCGGGTAGCGGCTCCGCCGTCGGCGCGTCGGGCGGGAAGATCTTGGCCGGGTTGAGCAGATTATCGGGATCGAAGACGGTCTTGATTGTCTTCATCGTATCCAACTCTTCGGCGCTGTACATCAGCGGCATAAAGGCGCGTTTCTCAATCCCCACGCCATGTTCGCCGGTAATACTGCCATCCTGTGCGATGCACAACTGCATAATCTCGCGCCCGGCCTCGATCACCCGGCGGATCAGCGCGTCGTCCTTGGGATCTTCGATCAGGATCAGCGGGTGCAAGTTGCCGTCCCCGGCGTGAAACACATAGCCTACCCGCAGATCGTACTCCTCGCAGACCCGGTTGACTCCGGCGAGCGTCACCGCCAGTTTGCTGCGGGGCACCGTGCCATCCACCAGGTAGTAGGCCGGGGCCAGGCGCGCCATTGCGCCGGCGGCACTCTTGCGGGCATACCAGATATTCGCCCGCTCGTCCGCCGTCTGCGCCACCCGTAGCTCGCGCACCTCCATGGCGCGCAGGATCGCCATAATCTCCTCGATCTGGGGCGTCACACTCTCCGGGTAACCGTCGGCCTCAATAATCAACGCCGCGCCCGCCCGGATCGGCAACCCGGCGTGGGTAAACTCCTCCAGGATGACCATCATCTTCTGGTCCATCATCTCCAGCGTTGCCGGCACCAACCCGCGCGCAATAATTGCTGAAACCGCCGCGCCCGCCTGCTCAACCGAGTCAAACGCCGCCATCAGCGTTTTAACTGCCGGCGGATTACGCATCAGGCGCAACTGCGCCTCGGCCACCAGACCCAGGGTGCCCTCGCTGCCGACCATCAGGCCCACAAAGTCATACTCGGGATAGTCCAGCGCGCCGCCACCCAGGTGCAGCGCGCGCCCATCGGCCAGCACTACCTGCAGACCAGTGACATAATTGGTTGTGACGCCATATTTGAAGCAGTGGGGACCACCTGAATTCTCGGCGAGATTCCCGCCAAGCGTTGAGGCACGCCCACTCGAGGGATCGGGGGGATAATAGAGATTTTGCGCCTGAACGGTGGTATCGAGGAGCAGCGTAATCATGCCGGGTTGGGCAATCACGCTGCGACCAATCTCATTAAACTCGATCAGGCGATCCATGCGGGAGAAGGCGACGATCAGGCCGCCATGCTCGGCGACCGCGCCGCCGGAGAGCCCGGTACCCGCGCCACGCGCCACCAGGGGCACGCCCTGTTGCCGGGCCCACCGGACAATCTGCACCAGATCATCGGTTGTTCGCGGAAACACCAACCCATCGGGTTGCCCCCGATCCAGGCCGGCATCACCATCGTAAGTCAGCAGATCGATCGGATTGGTGACAACCTGGTTGGCCGTCAACTGGCGGGCCAGCGCCTGAAGATCGACCTTATGTTGCACAGCCATAGTGCTTTTCCCTCTTCTATGAAGAACATCCTACGTTTACTATTCTGGGCAGGTCTGGCGACCTGCCCCTACCGTCGGCGTCCCACCGCAACGGATGGATGGGACGTGGGGACGCGCAGAAGCGCGTCCGTCGCTTCCGCATCCACTATCCAGGCCCGACAGCCATCAGCGGATCAGGTATATTCAGTACATAAACAGCAATCAGCCCCAGGATACCCACGACCACAACATAGTAGAGCGTGGGAATGATCGTCTTTCGCAGCGTCGCGCCCTCCTGCCCGAGCAGGCCCACCGTCGCCGAAGCCGCGACAACATTGTGGATAGCGATCATGTTCCCGGCAGCGGCTCCCACCGCCTGCAATGACACAATCACAATCCCGGAGATGAGCAACTGCTCGGCCACGCCAAACTGGAACAGGCTAAACATCAGATTGCTGACCGTGTTGCTCCCCGCGATAAACGCGCCCAGCGCACCAATCGTCGGCGCGAAGAAGGGCCAGACCGCGCCGACATTCTCGGCGATCCAGGCGGCCATCGCCACCGGCATGCTCGACAGGTCGGCGGCATTCACGCCCGAGTTAATGTACACCCGCACCATCGGCACCGTAAAAATAAGCACAAACCCGGCACCCAGCAGCACCTTGCTTGAGTCGCTGATCGCCCCCCGGATATCCGGGCCATTCATCTGATGCAGGAAGAAGGTGATGGCCACAACCACAATCAGGATAAATGCGGGCAGATAGAGCGGCGTGGTCGATGCAGTAATTTCCGTGCCGAAGATATCGGGCCAGGTGATTGCTACTTTACGCAGTTGTGCGCCAATACCCAACTGCGGCAGGCGGGTCAGCACGAGCAGCAGCGCCACCAGCAGGTAGGGCACCCAGGCCAACCAGAGCGCCATGGAGCGCTTCCCGGCCAGTTCATCCAGGTTAATCTCCAACCGACTGATCCACTCCGGTTGCCACTCCTCGCGCGGTGGAAAATCCCAGGTATCTTTGGGTAACAGAAAGCCCCGGCGGGCCGCAAAAGTAACAATTGCCAACCCCACCAGCGCGCCCAGTAGCGAGGGGAACTCCGGCCCCAGAAAGACGCCGGTCAGAGTGTAGGGGATGGTGAAAGCCAACCCACCAAAGATGGCAAACGGCAGAATCGAGAGCCCCTCCGTCCAGGAGCGATTGCGCCCGAAGAAGCGGGTCAGCATCATGACCATCAGCAGCGGAATAAGCGTCCCGGTGATGCCATGCATAATTGCCGCCCCCGCCGTGATTGCCTGCAGGTACTGCTCAAAACTCATCCCGACCGCTTCTAACTGATCCGTAACAACCGGCGTATCCAGACCGCCGCGCACGCCGACCAGGATCGGTGTACCGACTGCGCCAAAGGTTACGGGCGTGCTCTGGATCATCATGCCGATCATGACCGCAGCCATGGCGGGAAAGCCCAGCGCTACCATGAGCGGAGCCGCAATCGCCGCCGGGGTACCAAACCCCGAAGCCCCCTCAATAAACGAGCCAAATAGCCAGGCGATAATAACAATCTGCACCCGCCGATCGGTGCTGATATTAGTAAACCCATTGCGGATCGCCGTTACCGCGCCGGAATATTTGAGCGTATTCAGCAGCAGAATCGCGCCAAAGATAATAAAGAGAATATCGAACGTGATAAATAGACCCTGAATGGTCGCGGCGACAACTCGGGGCAACGAAACCTGCCACGCCGTCAGTGCAATCAGCACAGCGACAACATACACCAGGGGCATGGCCCATTTGGCCGGCCAGCGGAAACCGATCAGCAGCACTGCTGCAACCAGGATAGGCATTACAGCCAGCAACGCCTGAATACCGAGACTCATCAAATGACCTCCTTGTCAAGACAGAACGAACAGCGCCTCTCCGGGCAGCAACCGGCTACGATTCCGACGAGTCCGCGTGGCGCATTGCAGACCCGGTGCAGCGCGATTATCGCCCGGAGGCGTATGTTGTAGCGAGATACGGTTTCCTTCCCCTTATCTCTAGTAAACGCGAGGTACGACCAGACCAGTGTACTGGCCGGTCTATGAAGCACACCCGGGTACTTCAAGAAAAGCCGCTACACAGCAGCATTTACGCGGGTGGGCGTTCAAATCAGGCATGGAACCAGATGCTTGAAAAAGAAACTCCTGTTCCATCGCGGTGGAGACCGGGACACCCACATGCGGAGAACCGCGTAACTCTTCTATATACGTGATGGAGGACACAAAGAATATATGTGTTTGTTAGAGTTTAGCAAAACGAAAGTTCATCATCAAGGAAGCGATGATAACTGCTGATAGCAATCTAACAACGATGTGGTACAGCGGAGCCAGGGCTGCCGGAATATTGTGACACCAGGAACACCTTTGGAGCCCCGCTATTATAGCACACAATACTGGCCGGGTGGTCAGGTTCTTGGGCCGTGCAGGAGCATGGTGGCCTCAATTTCAGCGATATCGCTCTGATTCAGGCGGATTTCCCCCGCGCTGATGATGCCTTCGACCTGCTCCGGGTTACGCCCGCCGACGATTGCCCCGGTGACCGCCGGATGCCGTAGCGTCCAGGCAATCGCAACCGCACCCGGCGAGCAGTCGTGCCGTCGGCCGATCTCGCGCAACCGCTCGACCAGTTGCAGGTTCTGCGTCAGCTTCGGCTCCTTAAACTGCGGATTGTTCCGCCGCCAGTCATTCTCCGGCAACTGTGCCACCCGCGCATGGGTCATCTTCCCCGTCAGCAGGCCCGACGCCATCGGCGAGTAGACGATCACGCCAATGTTCTGCTCCCGGCAGAAATCCAGAATATCGCCCTCGACCCGCCGGTCAATGATCGAGTAGGGCGGTTGCAGCGAGGTGATCGGCGCGATCTTCTGCGCCCGGCGCATCTGCTCAACATTAAAGTTTGAGACGCCGATGTAGCGCACCTTGCCCGCAGCCTGAAGTTGCGCCAGTGTCTCCCAACCCTCTTCAATCTCCGGGTCCGGGTCGGGCCAGTGGATTTGGTAGAGATCAACGACATCAACCTGCAGGCGGCGCAGGCTGTCTTCGATCTCGCGGCGGAGTACCTCGGCCTTGAGACTACCGCCAATTGTGCCGTTTGCGTCCCAGGTGCGGGTGCATTTGGTAAAAATATAGGGGCGTTCGGTCCGTCCTTTGAGTGCCTGGGCCACAATTTCCTCGGCATGCCCTAATCCATAGACGGCTGCTGTGTCGATCCAGTTCATGCCCAGGTCAAGCGCCCGCCGGATCGCCGCGATTGACTCTTTATCGTCCTGCGGTCCCCAGCCAAAGGACCAGTGCCCGCCGCCGATGGCCCAGGTACCAAACCCCAGCGGCGTAATTGCCATATCACTTGTTCCGAGTTGTCGGGTCTGCATTCGTTGCATACTCCTTCCACCACATTACAATATTGATCGTTCTTCGTCGTAGCAAGATCCACACCAGAGCTACTCAACCGGTTTAACCAGGATTGCGGTGCTCACTCCGCCGCCGGGGGCATGTCCTGGTTGCCCAGGATGCTCTCCGGATCAACACCCAGTTCGCGCAGCTTCGCGGCCAACTGCTGGGCCTGCTGCTCGGCCTGCTGCCGCGCGGCACGTTCCTGTCGGCGCTGCTGCTCCAACTCGACGTAGGTCAGGAAGCGCTCCCCATCGGGCCGGATAAGCTGCAACTCATCGTTGACCAGTTCAAAGCGAATCCCCAGGCGCGGACTCACCCACCCGGGCATGGTTTCGATGACATGCAGCCGCCCATCGCGCCGCTGCCAGCCGGCCAGCGAGCCCTCGTCCGGGTCGTAGAGATAGTACTCCTCCACACCATATTCATTATAGAACTCCAGTTTTCTGGCCATTTCCGCAACCCGGTTGCCGGGTGACAGCACCTCGAAAACCACCTGGGGCACGATCTGCTCCTCTTCCCACTGCCGGTAAGAGCCGCGATAGCCCTTGGGTCGCCCAAACACAACCAGCGCATCCGGCGCGCGGCAAATATCCGAACGGCCCTCCACCGGATACCAGAGCAGATCACCCGCCACAAACACATCGGGACGGTCGGCAAAGAGCGCCTCCAATCCCCCCTTGATTGTTACAATCCACTCAAATTGCAGTGTATTATCGGCCATTAGTTGCCCATCGCTATCCGGATAGATAACAGACTTTTCCTCAACCGGCGCTTCAACCGTACTCATAATCCTCCCTCGTATGTTCTTAGAAACTGTCTGAAACGGGTTGGTCATGGGGCTACGGCCCCGGCGCGGGAGTCCCGGCTTCAGCCGGTTCCGGCCACACCCCGGCTGAAGCCGGGATTCCTGGGGCGCTGTTCGGTGTATCAGGGCACCCGGCATGCCGTGTGACCGACGCAAACCACCTTTTCAGCCAGTCTTTTAGTTCTCCGGCCTTTGTTCTCAGAGACTGTCTGAAACGGGTGTGTCATAGCGATGTTGGTCTGGCACCCCGCCCGTCATGCTGGATAGATCTTGAAAAAGAATCCAGATAGGGGGGCTGGATTGAGTTCTTGGTTCTTTCGTTCCGGGTTCTTACCTGCTTACCCTTCGCGCTCGGCCTGCGTCTTAATCATCCCCTGTGCGTGGGCGCGAACCAACGCCTCAACACACTGGGCATCATACTCAGTTCCCCCGGCGCTACACAGAATACTAAAGGTCTGCTCAAGCGACATCGCCGGACGGTAGGGACGCGAACTGGTCATGGCGTCGAAGGCATCGGCGACAGCGACAATCCGCCCGATCAGGCTAATCTCATCGCCTTTGAGCCCCAGCGGGTAGCCGCTGCCGTCCAGTCGTTCATGGTGCTGGGCCATGGCCGAGGATTCTTCGCGCAGCAGGTCCTCCAGATCGGCATCATGCAACAGCCGAACACCATAGGTCGGGTGGAGTTTCATCATGCCCATCTCCTCGTTGGTCAGATGTTCCGGCTTCTTCAGGATGGCATCACCGACGCCGATCTTCCCAACATCATGCAAAATTGCGCCGATCCGCACATGGTAGAGCATCTCCTGAGATAGCCCCATTTCACGGGCAATCGCCACGGCAAAATCCGCTACCCGCTGGCTATGCCCCCGCGTGTAGGGATCTTTGAGATCAATCGCGCCGGTAACGGCCTTGATAATCCCCAGGAAGAGCCGGGAATTGCGCTCATAGAGCCAGGCCAGTTGCAACACCGTTGCCGCCTGGCTTGCCAGGGTCTCAAACAGGCTGACATCCTCAGCGCTAAAGCTCTGTCCATCGCGCTTGTTGAGCGCCTGCGCGGCGCCGATGATCTTCGCGGGCAACACCCCCGCGCCGCTACCCAATTGAATAGTGGGCGCGCGCAACGGCAGACAGAGGATCGAACGGGTGACAAACCCACTCTGTTGATCAATTTTGCGGTAGAAACGGCTGTCATTGCGCACATCATTGACCAGTACCCGCTCGCCCTTGCTGGTGACATAGCCGATAATGCCCCGACCGGCGGGTACCCGCACCTCCTCGCCGCGCAACTGGCGGCTCTCCTTACCCGTTGCCATCTGTAGAACCAGATCGCCTGTCCGCTCGTCGCGCAGCCAGATCGAGGTTGCCTCAACATTGAGCAACTGGCTGGCATGATGCATAATCCGCTCAAGCAGTTGATCGCGGTCCAGGGTAGTCGTAATATGCGAGACAATATCGACCAGTGCTTGCAGCCGCCGCTCGCGCCGCCGGGCATTGATCAGCATGCGGGTCTTTTCAATCTCAATCGTTAGCCGTTCGCACAGCAGTTGTACCAGGGTCATATCGTCCGGATCATCAACCACGGTCAATGGCAGATCAAAGATCTCTACCGCTCCCAGCGGTTGATCTTGCAGCAGCAACGGCAAACAGTAGGCCGTCCGAAATCCCATTCCGGAGAGCGCGCCGATGGATTGGTTCCAGAGCGGCTCGCGCGTCACATCCGAGATAAAGACCGGCTTGCCTGCGCGCACCACATAGCCGGCCAGGCAGCGATCTGCGGCAAAATGCTTGCCCAGCAGATGCCGGATCGTGGTATCGCCCCGGATCACCGTGAGCACCTGCTCATCACCCTCCGGCTCATAGAGGTAAACCACCCCGGCCGGCGCTTGCACCACCTGCATCAGCAACCCAAGCATCTGATCAAGCAACGGCTCAAGATCCGTACTGGCAGCTATCTGATTGGCGCGCTGCATGAATGTGATGAATTGTTGCATCCTGGTTGATTGCGTAATCTCCATTTGCCTGCTCCTGCACTCTGGACGAACGCAACAAAAAAGGCACAAAGCGACTGCTGCTTCGTGCCTTACCCTCCCCAGTCTAACGTTATACTACGCACCCGTACCCGACACGCAGCATGCGGATCACCCTTCAGCGACAGCATCGTCACACCAGGGCAAACAAACTCATTCTCAGGCGGCGCGCCGCTGATCCAGATGCGCTAGCCCGCGCAGATACTCCACCAGTTCGTCCGGGTCGGCGGCAAGTTCCACCGCAACGCCGCTCTCCTCGGTCAGTTGCTGGGGTGTGTACTCGTCAAGCGTGCGCATACCGCTGTAGTCAAACATCACGCGCGGCAGGACCGCGTGGGTGCAACCGCTGTCACGCAGCACCGGCACAACATCCTGCCCCAGCAGCAAACCGCTGACCGTTACCGTTTCGCCAAAGAACTGGTTCACCACCGGCAGCAGTCGTAACTCCAACCCCTCAATCTGGTTAAGCCGATCAACCACCGGTTGCATCGTTGGGGCGATCATTGTGCCACACAGCAGCGCTACCCGCGTTGGCTGCGATAGGCGGGCGGGCAACCGTCGCCGTGCCGTCGTCCATGTATCCAGAAAATCCCGTGTCATCCCGACGCCGTTGGAGTATTGCGGGAAATCGTCATAGAAAGCGGCTGGGGGCACATCGCGCTCCGACAGCAGATAAAATTCATCACTCGGATAGACCAGGTTCAGCCCTAGATCGCGCCGGTAGTGTTCACTGTAGGGCAGCAGCAGGTCAATCACCCGCGCCGCTTCATCCGGCGTGTAGCAACGCAACGGCACATCGGTTGCCGCCCCCAGGCGCGCACAAAAACCAAAATCGGCGGCATCGAGGGCGGGTTGCCTGGCATCGCCCTGCACCTGTTCCGACCAGAGCGGCTGACGCTCCCAATTGGTATCGATCCACTCCGGCGTCTCATGCACCTGAATCGCCGCCCGAATCGTTGACGGCTTCTTCCGGTTAAAGCGATACTTGGTCAGACCAACCGGCACCACCGCAATCGACTGCACCGTCGGGTAGAGCGCCGCCAGATCCTCCACCGTACGCTGTAGCGCCGCGCCATCATTCAGACCGGGACAGGCCACCACCTGCGTATGCACACTAATCCCCGCCGCGCCGAGCCGCCGGATCTGCGCCGACACATCGGGCACATCGGCCTTCCCCAGCAACACCGCCCGCAACGCGCGATCCGTCGCGTGGATACTGACATGCAGCGGCGAGAGATGCTGCTGCTCGATGCGCTGCCAGTCCGCCTCGCTCAGGTTGGTCAGCGTCACAAAATTGGCATAAAGAAATGAGAGGCGATAGTCATCATCCTTTAAATAGAGCGTTTTGCGCATGCCTTTGGGCATCTGCGTCAGGAAGCAGAATGGACATTTATTATTGCAGGTGCGCAGTCGGTCAAACAGCGGCTCAGTAAAGGCAATGCCCAGATCTTCGTCGGGCTCCTTCTCAATCTCGAAGACCACCTCGCCCGCGCTGCCGCGCACGAGCAGTTCGATCTCCTCGTCGGCGACGGCAAAGCGATAGTCGATCACATCACGCAGTCGCGTACCGTTGACGGCCTGCACCACATCACCCGGTTGCAACCCAAGTTCTTCGGCAATCGTTCCCGGTTGCACATGGCTGATAACGCCGCCCTCGCCGATAATATTTTTTAAATCCGGTTGATACTCCACAGTGCCTCTGTGTACCCTTCAGCTAGATATTGCACAACTTTTTCACAAGAAACTTCCAGCATTATAACATAAGCCGGGAGGCATCATTTGCCTTTGTCCAGAAATGCCAGCAACCGCTGGAGCGCTTCCGGGTCTTCTCCCGGCTTCTCCGGGACAGCGCGCAAGGCCAGGTCGCCCACGGTCAGCGTCCAACCCTGCTCCTGGGAGGGCGGCTGCAAAACCGTGATCGCCTGGGTCAACGCAATCGCGCGTACACCCTGGAGTTTGACCTCCCAACCCTGGCTGCTCAACTCGTGCGCAACGGCTTCGGCTTCGCGCCAGCGGAGCAGTGCGGCCCACAACACTGCCGGCGTCTCATCAGCACCGGTTTCAATCAGTGCATCGGCCTCGGGCAGCGGCGCATCACGCCAGACGAGAAACGGTTCGTGGTCTTCGGGACGCAGCGCGCGCACCAGCAGGCGCAGGCCAATCGGCTCGCGGATCAGGTCGGACATAGGCGGTAACTTTCCCCGGATTTCACAGCGACTCCTTGCTTTATTGTACCCGCTTTTGCAAATGCATACCTTTATCAGCAGCGCAGCAGAAAACCTTCCGCCAAGCTGACAGCTTCGCGGAAGGTTTTCTCGATAAACACGCTACTTTTTAGAAATCGCCGGCCTGGGTGGTATCCATGCCGGCGGTTGCCGTCCAGGGCTCCACATTCCCGGCAAAGTCAACCGCGCGCACCCGAAAGGCGAACTCCTTGCCTTCGACGGGACCGAACCACTCCGACAGGCTCGTTGTGTTTGTCAGCCAACTGTGCCAGCCATAGCTCCCGCAGGGCATCCGGCAGACCTGCACATCGTAGTAGGCGATGCCACTGGCGTTGTCAACACCGTTCCAGCGCACCAGGAAGCCTTTCCCGTCGCGGGTGATTTCGACGATCGCGCTGACCGGAGGTGTGGTATCGGCCACTGCACCATCATCATCCTGCAGCGTCCGGCTAACGGCTTCGGCAGCCTTAACGGTCACTTTTACCTGGTTGCTCTCGCCCGCGCCACCGTTCAGCGCATCGTTCCAGTTGTAGTTTGCCCGCAGTGTCAACTCCTCGTTAATGGGCACGGTCGGGGCAACATTCAACACCACCGTTGCTGAACGGGTCTCATCGCCGGCATCGTCGTCATCGTTATTGACCTCGAGATAGCGGAAGCCCAGCGTGACGCTACTGTCGTTGTAGCTTTCGACCCAACCGCGACTCCCGTTGAAGCGCACATCTTCCAGAGACAGCCAGTCTTCGTCAAAATTAAGTGTTACCCGGACATCCTCGGCGGCAGCGGCACCAATATTCTCGACATCTGCAGCAATGGTCATATCCTCACCTCGCGTAACATACAGGCTCGGATCACTGCTTAACGTAACAATAATATTGGCATTACCGTCAGTTTCCTGGGCAGATGCAGGCGAATGAACCGTAGAAAAGCTTAACAGTCCACCGATCAGCAGGAAAAGAAAGAGTAGATGTATGTGACGGGGCCAGTAATTTGTTTCTTTGCGATACATATTATTACCTCCTCAAGGGGATTGCATGCAGTTTGCCGTCTCGCCGGCATATGTTCTAGATTCATTATAGCGCTGCCGCACAGTTTCTACATCGTAGACCGCGTGTAACTGGACATACAACTTTCGTTGGAGGCGCTATCATTTGTTTGGACGATATGCCACACATCCCGGTTGCCAGGATATTGCCGAAGATGAGCACTACCGCCGGCTCCCCCTTTACATGTACCAGGAAAACGCTCTCACTCAGTTACTCTTACTCTCTTAGAAATTTATCTCGGCGTTTTCTCAACCAGAGAGAACAAGCGCAAGAACAGAAAAACAGAGGACGATGACAAATTATGCTGTTCGATAGCCGCACGTTCGGTGCGCTCTGTACGGTATACTTCTATATCTACGTTCTCTACTCCGGAATCTTGCAAAATCTATGCCAATCTTATGCACAGGTGAGAGCGATGGTCCCTTCATAACACGCGTTACGCAGTGGGAGTTTGTTCTGGACTGGTGCCAACCCCGAACGTCAGAAACGCCTGCGGCAGCATGGTACTGTCTTTATCTTTTTCACAAAAATGTTGCACTTTGTGCAACATTTTTGTGAAAAAGAATGGAATCTTCCGCCCTGCCGGAGGCGAATCGGGGCGTTCATCCAGATAAACATCTGATTTGGAACCGACCGCGTAACTCCTGTTAATAATGAACCAGCGGGAGCATGACTCCCACATTCCCAACAGAATAACCCGGTGCAGGTTCGCGCATTTGCGCATCACCTGCACCGGGCAATAAAAGATAGCCCGTCGTTGATAAAGCAACCGAGAAGAAGACGGGTTGATTGGATCTTCAGTGGGTAATCAGTTTGTTCGCTGTTCGCTGTTCTTTGTTCTTCCCACGCTGTACCTGGTTCTACCTATATTTACAGATTGGCACAGGCGATGGTGGGACCGTGCTCCACACCGGCATTCTGATGAATATGCAGACTATAGGCTCCCGCGTCCAGTTGCTCCTGCGAGAGGCGATCCGCCGGGATCAACGCGCTTGCCACGACCGGCATCACCGGATCGCTCACCTCAATCGGCGCAGCCAACCCATCGGAACTGGCTGTGGCGGTGAACGGGACAACAATCGGCGCGGAGAGGTCGCTGCAAGAGGCACTATGGATATGCCAGGCATGCGCGCCGGCGGGAATATTCTGAACCTCTACCTGGATTTGCATTCCCTCACCCTCGGGTGCTTGACTGAGAATAACCGTGCCAATCGCGCCGGATCCCTGGGGAACTGTTTCAAAGTTGGAGCTTACGATAACATTCTCGGCCGTGGCCCCCTCTGCCGGCGTGGCTTCCGGCATCGGCGCGGACCCTTCCGTCGGCGCGGCTTCCGGCGCAGGCGCGGACCCTTCCGTCGGCGCGGCTTCCGGCATCGGCGCAGCTTCCGGCGTGGGTGCGGCACCCTCAGTCGGAGCAGTTGCACCCTCGGCCGGCGCGGTAGCGCCTTCGGCCGGCGCGGCTCCCGGTGTGCCCACACCATTTGGATCACCGGCAAACAGGTAAATCACAACGATCAGGGCCAGCAGGCCAAGGGAGGCCAGTCCAACAAACACGATCAGCGGTGGGCCACCCGCCTGACTCTCGGAGGGCTGTCTCAGGTCGGCATTTGCGGGTGAGTACGATACCTTTTCTTCGGACATACGCTATCTCTTTCATTTCAACTGATGACTGTCGCAGCCGGACCCGCCGGGATGACAGTCGCTTACAACCACGCCGGGAAATGATGCAAGAAGCGTGCCATTTTTCGTAGAGAAAAGCAGAGGATAATCGAACATCCGTGGTATAATCGGCGGCACACCCATCGTTACGCGCCTGTATGCGCCAGACGGGGCTTTTTGGAGTTGGAGCTTACGCGAAGCAGATGAGTATCAATCGAACCAGTACGCACCCTGCCGGTGCCCCAACACCGGTTGCCTACAGCCTGAACGCAGGTCTGCGCGTCCTCCAGCAATGTACCGAGACGCAGCGCCGGCAGCACGGGCAATTTCTGACCCCGGCGGCCATTGCCGAGTTTATGGCGTATCAGTTCGGTAGCGTGCGCGATGGTGCGCGCATTCTGGACCCCGCTGCCGGATCGGGAACGCTGGCATGCGCCATGATCGAGCAGGCTATTCAGCGTAAGACTTGCACCGAGCTTTTTGTTGACTGCGTTGAAATTGACCCGCTCCTCTGTTCGGTCGCGCGCGCAGCACTCGCGTTTGCCGGAAGCTTTGCGGCCCAGCATGGCGTACAGGTCCACACGCGCATCGTTCAGGGCGATTTTATCCTCAACTACTGCAACGCGCATCAACCGGATTTATTCGCACACCATGGTACAAACAACTCCGCGCTCGCCCCAACCTACGACTATATCATTGCCAACCCGCCCTACTTTAAACTCAACCGGGACGATCCCCGTGCCAGAGCAACCGCAAAGCTGGTTCACGGCAACACAAATATCTACACGCTGTTTCTCGCCATTGCCGCGCACCTGCTTGCCGATCAGGGGCAGGCCGGCTTTATCGTGCCGCGCAGCTTCTGTTCCGGCGCATATTTCGGCAAGTTTCGGCGCAGTTTCTTGCAGCAGGCGGTACCGCTGGCCGTGCATACTTTTGAGTCGCGGATGAGTGCCTTCAAAGCGGATGCCGTGCTCCAGGAAAATGTTATCTTTGCCTTTCGGAAGCGCCTGCCGGACGAGCCGAACGCCCCGCACGCTGACAACTCTTCGGTCACCATTTCCTCCTCGCAGGGCAGCAGCGATCTGGCGCGCACGCGCCGGCGCACGGTCGCATTGCAGACCTTTGCCACCTGCCGCGCCGGCGAGACCTTTTTTCGCATACCGCTGACCGATTTCGACGAAGAGATTATCAACATCGTTGATACCTGGAATGGCTCGCTCGCCGGCTATGGGTTATCCATCTCGACCGGTCCAGTGGTGGCCTTTCGCGCCGAGGAGTTTCTGACCGATGCGCCGGCGGTTGACCGGGGCACGGCAGTGCCGCTGCTCTGGATGCAAAATGTTCAGCAGCAGCAGATTATGTGGCCAACGGATCGGCGCAAGAAACCACAGGGATTTCTCCTCACCGAGCGGTCACGTTCGCTGCTGGTGCCAATGCGCAACTATGTCATCCTGCGGCGCTTCAGCGCCAAGGAAGACGTGCGGCGGTTGGTGGCGGCACCCCTGCCGGCAACGCAGTTTCCCCACGCCTGGCTCGGCCTGGAGAATCATCTCAACTATATTTACAGTAACAACCGCGAACTGGAAGATGCCGAGATCTACGGTCTGGCGGCCCTGTTCAACAGCGCCTGCCTGGATCGGTATGTGCGCATGACCAATGGAACAACCCAGGTGAATGCGGCCGAACTCCGCGCCTTACCCCTACCACCGCTGGCGGTTATTCGGAAGATTGGGCAGACCCTGGTGACCCGGAAGGCCACCGGCGCACCCGCCGATCCTGATGCGGTCGTGTTTGCGGTGCTGCGTGAAACGGATGCAGCGTTTGCGGATATACCTTTGATCAGAGAGGCTCGGATAAAGATGGGAAAGATCCAGGAAGCTCAGGAGATCTTGAAAATGATGGGATTACCCAAAGCACAGCAGAATGAAATTTCAGCACTGACCTTGCTTGTGCTTGCGCAATTATCCGAAGAAAACTCCTGGAGTAATGCCAAACGTCAGAGCCTGGGCATTCATGAAATAATGGGAGAGATGGCGCGGCGCTATGATCGCAAGTATGCAGAGAATACCCGCGAAACAATTCGACGGCAGGTCATTCACCAATTTGTGCAGGCCGGTATTGCGGTGCGTAATCCCGATGAACCAACGCTTCCGACAAATAGCCCCCGAACACACTATGCCCTCTCAGCCGAGGCCATCCGTACTATTCGCGCCTATGGAACAGATACATGGCAGGATGCTGTTGCGACGTTTATTACAAGCAAAGGTGCGCTTCTGGAGCTTTACCAGAAGCAGCAAGATCAGCATAAAATTCCGCTCATTCTCGAAAATGGCGAAGAATATCATCTCTCCCCCGGGAAACACAACGAGTTGCAGGCAGCTATCGTAGAAGAGTTTGGGCCGCGTTTTGCCCCAGGCGCTCGACTGCTCTATCTCGGTGACACAGCACAAAAGACACTTATTCTTGACAAAGCAGGTTTTGCAACGTTGGGTATTCCTGCACCCAGCCACGATAAACTGCCGGATGTTGTGCTCTATGATCAACAGAGGAACTGGCTGTACTTGATTGAAGCTGTAACCTCCCATGGCCCGGTTTCACCAAAACGACGTGTCGAGTTAGAAGAAGCCATCAGTGGATGCTCAGCCGGGATAATCTATGTCAGTGCGTTTCCCGACTTCACCACTTTCAAGGCTTATCTCACCGAGATTGCTTGGGAAACCGAAGTCTGGTTAGCTGAGTTGCCCGGGCATCTAATTCATTTTAACGGTGATCGTTTCTTAGGGCCACGCACGTAGCTTGTGGCTCACTGTTGATATGCAGTGCAGTTCTTTGCGCCCTTTGCGGCTTTGCGCACGCCAATGTTTTCGCGTTTTGCGCTCACTGCTGCTGTTGCTGTTGCTGCTGATCCTGCTCTTGCTGATGCTGTTGCTGCAACTCTTCCTGGGACGAGACCTCCACCGGGTTCCACTCAACCGGCGGGAGCAACTCCTCATCGGGGGGCGGCGCTTCCGTTGGCGTAACCTGCACGCCCACATCCAGTTCTGTGCGGGCCTGCCCTTTGAACACACCGCGCGTCGGCGGCACATCCGCATAATCGCGCCCGACCGCCGTGCGAATATGCCGCTCCATCGCTATCAGATTGTTTGTCGGATCGAAGCCGACCCATCCCAGATTCGGCAAAAACACTTCAACCCAGGCATGCGTGGCATCCTGCTCCGAGCGGTCATGCTCTTCGCTGCTATGGAAAAGATACCCGCTGACATAGCGGCAGGGAATATGCAGCCACTCCCGCACCAGCGCAATCATCACATGCGAGAAATCCTGACAGACCCCCTGGCGGCGCTTGAGGGCATCATCAATCGGCGAGTCAACCTCGGTGATCTGCGACATGTAGGCAAAGGTAGCGTAGATTCCGGCATTCAGTTCCCGCAGCAGACTCAGGGGATCCTCACGGCGCTGGACATCTAGTTCGCGGGCCAGTTCCGCGAGCAGCGGCGTGGCGCGGGCAAAATGGCTGGGCATCAACATATCCCAGAAATCACCAAGCCGAACCGCCGCGTCAAGCTCATCCCAGGTCGTCGGCGGCAGCGCTTCGGGCAGCGGCGGCGGCGGTGTCAGTTCAACCAGCGACTCGGCCGTGATGGTCAGTTGCGTATGCCGGCCCGGAATGTCAAAATGGTAGACCATGTTTCCCAGATAGTCCCGATACCAGGTCGTGTGAGTGCGCGGAGCCGTCTGCAGCGAGAAATCCAGGCAGCGCTGCGTGCCTTCCGTGCGCGGACGCATCCGCACTTCCATCATGCTCTCGCTGATCGGCGCGCTATAACGAAACCTGGTTATATGACGAGTTGTATAATACATATTTGTAATACCGGATATTAGAAAATCACGACGCCAGAGCCGTATCGATGGGATAGGCAATATAGACCTGCTGGATCGCAGTATGGATCTGCGCACACTGGCGCTGAATGCTCTCCAGGTAGCTATGCATACTACCATTCATGATCTCATCGACCTGACCATAATCCACCGAAGCCCGCAGACGGCCAATCAAGCGCTCAACACGACCAGGGTTCGGCATACTGGTTATGTTGGCAATCGACTGCAACGCTCCATACATCACCCCAACCGTAAACCGCACCGAACGGGGAAATTCGGCATTGAACAGCAAAAACTCCACCACCCGGTCGGAACGTACATCCGCCGTGTAGACCTTGCAGTAGGCTTCAAAGGCCGTACACGACTTCAACAAACCGATCCAGGCCAGGTAATCCGACGCTGACGAGGTATCGCATAACAACGCCACAAAATGAGCATCCAGCAGCACGGCGGTGGCGCCTGCCCGCTCAAGCGCCCGCCCCAGTTGAATAAACTGCCAGCCCTCACCATGATTCATGGTCGCATCAGTGATCCCCTGGAACAGGTGCGCGCCCTGCTTAACGGTCTGGAAAAACTCGTGTGGCTCACACTTCCAGAACTCGCTTCGATCAGTATACTTAACATGGAGAAAGAGCCGGTTAAGCTGCTCCCACATTTCGGAGCTAATCTGCTCGCGCACCTGGCGCGCATTCTCCCGCGCGGCCGCGATACAGGCGGCAATCGACGAACTATTCTCCAGATTGAAGGTCAACATTTGCGTAATGCTGTAGGCATCATAAGCGCCGTCGGGCGGCGGGATACGCAGACTCGCCAGCAACCGCTCCCAGCGGCGGCCGGCGGTGTCGGGCGTCTGGTCAAGCATCTGGTGCAGATTTACATCGAGCAGACGCGCAGTATGTTCGGCCCGCTCCAGGTAGCGACTCATCCAGTAGAGACTATCGGCAACACGACTTAGCATAGGAATATCTGCTCACTTCTTCAGGCTTGCTTCCTGGGGCTGATCGTAGAGCACCCAGGTATCCTTACTCCCCCCACCCTGCGACGAGTTCACCACCAGCGACCCACGCCGTAGCGCAACCCGGGTCAACCCGCCCGGCGCAATCGTCACCTTATCGCCATACAAAATATATGGACGCAGATCAACATGGCGCGGCTCAACCTTGCCGTCAATAAAGCAGGGTGCCCGTGAGAACAAGAGCGTCGGCTGGGCGATATAATTACGCGGGTCGGCCAGGATCTGCTTGCGGAACGTGTCGCGCTGTTCAGCCGTACTATGGGGACCGATCAACATGCCATAGCCGCCCGACTCGCCCACCGCCTTGACCACCAGTTCCTCCAAATGCTCCAGCACATAGCTCCGCTGCGAGGCATCCGAGAGGAGATAGGTTTCGACATTGGGCAAAATCGGCTCTTCCCCCAGGTAATACCGAATAATCATCGGCACATAGGCATAGAGCGCTTTATCATCGGCAATCCCGGTACCGACCGCATTAGCAAGCGCAATATTGCCCGCACGGTAGGCATTCAGCAGACCCGGCACCCCCAGCACCGTATCGGCCCGAAATGCCAGCGGATCGACAAAATCATCATCGATACGCCGGTAGATCACATCGACCCGCCGCAACCCCGCCGTCGTGCGCATATACACAACATTGTCGTGAACCAGCAGATCGCGCCCTTCCACCAGTTCAATGCCCATCTGCCGCGCCAGAAATGCATGCTCGAAGTAGGCCGAGTTATACACCCCCGGCGTGAGCAGCACAATCCGCGGATCGGGGCGATGGGGCGGTGAGAGTGCGCGCAGCGTAGCAAGCAACGCCTGCCCATAATGATCAATCGGACGGATACCATAATTGGCAAACAGCCGGGGAAACGCATTCTTAATAACCTGCCGATTGGTCAGCATATAAGAGACGCCGCTCGGCACCCGCAGGTTATCCTCCAGCACACAGAATCGCCCATCGGTCATGCGGATCAGATCGGAGCCGACCACCGCGATATAAATATCCTGAGGCACCCGCACACCGCGCATCTCACGGCGGAAATGGCGACAGGTATAGATCAACTCGCGGGGCAATGTGCCATCGGCCAGGATATGCCCCTCGTGGTAGATATCCCGCAGAAACAGGTTGAGCGCCGTGATCCGCTGGGTCAACCCGCGCTCAATCGTCTCCCACTCGGCACTCGTCAAAATACGCGGCAGCAGATCATAGGGGAAAATCCGCTCCGTTCCCTCGTCGCCTCCGTAGACCGTAAAGGTAATCCCCTGATTGAGGAAGGAGAGGTCGGCCGCATGCTGGCGCTGATCCAGATCAGCCGGTGATAACTCGATGAGCCGATCCTGGAGCGCACGATACTGTTCGCGCGAGTTGCCCTCCACGTCAAACATTTCATCATACGCGGCATCGAGTTGATAGGTTTCAAACAGTGGTTGATGTTGAAATACGCGCTGCATAGGAGCACCCCAAACGTCGCCTTCCTGCACACCAACGTGCCAGGAACACGACCTGATCTTGCTTCTACAAAACGTTAGCAATTGCAATTGGGGCAGCGCTGCCAGCGTACGGCATTGGAGACTTGCTCAATGTACCAATAGTACAAGGCAGGCCGCGATTCGTCAAATCAGGGTACAATAGGTAACTGTTCACACTTGGGGGGAAAGAATTTCAGGCCGGGGTCGGTGCAGGCGCACCCAGCGCGCGGAGACATTCCTGAAAGGCATTCAGCCCACGGGCCAGCCAGGTCTCGAACAGGCTCGCCAGCGCCATGCGGGTTTTCGTGCCCGCTTCGCTCCGGCTGCCGCCGCTGATTTTGCGGATGATCACCAGTGGACGGATGCTCCGCTCCGCCTGGTTATTGTCCGCGCTCAGTCCATCCACCAGCACAAACGGGAACAGTTCGTCTTCGTGGCGCAACAGCCGTTGGCATAGCGCCTTGCATGGATGCTCCTTCACCTGCGCGTATTGCAATCCCAGCGCGTGACTCTGCCCGGTCAGCCGCACATAGGCTGCTTCCCGTTCCGTCTGGCTGGCAGCGGGATGCTGCTTCAGCCACTGCTGGGCATCATCATACAGCGTCCGCACCGCCTGGCACCAGCGATGGACGGCCACCGCCACTGCTTCATCCGGTGCGGGTTTTTCCGGAATAACCGTCTCCGGCGGCAGCGGATGCGCTTTCCGCAGGTCGTGTAGGTCGCGCAGCAGATGCACCCAGCAGCGTTGATGCGGACACGGATGGCGGTTGTAGCCGCAGTAGAAGTCACTCACCAGGTGGCCGCGGAACGTGCCGCCCAGGATGCGCCGCACCACGTGCCCGCCCCGACTCTGGTCATATTCATAGTACCGCACGGTGTCATCACCGGGGGTCGAGAACGCCCAGATGTAGCCATGCTGCCCATCCTCCCGCCACCCGGTTTCATCCGCATGCACAATCGGACTGGCCCGCGCCTGCGCTTTCAGGTCTTGCAGATCAGCATCCAGCGTGTCGCGCACCTGGTGCAGCAAGCGCGTGATTTCGCCCACGCTCAGGTCAAGCGCATGCACGGTCGCCAGATATTCCTGAATGCGGCGGATGGGCAGACGCAGCACCGTGCGCAGATAGGCGATGAGCGCCGCCACACGCACCCCGATGCGGCTGTGCCCAAGCACCTGCCCGGTCAGATTACGCGTGGGCGTTTTCCAGGCATCACAATGGGGGCAATAGCGCTCGATGACCTGATGCTCCACGACCTCGACGGGTTGGGGGGGCGGGAGATCAATCACCTGGCGCGTGCGGGCCACACTGCCGCCCGTGAGGGTGCGGCCACAATCGGGACAGGCATCACAGGCATGGGTCTCGATGCGCGTGGGTTCCTGGCGTTTGCGCCCGCGATTATGCTGCGGGTCACGTTTCCGGCGCGATTTCGGTTCCCGCTTCGGCATCGACGCCTTGACCTTGGGTTGGCCGTTCTGTTGGGCCTGCTGCACCTGCGCCAGTTGCTCGGTGAGCTCGGCAAGCTGCTGCTTCAGCGCGGCATTCTCCGCCTGCAACTGCTCAATGATCAGGATGGCTGCTTCCAGGGTGGTTGGCATGGCGTGAGTATACCACAATTTCTTCCCCCCAAGTGTGAACAGTTACATACGGTTGATGATTTGCTCACTGACTATATCTGTGAATATGGTTCAGCACATCGTGAGTATCGATTTAATGCGCGTCTCACACAGGAATTAGCCCGAACGCGGGTTGTTGCGAAACTCCGTCAGCAATTTTATATGACCGGCGATATTCGTGGTGGCCCTTCGCAGATGGGGCCCGGGGCATTTCTTGATGCCAAAGTTGGTGATTCAATGAAGGGGTGTACCTGGACGGTACTCGGTGGTATATCCGTATGTGCAACTATTACTGATTTCCTTGGTGGGTTTGACTCATGGAGCATCTCACGACGTACCTCTCATGGTAGGGATACGATTAGCTTTGAGATTAAGAATACCACCGATCTTAGATCAGGAACACGTATTGGTGTTAGTCGTACAGGGGTACGAGATATAAGTCTGGAAGAATATGTGCAAAATCCGCATGCATTCAATCGTAATATGGAAGCAGGTGTCAATATCGTTCGTAACCTTGATCATAGTCGCTATAACGTAGTTTCGATTCTTGGAGAACGAAAAATCCGGGATAGTACGACCACAACTGGCCCAGGTGGTGGGACAATGACCCAGCGGTTTACGTGGGAAGAGCCCTATGATACGTGCAAGGAGTTGATAGCACCGTTAGCTCCTGTCTACGCACCAGGAGACTGGTCGTGGTAACATGATGACTGATAGCGTGAAAGCGTTGCAAACCCGGGAGGTCTCCCATGGCATGCACAAAGTGCGGCAGCACGAACATTGTCAAAAACGGACGCACGGCGACGCGCCAGCAGCAGTATCACGGTCGTGCGTGTGGCGTCTACACGGTCATGCACGACCGCACCCGCGACTGTGCGCTGAAGAGAGAACTCGTCGAAACGTTGTATCGCGAGCGGGTGGCGCAACGCGGGATTGCCCGCGTGACGGGCATCAGTCGGCCTACCATCGTCCGCCGGCTGCGAAAAAAGTACTCCGCCCCATTAGGGCGACGATCCTGCCAACCACGACCCGACCGGAGATTGAAATCGACGAACACTGGTCGTATGTGGACAGCAAGGGCCAGGTCGTCTGGCACTAGGTCGCCGTCGAATGGGGCACGAAGCGTGTGGTTGGATGGGCCGTTAGCGATCGATCCGCCGCGACCTGCCGGAGGTTGTGGGAGTCGCTGCCTGCCGACTATCGCCAGCGCCGTATTTTTTATACCGACGCGTATTTTGTCTATCGGCAGGTGCTGCCCGCGACGCGGCACTGTCCGCGTCCGAAAGGGCATGGGGCGACCAGTCCGGTGGATCACACGCACAACACGTTTCGCCAGTGGTGCGCCAATCTGGTGCGGAACCCGCTGTCATTCAGTTGAGATAGGTAGCTGCATGCGGTGCGCCTCCGTCTGGTCATGGATGCTTAGAATGCAACGCGTGTAGGTATCTGGTAGTATCAGTAACTATTTGGCCACACCCGGGAGCATTCTTTCCCGCTGATGGTCTTCTTGGAAGGGGTGGGACATGGTGAGTGGAAAACTCTGGCGTGCGATGCATGCCCTCTGGGTGGTGACAGTCCTGCTGGGATGCCGGAGCGCTGAACCAGCAGACCCACTCTGGACGCCACCAGCAACGTTTCGTGAGTCCCAGCTCGTGGGCACCTGGACCGCACACAGAATGAACTATCGCGAAACGTTGATTCTCCACCCCGATATGACCTTCACGCATATCTATACGGGAACCGAGTCGCCGAAACAGCGCCCCGTTACCAGCCAGGGACCATGGCGACTGGAGCACCGCAGCAGTGGGTGTCGCTACCTCCATCTGGAAGGCATGCCGACCTTCCATGGAACGACGGAAGAGCTTGCCACCAATGGGCATCGCTTGCCCGATGGAACACCCTGGTTTTTTTTGGAACGATGTGAGCAGACCCAGATAACGATGCCGGATGAGGTCATCCTCATTGTGGGCAATGCTCCCGATGCGCCGGATAACCTCCTTCTGCTCTTCCCCCGTGCGGCGGCGGTAGTCACGGATGCCTGGTTGGAACGTCAGGCTCCGCCATAAGGCACCCCAGGCAGCAGGGACTGTCAGCCGGAGCAGGAATGGAAGTTTGCGTTCCGCAGGCCCGGCCCAGGATTGGTGCAATCGTTTTAGGCAACCCACATGCCCAGCGCAGCGTGCTGTAGGGACGGTACATGCCCCATCATGCATGACAAGAAGCATATTCCACTGCACGATGCCGAGGGCATCATGCGGCAGACGCTCCATAATGCGGGTGGGATGATCGCCACGACCAGCTACGATCCATGGGGCGTGCCGACGACGGGACGACCACCCGCAGCTACGACGCCCTGAACCGCCTCGTCGCCCAGGACAGCGCCAGCTACACCTACAATGGCGACGGCATCCTCGTCAGCGCCGGCATCACCACCTACGCGCAGGATCTGGCCGCCCCGCTCAGCCAGGTGCTCAGTGATGGCACCGCCAACTATGTGTACGGCCACAACCGCCTGCGTGCGCTGAGTGGCCCATGGTATGTCGGCGACGCCCTCGGCAGCGTGCGGCAAACGCTCGATGATGCGGGTGGGGTGGTGGGAAGTGTGCAATACGATCCCTGGGGCGTGCCGACCGCGGGCACCCCGCAGCCCTTTGGCTTCACCGGGGAACTGCATTCGGCGGGGCAGGTCTACCTGCGGGCCAGGTGGTATGCGCCGGGGCAGGGGCGCTTTGTCAGCGAAGATCCGTTTGCGGGCTTTGCGGAGATGCCGTATAGCCTGCATGCGTATCAGTATGGGTATAGCAATCCTGTTACTATGTACGACCCAGGTGGCCTCATTGTGGGATTTCGGTGTGAAATGCTTGATGTATGTCCCGGCACGTACTTCTTCGATCGCCGCGTGTCAGATGCCTTGAGCATATATAGCAAGGATACCTGGGGATGCTTCTTCCGATCTGATGATGGCACCGCTGATGATGACGACATTGGAGACCTATGGATCGATTTCATCTATGAGTTTGGCGAGCGCGATCGGGTCTTTGGGGCCACGGCGCGATTGACGCAGGAACTGGCACAGACAAAGCTTATCGCCGATTTTCGGGCACAATTTTATGCACAAGGTGGGGCACCACTATACACATAGACGTCAGGACGGCAGCGCATGATCCAACCCGCCCATCCCCAACCTACTCGAGAGACCGCCGCGAACCAGCGTGCGAATGATAACCGCCGGACGCGTCGTGCTACCCGGCGCCGGCTCCCCCGACTGCTCGGCCCACTGCTGCTCCTGGTCTTTCTCGCTAGCAGCGATCTGATCCATCTGCAGACCATCCTGCTGAACGCTGCTGGCGGGCCGATCCTGCTGGCGCTGCTGCTGATGCCGGCCTTTGTCATCTGCAAGGTGCTGCGCTGGCGGGCCCTCCTGCACCAGTTGGGGATGGCCCTGCCCCTGCGCACCGGCCTGGGCCTCTACACCGTCGGGATCTTCCTGGGCAGCACCACACCGGGCCAGGCCGGCGATCTGCTGAAGGCCTGGTACCTGCATGCGCGCGGCTACCCACGGGCGCCCGCCCTGCTGAGTGTGCTGCTGGACCGACTGTGTGACCTGCTGCTGATGGGCCTCTGTGCCACGTTGGGCGTGATTGCGCTGGAACCGCTTTTGCCGCATCCCACCATGCGTACCCTGCTGGTGCTGGGGATGGGCAGTGCCGTGCTGCTGCTTGCGCTGGTGCTCATTGCCCGCCGCTCCCGCCAGTGGCTGCTGCTACAGGCGCTCCCCGCCGTGCTGCCCGCGCGAACCAGAACGGCGCTGACGCGCTGGAACCACCAGGTCCGTGCGCTGACGCTGCATCCCCGGCTACTGCTGGTGCTGACCGGCACCTCCCTGGGAGCGGCCGGCGTCACCTTCGTCCGGTTCTGGCTGCTCTTTGTCGCCCTCGATATGACACTCCCGCTGACACTGGTTATCGGCAGTACCGCTCTGATCTCCATCCTCCGGGTGCTGCCGATCTCCATTGCCGGACTCGGCGTGCAGGAGGCGGTGCTGCTGGCGGTCCTGGTGCCGCGCGGCTATCCTCCGGAGCAGGCGTTGAGCGTGGCGACGCTGTTCCTGCTGTTGACCCTGGAGCATATCCTGGTGGGGTATATCGTCTCGTTCTGGTACCCGCTGGGGTGTGGGCCAGCGGTCGCATCACGGGAGCAACCGGGCGGCCAAACCGGGTAGACGAAGGAAACCTACCGCCGGCGGCCCGTGGATTGCCAGACTTTTCCGCGTTTCTGGCAAAACACCCCCCGCCAGCCCCATTTTGCCCCAGTCCCATCGGACCATCCCGCAGCGGAACATGGGAAGTTTTCTGGCAAAATTGCTTGCCTGCCCGTCAGCCCCCGGTTGACATGCTGGTACACATCTCGTATCATACAGTCATGTTTCCGAACACCCATGCGAGGAGCTGATGGCTAACGAGTCGCCAACGGATGATCTGGTCACGACTGCCCAGGCTGCGGCCTTGATTGGCAAGTCGCGGGAACGTATTCTCCAGCTTGTGCGGGCAGGTGAGCTGACCCCGGTGCCGCATGCGGAAGGGACGGGGTATCGGTTCCGGCGCGCGGAGGTGATCGCGGTCGGCAACGTGCCGCGTCGGCCGGGAACCCCGCCCAAACCGCTTGACCAGGTGAGCGAGCGCCAGCGCTACCGCCGGCGCAAACAGGGGCGGGAGTCTGCATGACCCAGACGTTGCCCAGACCCATTGACACGGACGCTGATCTGCTGCTCGTCGAGCGGGCGATCCGTCATGCGCCGCTGCCTTACCGCCTTATGCTGACCATCCTGCGTGAAACCGGGATGCGCGCCGGCGAAGTCTGCGGCCTGCAGGTGCGCGATGTTGTCCTCGACCCGGGCCGTGAGATGCTCTGGGTGCGGGCGGGGAAGACCGGCGACCGGGTGGTGACACTGACGAGCAATACGCATGCGCGGACCATCCGGGGATTGCGGGCCTACCTCAAGCAGCTTGGCAATCGCCCGCCGGCGTCGGCGCTCTTCCTCTCAAACCGCAAGACCCAGGTGAGCTATGATGCGTTAGAATACCAGTGGCAGCGGGCGCTGATGAACATGGGGCTCACCGATGAACGGGGGAAGGCGCGCTACACTCTGCACCAGCTCCGGCATACCCGTGCCACCGAGTTGCTGAACGCCGGTATGCGGATTGAGGATGTGCAGCGCTTCCTGGGGCACAAGTCTATTAAGAGCACGCAGGTGTATGCGCAGATCAGCGACACGGTGCTGCGCGAACGGCTGATGGATGTGCGGCTGCCGAAAGGCCGAGGGAGGAAGGATGAGCACGACGACGATTATTGAGCGGGGGGTCACGGTTACGCAGCTTGCTCAGTATCCGATGGATGACGGCAACCGCTACGAACTGATTGATGGAGAGCTGCATGTGACCACCCAGCCACATTGGCGGCATCAGTTTGTTGCCCTTCGTTTCGGGAACTGCCTGGATACCTGGGTGCTTCAGACCGGCCAGGGGGTGGTTCTCCTGGCTGCGGGGGTCATCTTTGCGTCTGGTGATGCGGTTGCACCAGATCTGATCTGGGTGCAGCAGGAGCGTCTGCACCTGCTCGATGATGACGGTACATTACACGGTGCGCCCGACCTGGCAGTTGAGATTGTATCCAGTGGAGCAGACAATGCGCAGCGTGACCGTGAAACGAAGCTTGCCCTCTACGACCGCTACGGTGTTACCGAATACTGGATCGTTGACCGCTTCGAGCGCCAGGTCGATGTGTATCGCCGGGATACTGGCAGCCTGAGCCTGGTCGTGCAGGTGCAGGCTGATGCGCTGGTGACCTCGCCGCTGCTGCCGGGGTTTGCCTGTCATGTGGAGACGCTCTTTGCGTCGTAAAAAGGAAGCTCGATGACGCGCATTATCGCGCTGGCGAACCAGAAAGGTGGGGTGGGCAAAACTACCACGACCCTTAATCTGGGTGCGGCACTGGCGGAACGTGGACGGCGGGTGCTCCTGGTCGATCTGGACCCGCAGAGCAATCTGACGATTGGGGTTGGGCTTAATCCTCATGAGCAAGAGCACACATCCTATGATGTCCTGCACAATCCAACCCACTCCCCGGATTTTGCTGTGCAGCACATCTCCGAGCACCTTTCCTTGATGCCTGCAACCCTCGAAATGGCAGCGGCAGAGCTTGAACTGGCTGGACAGATCGGGCGCGAGTTCTTGCTGCGTGATGCGTTGAGCCATTCATCTCGTCGCTATGACTACATCTTGATTGACTCGCCGCCGAGCCTGGGATTGTTCACCCTGAATGCGCTCGTCACAGCCACAGAGGTGCTTATTCCTGTGCAGCTTGAAGTCTACGCTTTAAAGGGGCTTGCTCAGCTTCAGCAGACGATCACGCTAGTGCAGCGCATCAACCCACGACTGGAGATTGGGGGAATCCTCTGCACAATGGTAGATCGGCGCAAAAATCTGTCGGTTGGTGTTGAGAGTCGTGTGCGGGAACTGTTTGGAGCCCTGGTGTATCAGACTATCATCCCTGACAACGTTCGTCTGGCTGAAGCACCGGGAGCAGGACAGCCCATCATCGAGTACGACTCCAGCAGCGCCGGGGCGCAAGCCTACCGTGCCCTGGCAAAGGAGATAGATAATGTCGAAGCGTGATCTTTCGGGAATGATCAACCAGGCCAGCAGCGATCTTGAGCCAGTCCGAAAGCGTGGACGTGGGTTACAGGGCATGTTCAGTGATACCTCTGCTCCTGAGCAGCCAGAGCCAGAGGGAGCGATCATTCAAGATGGTGAAACGACGCTGAGTGCGCGAGAGGCAGAAGAGCTTGCCACATGCGAGCGCATCATTGAACGGGGCCTTCGCACGTTTCTTGAGGTGGGCAGTGCATTACTGAAAATCCGTGATTTGCGGCTGTACCGCAATGAGTATGCGACTTTTGAGGATTACTACCGGGAGCGCTGGAGCCTCGAACGTTCACAGGTGTATCGGCTCATGGATGCCGCTGAAGTAACGCGCAACCTGCAAAGTTCCCCCATGGGGGAAGTTCCGCTTCCCTCGAACGAACGACAAGCTCGCCCATTGACGAAACTCAAAGACCCTGAGGAACAGCGCAAAGCGTGGGAACGGGCAGTTACGACCGCTGCCGGGCGGGTGACGGCTGCCCACGTCGAAGCGATTGTGCGCGAGATGCTTGCCCAGGCTGCTCCCGCAGATGCGGCTCCATCGGTCGATGAGCATGAGGCAGCGCCGGCACAATCGGCAGCGGTCAGCGACCAGTCTGACGAGGATGATCTGTTTCCAGATGATGAATTAGCATCAGCGGTAGCATCTGTCTCCTCTTCTGCCGCTGCGCCGGCGCAAGCGGATCGGCAGCAAATCATCGTGTGGGTTGAGGAAGATCAAGCGGATGAGGATGATGCCGCTGCGCTAACTGATGCGGGGGAACCGTGGCCGGACAACCTCTTTGAGATTGAGGCGCGGCTGGCCGAGGAAGGCTGGGAACGCACTGGCGAGAGCGAGACACGGATCTCCTACCAGCGGGGTGAGGAACATCTGCGGCTGGTCAAGCCGCCCAATCCCCATGTGGTGCAACTCCGCCTGGTGGCCCACGCCGGCGAAGACATCGAGCAGGTGATGGCCTGGTTGCAGCGGCAGATTGGGGCAGAGTTCTCGCGGAAACCCACGGGGAGCTGGTTGCCCAAGTATCCGGAGCGCCGGCGTGTCTATGGATCTGTTTCAACGGCACAGCGCAGCTATATCGAGGACATATCACCGATGGATGTGGCAATGTTGCGCGGGGAAGTCGCCGACCTGCAGCGGCGGTTGGTTGCGGCCCGGACGATTATCGAAGAGTACCAGGAGCAGATCACCAGGGCGCAGAACTACAAGCCCACCTCAGACAAAGGTGAGGCAGTGTCACCGCTGCTGCGAGCGCTGGAACGGGTGTGGCTGATATTACAGGAGAAACAGGATATATAGCAGTCTTAACTGAGTTGTAAACCCTGGCTTTCGTTTAAGCGCTTTCTGATGACAGAAAAGACATTGAGAAGTTTACAACCAATTGCTGAAATGTCTTGAAGGAGGAATTGGACGGGCGCACTGCTGTGCCCATGTTTCAGGAGCGCGAGGTATGGTGGTGCAGCGTTGGTCTCACTTTGCGGTTGGGTATAATGAGATGCGTTCGCGCTGGTAATGCGCATCCGCTATAGTTGGTCCAGGTTATGAATAATTTTTCGTTGGTTGCCGCCAACGCTACTGGCGGTCTGTTATCGCTTTGTGTCTGCTACAGTCGGATGTAGTCTGCGTGAATATTGTATCGTTGCATCGTATCAAGGTGAGGTATGGCTAAGGAACCCTTAAAGAAAAATGGCAACGGGGCCAACCTGGGCTTTGAAGCTCAACTCTTCCTGGCGGCGGACAAGCTGCGGCTGTTGCCCAGGCTGATGTCCGGTGAAATCCGCCTGCGCGAGGCCGAGGCGATGGTGGAGGAAGTGGTGTGAGTAGCCTTACGGACATTGAGAAACGCTATCTTGAGAAAATCCTTGGCATGGGTAGTGGTTATGTTCTTGACTACACCGATGCTACCTATGGTGAATTCTTCGGGCGTCATGGGGTTGATATTCACGGGCGAAAATATCAGAGATATGGTACTTCCAAGGCAAAAAAGATGCATGCCTTCTGGGAGCAGGAGCCTGATGTGTTGGTTGGCCGTGTGCTTTCGGAGATGCTGTCCTCTTATGAGGTGGATTGCGAATTGAACAGTCGGGAAGTTGATAAATCTCTCTTAGAGAAGGCTGGTAGGGTAGTTGAACGGCTCACTGGTAAACCGCAGGCTAGAAGGACAGAAGAAACTGAAAAGGATTTGCTCGACAGAGAGTTCACTATTCCGAACATCACGAGGCTTCCGGTTGAGCAGGCTATTGTACCTATAGTAGAAAGTCGGTTGGACGAGGCACGTAAGGCGCTTGGGGCGGGAGCTTATCTTTCAGTCATAATGTTGTGTGGAAGTGTTTTGGAGGCTGTTTTGCTTGGAAAAGCTCAACAGCAGCCAGCTCTTTTCAACTCTTCTAAGTCTAGCCCTAAGACAGACGAGGGCAAGGTCAAAAAATTCCATGAGTGGAAGCTTTCGGATTTCATCAACGTAGCAACTGAGGTTGGCGTATTGAAACCAGATATTCAAAAATTTAGTCACGGTCTGCGTGATTTCCGTAATTACATCCATCCTTACCAGCAGATGACTTCTGGATTCACGCCCGATGAGCATACCGCAAAGGTCTGTTTCCAGGTGTTGAAGGCAGCACTCGCCAGTGTAGCGGGAGAGAGATGAGAGGATGCTTTTAAGGTTTATAGAAATAAAGAATTTTCGTGGAATCGAGGAGCTTTTCCTGCCGCTCGATGATCTCTGCGTTTTAATTGGCGAGAATAATTCGGGGAAGTCCTCCATACTGGAAGCATTGAAGATTTGTTTGACTCGTTCTTTCACACGCAGAGCGTCTATTTTTGATGAGTATGACTCTCACCTCGCTGATTTTAGGGGCGGACAGCACACCAGTTCGTTCTCTCTTCTCGCCCATCAGGCCGCCGTGCGACGGTGCTCACGGTGATCCACCCGCTCGGTTTGATAGATGGGTGTGTCATCCGAGCGTGCCGCCTGCCAGCATTCCTGCGACCAGGTTGGGGCATCGACCGCCGTCAATGCCCAGGTGATCGGGCGCGTATCGTTCTGCC
>JGI12109J20283_10105361_pt1 | contig 37502 bp, 26 predicted proteins | sample ElkSlonscriptome_12_FD_20283 | JGI IMG/M metagenome (IMG submission 20283)
AGTTAAATGGCTAATAACAATAAATAATAAATATAAGCCCAAATAAAAATAAGAATCGCATTACTCAGTTGTAAAACTAAGGTTAGTGCAACGAAAAATAAGAAAAAGGTCGGGTTTGTGGCCTGATTGGAGACGAATTGTCGCCAAGCCTCAAATATACCACCTCATACATTAGTGGTGCTGTGTTTGGCACCCGGTGAATAAAAACAATAAGTAAATTATCAACAGCAACAATAATAATAAACTAGTTGCTTCTAATTAGGGGGTGGTTCGCCACTCCCCTAATTGTTAGTCCCCGTCCAACCCTTTGCCCTAACTTGCCTATCTTTGTCCCGTACTATTGGTAAGTTCCCTACTAAAGATCCCACACTGCCATTCGATTTCTTCTAGTCATTTCAGAACAACCACCGGCCTGCAGTCGATACTGCTGGTAAGTGGCAATTGTTGCGCTGGTAAGGCGAGCAACTACAAACGAATATTTAATCTTATCGATCGGTAAATCCCTGCCTTGACAACCGACCCCTGCTTTTCGCCAGTGGGCCGTGTATTATGCCCTGCTGTTAGTCACCGGCACTGACCAGTGAGGTCAAACAAAGAGTTATACTATTGCAGCAACTAACAGTGACAAGAACCATCCATGACTATCCCTGAAACGTTCGCCGGGCTCGACAAGGCCACCATCATTGAGCGTGACGAGCATACTATTTCCCGCCAGGACATAGCCCCTAATGCGCTCAAAGTCCTTTACAGGCTGAGCGAACATGGCCACGCGGCCTATCTCGTCGGCGGTTGTGTCCGGGATTTACTGCTGCGAGGCAAGCCCAAGGATTTCGATGTTGCCACCGACGCAACACCGGAACAAATCCGCGAGCTATTCCGCAACGCCCGCATTATCGGTCGTCGATTCAAGATCGTTCATATCCGCTTCGGCCGCGAGATCATAGAAGTCACAACTTTTCGCGCCCATCACGACGCCAGCACGGAAATCGATGACAGCACGTCGAGACGCGACATCCGTGGTCTCGACTCCGCGCGCAGTAACGCAGGCATGCTCCTACGCGATAATGTCTATGGCCAGATTGACGAGGATGCCATGCGGCGGGACTTTACTGTCAATGCCCTTTACTACACCACCGACCGGTTTCGGGTGCTGGACTTCTGCAATGGCCTTGCCGACCTCAAGGCGCGGCAACTTCGCATGATAGGCAATGCGGAAAAACGCTATCGCGAGGACCCTGTGCGCATGCTACGGGCTGTCCGCTTTGCCGCCAAACTTGGCTTCCAGATCGAACCCGACACAGAGCGGCCGATTAACGAACTGTCGCCATTGCTGGCTTCCATATCACCAGCCCGACTTTTCGATGAAACCATGAAGCTTATGACCAATGGCCATGCTGTCGAATCATTCAGCCTGTTGACACGCTACCGCATCGGTGAGCATCTTTTCGCCCCAACTCTCGAGGCCTTGCCCAACGCGCCGATAGCGTCGGTTAAACTAGTAGACCTGGCACTCGCCAATACGGACATAAGACTGGCCGAAGGCAAATCGGTGACTCCAGCTTTTCTCTTTGCCGCTCTCCTTTGGCCGGTACTGCAGCTGCGACTGGCAGGTACAGAAGACGAGGCGACTTCTTCCCTAAGTTTCAATCAGTTGTGCAACAGCGTCATTCTCGAGCAGTTGGACTATACTGCAATACCCCGTCGTTTTTCTATTGCCACCAGAGAAATTTGGGACTTGCAGAATCGACTAGTCAAGCGTAATAAACGAACGGTCAATAGTGTTTTCAATCATCCCAGGTTCCGTGCCGGCTATGACTTTCTGCTGCTCAGAGAAGATGCTGGCGAAGATCTGCAGGGCCTCGGTGACTGGTGGACACGATTTCAGGAAGGCGATCCAAGCACGCGCAACGAGATGATTGACGGCCTGCAGAAGTCAGGCAATCGCAAGCGACGCCGAAGCAAGGGAAAGCGCAAGGAACAGTCGCAGTGACGCCAACGAACAGCACTACCCGGCAATTTCCGCGCTATATAGCTGTAGAAGGACCGATCGGAGTTGGCAAGACCAGTCTCGCCAACCGTCTGGCATCAACTTTCAATTATGACATCCTGCTGGAAAGGGCCCAGGAAAATCCTTTCCTCGAACGCTTCTATCAGGACCCACGCCGGCATGCACTGTCCACTCAGCTCTTTTTCCTATTTCAGCGTGGTCAGCAACTACAGGATGTCCGCCAAGAAGATATCTTCAAGCCCGTTCGCGTGGCTGATTTCCTGATCGACAAAGATCGGCTCTTTGCACAACAAAACCTGGATCAGGACGAATACGAGCTGTACCTGAAGATCTATCAACACCTGACTATTGACGCCCCTCAACCCGATCTGGTGATCTATCTTCAAGCCCCTACCAATGTCTTACTGCAGCGCATCAGGAAACGGGGTATTCCGGCGGAGCAATTGATAGAGCTTAACTACCTGGAAAACCTCAATCACGCCTACACAGAGTTTTTCCATTTTTACCAGTCCAGTCGACTACTAATTGTCAACGCGGCAGAGATAGATCTGGTCAGTAACGAGCATGATTATCAGCAGCTTGTGGAGTATATAGGCACCATGCCCGGTGGTACCCATTACTTCAATCCGCGTCCATCGCTGATCTAAGTCTGCTCTGAATAATGCAACATGTCTTTGCGGTGGTCTGTAGGCCTTTCTGAGCGAAACAGCATTGCCAAGCCCGCGCCTGCTTGTCACTATTGCGCTGATCGTAAACGGTGAATTCAATGAGTGCACAGAATACACAGCGCAAGGTCACGTTGACCACTCTGGGAAAAACTAAACAGAGTGGGGAAAAATTCGCCTGCCTGACGGCTTATGACGCTTGTTTCGCCGGGATTCTCAGCAGTAAAGGCGTCGATGTGCTATTGGTCGGGGATTCGCTGGGTATGGTTTTACAGGGTCATGACAGTACCTTGCCGGTAACCATGGAGGACATGATCTACCATATGGATTGCGTCAAACGAGGAAACCGCGGAGCGCTGCTGATGGCGGACCTGCCCTTTATGAGCTATTCCTCAGAAGTCCAGACTCTGGAAAATGCCGCCGCGCTCATGCGCGCCGGTGCTCACGTAGTCAAGCTGGAGGGCGGCGCCTGGATCTCGAGTACGACCCGGCTACTGGCTCAGCGCGGGATTCCAGTCTGCGCCCACATGGGCCTGACACCGCAGTCCATCAATCGCATAGGTGGTTTTTACGTGCAGGGCCGGGATACGGGTCAGGCGCAGGCCATCATCGAAGAAGCGCAAATCCTTCAGGACTCGGGCGCAAACCTGCTTCTGTTGGAATGCGTGCCTACCGAGCTGGCGCGTCGCATCACTGATTCTCTCGAAATCCCCGTGATCGGCATTGGCGCCGGACCTCATACAACTGGCCAAATCATGGTGCTGCACGACGTGCTCGGGGTTTCACCAATAACACCGAAGTTTGTAAAAAACTTTCTCATGGACTCCAATAGTGGGATACCAGGCGCCATCGAGGCCTATGTACAGGCAGTAAAGAGCAAGTCTTTTCCAGCTCCAGAACACTGCTTCGATTGAAGCGGCCTGAATGATTGTATTAGATACCGCAGATGAGCTTCGATCCTGGGTAAATAAATTACGCAGTGGCCATAAGGGTATCGGCTTTGTTCCCACAATGGGCAATCTTCATCGTGGGCATATGCGGCTTGTTGAAACAGCACTGGAACGAAATGATACTGTAATTTGCAGCATCTTCATCAATCCCCTGCAGTTCGGTCCGGAAGAAGACCTTGAGACCTATCCGCGTTCACCCGAGCAGGACCACGCCAGCCTGCAAGCCGCCGGATGTCACGGCCTTTTTCTGCCTTCGGTGATAGAGATCTATGGGGGTTCGCTGAAGGACCATACTAGTATCCACGTACCTGGACTCAGCGACGTTCTTTGCGGCAAATCACGACCGGATCATTTCGATGGCGTTGCTACAGTCGTTGCCAAACTGTTCAACCTGGTAAGGCCAGACGACGCCTACTTTGGCCTTAAGGACTACCAGCAGTTTCTGATAATTCAAAAGATGGTGCGTGACCTGGCCTTGCCGGTACAGCTGTTGGGCGTAGAGACGGTCCGCGAACGGACCGGACTGGCCATGAGCTCTCGCAACAACTATCTCGATCCGAAACAAAGGGAACAGGCGACCGCAATTTACCAGACCATCAGCCGCTGCGCTGAATCCATCAGGGCCGGGGCGCGGAACTACGATCAACTGGAAAGAGAGTCCGTCACAGCAATCGCGGCAGCAGGCTTACGCCCGGATTATTTTGCCGTCTGCGCGGCTTCGACCCTGCGCCGGGCAACAGTCGCCGACGACGAATTGGTCATTCTTGCCGCCGCCTATATCGGACGCAACCGCCTTATTGACAATCTCCGCCTCACTTTGACGCAGACGGCATGACACCCTGTTTAACTGAGCCTGATTTGAGTGGCTGCGGGCTTTAGTGCATACTCAAACGCCGTTCAAGCGAAGCCAGCGAGGTGCTTCTCGTTGGCGCCCAGGCTCGCTGAATTCGCCTATTGCCAGTCAACAGTTCAAGTCGGAATTTCGCTCATGTCAGAACAAAAAAACTATCCGGTCAGTGAAGAAGTTGCCGCCCGCAGTCATTTGAATAAAGCGCAATATGAAACACTCTACGCACAATCTATAAACGCCCCCGAAGAGTTCTGGGCCGACCAGGCCGGTAAGCAACTCTTCTGGCATCAGCCCTGGCGGTCCGTTACCAGTGGCGACTTCTCCAGAGCCGAGAGCCGCTGGTTCGAGGGAGGCAAACTTAACGTTGCCTATAATTGCATCGATCGCCATCTGGACGAGCGTGGCGAGCAGACTGCGATCATCTGGGAGGGCGATGAACCCAATCAGGACAAGACCGTCAGTTACCGCGAATTGCACGCCCAGGTCTGCAGGCTTGCCAACGCACTGAAGTCACGCGGGGTAAAGAAGGGAGACCGGGTCTGTATCTACATGCCCATGATTCCCGAGGCGGCCTACGCCATGCTCGCCTGTGCGCGCATCGGCGCCGTTCATTCGGTCGTCTTTGGCGGCTTTTCCCCAGAATCGCTCAAAGACCGTATTCTGGATTCCGACTGCCAAACCGTTATTACGGCTGACGAAGGCGTTCGCGGTGGCAGACTGATTCCACTTAAGGCCAATGTTGACGCAGCACTGACTGACTGTCCGAACGTGCATTCGGTATTCGTCGTGCGCCGCACCAACGCCGAAATCGGTTGGGACGAGCAGCGCGATGTAGTCTATAGCGAGGCAATAGAGGCCGCGGAGAGCAAATGTGACCCAGAACTCATGGATGCTGAGGACCCGCTCTTTATCCTCTACACTTCGGGTTCGACAGGCAAGCCCAAAGGTGTTCTGCATACCACTGCCGGCTACCTGCTGGGGGCATGTCTCACTCATAAGTATGTATTCGATTATCATGACGGTGACGTGTACTGGTGTGGCGCCGACGTAGGGTGGGTAACCGGCCATTCCTATATTGTTTATGGACCATTGGCAAACGGCGCTATCACGCTCATGTTCGAAGGCGTTCCTACTTATCCGGATGCCTCACGCTTCTGGGAGGTGATTGACAAACATCAGGTCAATATCTTTTACACAGCACCCACCGCAATCCGAGCCCTCATGTCGAGTGGCGAGGAGCCCGTAAAGAAAACTTCCCGGGCCACTCTCAGACTCCTGGGTTCGGTAGGCGAGCCCATCAATCCAGAAGCCTGGGAGTGGTACTACCACGTGGTCGGAGAAGGCCGCTGCCCCATCGTGGACACCTGGTGGCAGACCGAGACAGGCTGCATCATGATCACGCCCCTGCCCGGGGTCACCGATCTCAAACCCGGATCCGCCTCACAGCCCTTTTTTGGCGTGGAACCAAAGCTGCTGGATGCTGAAGGCAGCGAGTTAGAGGGCGAGGCAGAAGGCAATCTAGTCATCGCCCGCAGTTGGCCCAGCCAAATCAGAACCGTCTATGGTGACCACGATCGCTGCGTGAATACCTATTTCGCCCCCTATCCCGGCTACTATCTGACCGGTGACAGTGCCCGGCGCGACAGCGACGGCTATTATTGGGTCACCGGGCGCGTCGATGACGTTATTAATGTTTCGGGCCATCGCCTGGGCACGGCAGAGATCGAGAGCGCCCTCGTGCTGCATGACAGCGTTGCCGAGGCCGCGGTGGTGGGCTATCCACACGACATCAAGGGACAGGGGATCTATGCCTATGTCACCCTGATGAGTGGCATTGAAGACAGCGAGGCATTGCGCAAAGAGCTGGTTCAGTTTGTCGCCAGGGAAATCGGTGCTTTTGCAAAGCCGGAGATTCTTCAGTTCGCCCCCGGTCTGCCCAAGACCCGATCTGGCAAGATCATGCGCCGCATCCTGCGTAAGATCGCTGCCAACGAACTGGACAATCTGGGCGATACCACTACCCTGGCCGAACCCGCCGTCGTCGACCAACTTATTGAAAACCGGGTCAATCGATAGTTAAAGATGCTCTGAAAAATGCAGACATGCCTCTGACGTTCAGCTGGTGCTCCTATCAAGGCGCCATTCCGCCGGCGTGTCGACTGACCGTCAAAAAATGGCAACGAGTGCGAGCTGGAAGTGACCCCAGGGCTAAGTGCGAGCGTAGACTTATGGTAACTGCAGTAGCCGCGCGAATGGGCGCAAGAGCATTACTATGCTGCCGAATTAGTAGACACTTTACCTGCAATCCAAGCCGCAGTTGCTCCAATCCCAACACGACAATAGCCGCATGAAATCCGCCGCCTCCGCACTACCTCGATTCACTTTCCGCACGGACGACTCCCTGGTGCTGCGCCAGCTACGCAGTCTGCTCGGGCTGTTTCCGCTCACTCTCCAGGGCATCCTGACTCTACTGGTCACGGCTTCTGCGCTCAGCATCTGGGGCTACGGAGCCATGGATCTGGTGGTGTTCGCACTCGCCATCTGCGCCCTGGCTATCCTGCTGTTCTGCCTTTTCTGCGCAATAATCAGTGGCGTTGTGATTCAGCGTCGGGTCCAGCGGAGTCTGCAGGAGAGCCCGCCCGGCCGTTCTGGCATCAGCGCCGAGGCGGGATATCCCAACGAATCTGGGTTTGAGCTCGACGCCCTGCGCTGGTTTCCGCTGATCAAGCTGGAGTGGCGCATTGTCTACCCGGATCAGGTGGAGACCCGAACCCTGAGCAGAGATGCCCACACGCTCGTGGAGGAGATCATTCCCCATCGACGCTGTCTGGCCGAATCGGTGCGACGTCAGTTCACGGTGGCTGATATTCTCGGCTTCTGCCGCTATTCCTGGTTTCAGCACAACCCGATGCCGTGCCTCATCCTACCGCGGGTAGACAGCCTTAAGTCCTTGCCCCTGCTGCGTTCCCTGACGGCAGAAGACGGCATACCTAATGCGGGTGGGGACCCCGAGGGTGACCGTATGGAGATTCGCCGCTACGCTCCTGGAGACTCGGTGCGCAACATCATGTGGAAAAACTATGCCCGTAATCGGCAGCTTAACGTACGCCTGCCCGAACGCAGCGTCATGCACAGCCAGCGCACAATCGCTTACTTGCTCAGTAGTGCCGAGGATGAGGCGGCAGCGGCGGTTGCGCGCATGGCCCTGGAAAATGGGGCCCTGGGGGAAGATTGGGAATTTGGCGCCGATGGGAGCCGCGAAGCCAGCACGGATTTGCCCTCGGCCCTGCGTGCTGTTGCCCAATCCCGCGCCATACGTGGACAGCATGCCTACGGATTGGACGATTTCCTTGTCCAACGCCAGGCACTGAACGGTGTACACTGCATCCTGTTCGGGGGCGCGAAGGAGCCCCACTGGCTGCCCAGACTGAAAACAACTGTTGCCCGCCTCTCGGGCCAGGTATCACTGGTGCTGGCAATGGACGGCGTGGTGGAGCCAGCGCCGCGTTCACTGTGGCAAAAATTGCTGCTGCGCGACGGCAGCGAGAAGGCAGGTGGAGAGGTGGGAAAGGCGGAATTGCTTGGCTTATTGACCGAGCTAGGCCAACTTGTAGAATCCATCGTATTGATAGACAGGCGCACTGGCGTCAGCTACGACCAGCACTTACATAAATTATGAATACCTTGCAAAATAATCTCGCGACTTCACTGCGCGCCGCCATACTGGCTCTCAGTTTCTGGCTGTTGAGTCTAAATCTGACCGTGCTTAGTGGCTCCCTGGCTGCCGTAATCGGCTGTATCGTTACGTGTTTTGCCTCTGAAAGACTCCTGGCTAAACCGCCTCTGGCCAGACTGCGAATCGGCAGCATCCTGGGCTTGGCCCTGATTATCGGGCTACTCGGCAGCTTTGTAGCCAGTATGATTACGGGCAGCGCCCTGCTGGCCAGCGCCCTGGCGCCGATCACCGTTTTCAATAGCGGCGAGGTCATCAACTGGTTGAGCCTGACGGTGGCCATCACCCTGGCTTTGCGCGCCTTGGCCAGGCGCACGGGCTGGGGTGCCGTGCTGGAAATCTTATTCGTGGCGGCGGCTTGTGCCTGGGTGCTGTCGGCCCATCGCAACGGCATGATTCACCGACCTTTTCTAATCGGCGATTTTGCCCTGACCCGGGGCATCGACCCTGCGCATATCCTCATGCTCTTTGGTTGCGTCGCGGTGCTGGCGTTGGCGACCCTGCTCATGATCGAGCGCCAGCAGCATCGCCTGCCCTACCACTTTGCAGCGCTGGCTGTCCTGTGCCTGTCTGTAGTCGGCTATGTGCAGTTTTTCGGCCTGCCCACGCCGCAACTGACCAACGACCTCGGTCTGACTGGTCAGGCCCAGACCGGACGCAGCACGGCCCGCGACAATCCTTTTCGGGACGGAGAAAATGACGCTCAGGACCGAGAGGCGCCAGTAGCCGTGGTAGTGTTTCGCGATGATTATGAACCCATCAACGGCGCCTATTATTTTCGCGAGTCGGCCTATTCGCAGTTCAACGGCACCATGCTCGACTTCGCCAGCCGCGAAGACCTGGACGTCGACCTCATGGAAAACTTCACCAATTCCAGGGTCGAAACGGCGCAGGCACCCGGTTCTCCTGATCAGCGCAGTGACGTGCGCACCACCATCGGCATGTTGGTAGCCCATCGTTCTCCATTCGGCCTGGAGTCGCCAGTTGCCTACGAAAATCGTCCCAATCCGAATAACCTGCGCTTCAAGCGCACTTATGACGCCTATTCGCTAGCGCCAGAGTACGACTACAACAACATGATCGGCCGCGAGACTGGCCGCGAAGACTGGTCAGAGGAAGTCTGGCAGGAATATCTGGCCCTGCCCGATGATCCACGCTATGAAGCCCTGGCCAGCGAGTTGATCGGTAATCTGCGCCCACAGTACGCCGATGACCCCTTTGCCAAAGCCTGGGCCATCAAGACTTATCTGGACGAAAACGGCATCTACAGTTTGCAAAATGATCATGCCTACGAATCCGATCCCGCCGCCTCATTCCTGTTCGGCGATCTTACCGGCTACTGTATGCATTTCTCTTTCGCCGCCACCTACCTGTACCGCAGCATTGGTATACCGGCCCGGGTCGGTATCGGCTACTCGGTGCCAGCGAGCAACAGGGGCGGCGGCTCGTCATTGCTGGTGCAGGCCGTTCACGGCCACGCTTGGCCGGAAGTTTACTTCCGCGACGTAGGCTGGGTCATCATTGACCCGGCGCCACAACAGACACTGGTGGATATGAGCACGGATCCGCAGAACGATCTGCAGCAACTCCTTGGCGACATGCTCCGCGACGATGCCACCTTCTCCGATTATTTAGAGTCCCAGCAGAACTCATTCATCGATCTGATGGCATTGCGTAACGCCCTGCTGCTCGGCGCCCTGCTGCTTTTAACCGCCGCCTATGCGGTCAAACTGTATCGGTTCTTTGTGCCCTACAGCGGCCGCGATGAGTTTCAGTATCGATTAAGTTACCGTGCCACACTTGACAGTCTGGCCGGGGTCGGTCTACGCCGCAACCCGGGCGAGAGCCGCGAACAGTTCGCCGCCCGCGCCGGCGACGTGACGCCGGGGCTCACCGTACTCACCCGGGCTCATCTCACTTGCGCGCTGGGTGGCAGCACCATTAGCGACCGTCACCAGTGGCGGCAAATGCGGGCTGCAGTGAGCGCCGACCTGCGCCGCAATATCCCCGCCTGGCGCCGAGCGCTCAGCGCAGCCAACCCTTTTACCTGGTTGCTTAGCCGCTAGGTTGCCGACTCTGAAACAAGGAGCAGTTAATTCATGTCAACGAATCCTGTCGACATAACAGGGACAGAAGCGGTCAGCGACAACGATCCCGTACCAGCAGCGAGCACCGCATTAAGCACCGCCATGGAGGTTCTCTCGATCCTGGCTGACACTGTCAAACAGCAAGTGTTAGGCAGGGATGACGTAATCGAGCTGGCCATCATAGCTCTCGTGGCCGATGGCCATGTACTGCTCGAGGACTACCCGGGTTCGGGAAAGACCACCCTGGCCAAGGCACTCGGTGAGGCGATAATCTCCGTCCACAAGGCAGAGGACGAACCTATCGTGCCGTTTCGACGCATCCAGTTCACACCTGACCTGCTGCCCTCCGATGTCACTGGGGTCCCCGTTTTCGACAGCAACAGCAACGCCTTTCATTTTCGCCACGGTCCCTTGTTTGCCCACGTAGTCCTCGCGGACGAAATCAACCGCACCTCACCGAAAGTGCAGTCCGCCATGCTTGAGGCCATGGGCGAGAAACAGGTTACCGTGGATAACGTGACATATCCTCTCGATGACCTGTTCTTCGTTATCGCCACCCAGAATCCTCTCGATCTGGTGGGCACTTACCCGCTGCCAACGCCGCAGCTGGATCGTTTTCTGTTTAAAATTTCGATGCAACACATCGACCGCGAAGCCGAACTCAGTGTTCTGGACAGCTACAAAACCCGCCGCGACATTGGCAAGAGGCTGCCCACCGTTACCCGGGATCAGGTACTGAAGGCGCGCCAGCAAATCGACGAAAACGTTACCATCGCGGCGGCAGTCAAGACGGCGCTGGTGGACATTTCCCGCAACCTGCGTGCAGACGATCACGTTCTCCAGGGCAATTCCACTCGCTCCATGGTACTACTGCTGCCAGCTCTGCAGGTTGCTGCCGCCCTCCGCGGTCGCGACTATGTAAGCGCTGAAGACATTGAGCTGCTGTTACCACGCGTTCTTGGCCACCGCGTAGAATTGGCGCCTGGTGTCACAGATTTTGACAAGGTTCTGAAGGCAAACATGTCCGGCCCCATGGAGCGGCTGGCGAAGAGCACCCTGAGCTGATGCGCCGGCATAGCTTTTTGAGCGGCGCTTCTGATCTTGGCGCCAAGCTAATCCGCGCCTGTTTTATAGGCGTCACAGCCGGCGCTTGTTTCTATGTAGCCAGCGCTCTGGCGCAAAATGACTCCGGCTCCGGACTCGATAGCATCCAGATTCCCCAGCAGCGCCTGCCTCTGTGCTTCGGCTTCACCGGAATTAGTAATGACAACGCCCTTGCCGTCTGTGACGCACTCGATCTCAATGAGAACGTCAGGGCCCGGGAATTAGCTGAGCAGTGGATCGCCCGCGAGCCCGACAATCCCGGCGCCCAGTTCGCCCTCGCCGAAGTTCTGTTTACCGTCGAAGGCAACCTGCCGCGCGCCTTGTTTCATCTCAACCGGGCCGAGGAATTGACCAGCTTCGGCAGCCTCGACGCGGCCATCGCATCCGGAAATGTCGAGTGGCACTACTTGACACTGAGCCAGCTGTCTTACGTTCACCAGCTTATGGGCAATCAGGAACAGTCCCTGGCCTATCTCGACAAGATCCGGGACATCTACGGTCAGGACGTCGAATCATTTCGAGGCTGGCCACTGATCAAGCTCAAGCGCTATGACGACGCCCGCCGCAGTGCCAACCGGGTGCTGGAAACCAGCAGCAGCGAAAGTGCTCGGGCTCGGGCCTGGAACACCTTGTGCGCGGTTGAACTGGCCAGTCTGGCCCCCGTGGAGTCCATGGGTGCCTGCGAGCGTGCCATTTCCGAAGACGAAGAGTTGAGCGAAGACGCCACCGCCAGCGATACAGTCTATCTCACCAATGCGTCTGAAGTGGCGTTGAGCTTGCTGCAGATGACGCGCGCCGAAGAGTACATAGACCGTGCCACCCGCTACCTGAATCCGGACAGCGTTGCCGATCCCTGGGTCTTCAAACTCTACCTGACAATGAACCAGGGGCGATTCGACGAAGCCCGCCAGGCGATGGAACGCATGTTGATATGGCGTCAGCAACAAGAGCCCGTTGTGACGGTAATGAATCGAGCCGAGCACTTCCTCGTGAGTGCTGCTTTCCTGTTGCTGGCAGGTTACACAGAAGATGCCGTGAAACTCACTACCACCGCTCTCAATCAGCCGGATCGTAACGGCAGCTACAGTGCCGACGATGCGCAGAAGGATTCCTACGCCGCCCTGCTGAACATGATGGCCAACCGCATCGCCTACGAGAAGCGCCGCGAGGTCCTGGCCACACGCGGACACGTTGCCACTGCGGCGGCTCAGTTCGAACTGCTACGGTTTCGTCTCAATGCCTGGCAAGCCGAACGCAGAGCAGCGGCATTGTTCGCCAGTTTCGATGTGTTACAGAATCGCTTGCGCCCATACGCCCCACTAGATGTGCACATTCCGGAGTGGGTGGAGCCGGAAATCATAGGGATCGTTGGCAGTGGGGTGATGAGCAAGCTGCTGGAGCAGGCCCGGGAAAACGGCGCTTTTCAACTCAATGATGGCTACTACCACGCCTACCAGACCGAAATCGCCGCCCTAGAAAGCTCACCCGGACGTGTTCTCGAATCCGGGCGCCAGGCATTGTCCCTGCTGCCAGCCCAGGAAGTGCTGTTACGCGCCCGGGTTGCCTCACGCATGGCCGCTGCCGCCTGGCGGCGAGAGGACAATGAACTGGCCGCGGGTCTTATTCGTCAGGCCTTGAGCCAGGACCCCAGTGTGCCCCGACGCCTGGGCCTGTCGCTGCCTGTCAGCTTCAGCCATGACGGCAGCGAATTGGCGCTTGAGGCCAGTCGCTACTTGTCGCGCTCCCCGCGCTTTCACCGCGGTGACTCAGGGCTGACCGTGAGTCTGCAGTCGCAGCCAACGATTAGCGCCTGCCTTGAGGCGGAACCATCCAGCAACCTAGCATGCTATACTCTCGACCAGTCAGAAATTACTGCAGATGAAGATGCGGCACAGGCCCTGGCGCGTCTGTTCCAGGAACGGATCTTCGGATTGGGTTTCGAAATCAGCAAAGCGCAACGCTCCATGCTGCTCGGCTCCAGTGTCATACTCCGCTCCCAGGGTCGCACCGACGCGCAGGGTCAGAATCCCTTTCTGATACGCTGAATCGCGTGACCCGCCCCGGCTGGTCATTGCACTAAATCACGGACTCACTTTAAGGCTGGGCGCAAGCTCAAGATTCAAACCGTTGTCGCATCGCGCTCCACTGTCGAAGTCATTGATTGTCCTGCTTGCCGCCAGTTCCGCTATGGGCCCGGCGGCGATGCAAATTCTGCTGCCCGCCGTCCCGGTAATCCAAAGCACTTTCGAGGTCAGTCACGGGGTGGCTCAACTTACCCTGAGCCTGTCCATGGCCGCCATCGCGATCGGCACCCTCGTCTATGGTCCACTGTCGGATAAATACGGTCGCAGGCCCATCATGCTCCTGGGCCTGCTGATTACGCTGCTGGGATCCTTGCTCTGCTGGCTTGCCAACAGCATCGAGACACTGATAATCGGCCGTTTTATTCAGGCCTTCGGTGGTGCCGTTGGACTGGTGCTGGCTCGAGCCATCGTTCGCGATGTCTACGGTGCGGAAGAAGCGGCCCGGGTCATAGCTACTCTGGTCATGGTCATGGTGGTCATTCCCATGTTGTCGCCTGCTCTGGGGGGCGAGCTCATGGCCCGCTTCGGCTGGCACTCGGTGTTCCCGGTTATCGCCGGCGCTAGCGCCGTGATCATGATGCTGATGTCAGGCTCGCTGCGGGAGACTCTGGCCGAACCGGTGCCCTTCAACGGCATCCCGGCTATGCTGGGAACTTTCGTCCAACTGCTGCGCTCCAGTGCCTTCCGCGGCTACGCTTTTTGCGTCACCTTTGTCTCGGTCGTCTTCTTCAGCTTCATTTCAGGCGCCCCGGAAATAATGGTCAGCGTGCTGGATCGACCACCGACAGAATACGGCTATTACTTCGTCATGATTCCACTGGGCTTCATGATCGGCAACTATGTGGCCCGGCACTACGGTCGCTCGCTTGGCATGGATCGTATGATCGGTCTGGGCGCCAGCATCGCTATCTGCGGCATCAGCCTGGCCGTGTTCCTGCAGCTAATCGGCATCCGCTCACCTGTGGCCCTGTTCGCCCCCGTTTCCTTGGCCGTTTTCGGCAATGGAATTACGCTTCCAAACGCCCAGGCTGCGGCCATTAACGAGTTCCCCAAATTCGCCGGCAGTGCCTCCGGACTCACCGGTTTCCTGCAGATGTCCTTCTCGGCCATCGCCGCCCAGCTCGTTGCCATACTCTTCAATGGCACGGCCTACCCGCTGCTACTGCTGATGTTCGTGGCGTCGCTGATCTCGCTGCTCAGTTTCCGCTTCGGTGTAACCCGACCTATTCCCCGGACCCAGGCCAGCAGCAGCGGATAGCGACCTGAAAGCCTGCCAACGGCAAGGGTCAGGGATCAGACAGCAACTTTCCTGGCCACCACCGCCGCAACCGCAACCGCAACCGAGTCCAGTTTTCTGAAACCCATAAATATCGTGCCAGAAAAAATGGCCTAGAGGCGCTCAGTGAATTTGCTTTCGCCTGTTGCAGCCAATGATGTAGAGATCTGACTATCTAAACGGACTAGAGATTAGGCGCACAAGCCAGTGTGATTTTTCGTGTCCATCGGGCTACAAAATACTAGCAATCAGCGTCCCGGTCGGGCCCGGACAGAATGCCCTTCTCCAACCCGCCTGGACGTGACAGGCCTGTCGCTCAACAGTCGACCAAAGCCGGCATTCAAGGGCTGCAGGCCTGTAAGCCGCGCCGCGCGGCGGCATGGCGCTAGTCCAAGACTCAGATTAAGTGCCAGGTGTCTTTTTTAGCGCAGCAATAATTCAGCAGTTTGGCGCCGGTAGCGCCGGCAGACAAAATTTATTCGTCAGGACTATGGTGATGCCCGGCCGAGGCTGCTAGCATAATTGATGATCGTAACTCACGCGGTGTCATAAAATGTTTGATAGAAATAAAGACAAAGACAAACACGGTTCCAAGCCGGAAATGTCTGCAGACGAGTTGAACTCGGACATGCACCCGACCGCCAAACCCAGAACAGCAACCCAGTCGACCTTCAGGAACCAGGCAATGATAGGATCAACCGTAAAGATCAAGGGCGAGCTGTCCGGCGACGAAGACTTAGTTATAGAAGGCAGCGTCGAGGGACATATCTACCTCCCCGGCCATGAACTGACCGTAGGCGAAGCCGGCAATGTCAATGCTGACATCAAGGGCAAGACGATTAAGGTCAACGGTCAGGTCAACGGCGACATTACCGGTGCAGAAAATGTCATCCTCTCAAAGTCCGGCAGGATGGAAGGCAATATCATCACGCCGCGCATGACTCTGGAAGACGGCGCCGTGTTCAAGGGCAGCATCGACATGGATCCCGAGGCCACCCACAGCAAAAGCTCGAAAGTAGTGTCTGGCCCCAAGAGCGTGGCCTCTGTCAGTAGCAGCGATGCTCCAGGTAAGAATCTTAAAAGCGGCTAATTTTGCAGAACACTGCCAACCTGGCGGATGACCTCCTTGCATCGGCCAATGCATCATCAGTACACACACAACCCACCCGCTTGCTCACCGAACTGTTTGAGAATGTGGACAGGGAGGCAAGCCTGTGTGTACTCAACATCGGCCCTGCCAAACCGGAAACAGTTGCCTTCTTCGGCGAATATCGCTGCAAGCTCCACATAACGGATCTAAACCAGGAGCTTCCGCTGCCCGGTGCCGCTGACGCCAATTCAGAGGCTCAGGAAGCGGCCAACTTGCTCAGCTCGCTTTCCGCGGCGCTGGCGCTGCCCGAGGGCGTGCGTTTTGACATTGTGTTTTTCTGGGAAGTGCTGAATTTCCTGAGTACCGACACTATCTCCGCCCTGGCGCAGATATTGCGCCCACATCTGCACGCGGGCAGCTGGGGCCATTGCCTTGCGGTTCGGGGCGCCCAGTCTCCCCCGCCGACCGAGTATTGCGCCTTAGCCGACGAGGGCAATTTACGCATTTATCCACGCCGCATTTTTCCACCAGACTTTCAACCGCATTCGCAGTCAGTATTGATCTCGCGCCTTGAGCATTTTGAACTGGTGCGCACCGTCCTGATGCGTGACCAGCGCCTGGAGTTATTGCTCAAGGTCAGCGACTCATTGACCGGCGCGACCCAACACAGCTAAAACCAAACCCGGATCCCAAGGGCCACCAGGAAAGTCGGGCCGCAGTCAGGGCAGCAGGCTGGTTAATTGGCTGCTGAATACCTCGGTGTCAGCCAGGCAACGCAGATCGAGATAGAAGCGACCATCATGCAGCCGCCCCACGACCGGTGTAGGCAGGCGCCGGAACGCTTCTGCCAGGGCCACCAGGCGCGTATCATAACCACCAGTAGCCGCCACTGGCGCGATGACCAGAGCGGTGCTGGGAAGCAGATCTATCGGCAGAGCTCCACTGCCGATCTGACTGCGGCAGGAGGCGATACTCACCTGCGCCCTGGTTCCAAGCGCCCTCTGAACAAGCGGCTGCAGCCGCTCCGCCTGGGCGCGGATGTCTTCCGGTGCGCGGGTCAGATCCCTTAACAAAGGCAGCCGCTGGCGCAGCCTGTCCGGATCGCGGTACAGCACCAGCACCTCATACAATGCCGCCAGAGTGAGCTTATCCACCCGCAGGGCGCGCTTCAGGTGGTTACGCTTGACGCGAGCTACTAAATCGGCTCTGCCGGCGATAATACCGGCCTGCGGCCCTCCCAGCAGCTTGTCACCGCTAAAGGTTACCAGGTCGGCACCCGCCGCCAGCGTCTCTTTCACAGTCGGCTCATGGGGAAGGCCGAACAGACGCAGATCAACCAGTGTGCCGCTGCCAAGATCGGACACATAGGGAATACCGTGCTCCCGGCCCAGAGCGCTGAGCGGCGCATCGTCAACACTGGCGGTAAAGCCCTGAATTGCGTAGTTGCTGGTGTGCACTTTCATCAGCAGACCAGTGTCAGCACCGATCGCATCGGCATAGTCTGCCAGATGAGTGCGATTGGTCGTGCCCACCTCCCGCAATCGGGCCCTGGCACTGCGCATGATTTCGGGTATCCGGAACGAACCGCCGATCTCCACAAGTTCACCCCTGGAAATCAGTGCCTCTTTGTCTTCACACAGACTGCTGAGCACAAGCAACACGGCAGCGGCGTTGTTGTTGACCACAGTCGCAGCCTCAGCGCCGGTTAGCGCACAGAGCTGAGCTTCCACATGCTGATCACGATCCCCGCGACTGCCGGTATCCAGATCGAACTCAAGATTGCAGGATTCTCCGGCCACCGCGCCCAGTGCTGCTACCGCCTCAGTCGGCAGCCGCGCCCGACCCAGATTGGTATGCAGAACGGTACCGCTGAGGTTGATGACATTGACAAGGGGCCTGGCCACAGCGGCGCTGGCACAACGCGCCACCGACTCGCAGAACTCGGCCAGGAATTCCTCCCGTCCCAGTCTATCCAGAGCGGCTTCATCGCCGGCACTGAGCTGCCGACGCAAACCCGCTAATTGATTCCGGGTCTCCTCTTTAACTATTTCTTCGCCTAGGGCGGAGATGGTCGAACGCAGGGCTTCGGCTTGGAGCACCTTGCTCACCGCAGGAAGCGCTCTGAAAATGGCAGAATCTTTGGACATGTATTCGACGATAAAGTCGGCTGTTGCGAGAAGTATTTCGATGATAATACACTGGCGCCTGCTTGCCACCCCAGGAATCCATATGATGTCAGCTCAACCCAAGCTGTTATTGGTCAATGAATTTCATCCGCACACAATAGCGCTGCTGGACCAGAAATATGACACCGTGCATCTTTGGAAACACGATCGGCGCGAGGTCATAGCCGACCTGCAGGGAATGTGTCGAGCTGCGGCAACGGCATCCTGGGAGTGTGATCCCATCGTCTATGAACTGAATTCCCTCGAACTCATTGCCGCGTTCGGCGTCGGCGTGGACGGCATTGATTTTAATAAGACCACGGACAAAGGCATCCGCGTCACCAATACACCGGATGTGCTCAATGACGCCGTCGCAGATCTCGCCATCGCCCTGATCCTCATGACCAGTCGCAACCTTGTCGGTGCCGACCGCTTCCTACGTGCTGGCCACTGGCTCAATGGAGCCTTTCCATTCGGTACGGGCCTGGCGGGCAAGACTTTAGGCATCCTCGGACTGGGACGCATCGGCGAGGCCATCGCTGAGCGCGCCCTACCGCTGAAGCTCGCCATTGCCTATCACAATCGCAGCAAGAAAGACCTGCCCTACCGCTACTGCGCGAGCATCGCGGAACTCGCTGATTATTCGGATATCCTGCTTAACATGCTGCCCGGGGGGAAAGAGACCCGGCACCTAGTCAACGCAGACGTATTTGGCAAACTTGGCAGCGATGGCCTCTTCATCAATGTCGGCCGCGGCAGCACCGTGAATGAACAAGACCTGATCGACGCTCTCGAGTCTGGAGTTATCGCCGCTGCTGGACTGGACGTGTATGAAAATGAGCCCAGCGTGCCCCGGGGCCTGATCGAGAGCGATAAAACCGTTTTATTGCCCCACTTAGGCAGCGCCACCGTCGAGACTCGCCGCGAAATGGGTAACGTTGTGCTGGGAAACCTTGAAGCCTTCTTCGCCAACGAAGAACTGGCAACCGAGATAGGCTAAGCCGAGGGGTGCAGGCTGGAAAATCGAATGCCGTGCCTCCCCTACAGGAACGATTTAGTTGTTTCCCGATCCCGCCAGTGTGACGCCAAAATAGATACCCAGCGGCAACAGTGCGATTTCAACAACTACGAACCAAATCGGATAAGGCAGCATGGAAATATTAAACGCTACCGCCGCTAGCAGCAGAAGACCGACAGCTATTCCGTGGGCCGGATGTCGGCGAGTGCCGTAACGGGTTGCCAGAAAACAGCTTACAAGAGCAGTAAGCGACCAGCCGACACCGCCTAACAAAAATAGCACCCAAGCTGGATAATTTGCTACGTGTTGAGCCATTGACTCAGGCATCACCTCAATACCGGCAGGAAACGGATGCAGCACAGAGCTTATGCCTTCAATAGCACTCAATAAAACTAGCGCTACTGTGATACTCAGCAGGATAGACGTAAAACTCTTTAGTATAGGATTGTTGATTGCGCTCCTCCCCTCTGTCCAATCAAACGGGCACGGTATCAACCCTTCGGGAGAGTATCCCCATAGTCAAGAATCGCACTGATGTAACCATCAACGGCATGATCTTCCACCCCGTCAAAACCTTTCTCCGCCAGCGCGTTGACGGCACCACTTACCTGATCCAGAAACTGGAACCAGAAGCCCGCATCCAGAGTAAGTTTCTTACCTTCAGTGATGTAGATGAAAGACCCGATGTGGCTGTATCCCATTACCCGGGCTGGGACCCTGGTGACGATGTCGTTATTATTTTGAAACCGGAACGTACGCTTGATCGCCTCAATATTGAACGTTCGGGCAAACTCTCGATCACCGGCGCGAGGAGAACCAAAGGTGTAGAGTCCGTAGAAAGGATCGTCTGCCTGAATTAATTCTGCAGCAGCAAGAGTGGCCATAGCGCCACCCAAACTGTGCCCGGTAATCCACAGCGGCAACGCTTTCCCCACCTCATGACGCGCCTTACGGATCGCCGATTTCATCTCTGGCCAGATTTCCATGAGTCCGCGCTGAAACCCGGAGTGAACACGTCCAATTGGCCCATCCATTGCCGCAACATTGAGATTGTCCAGCCAGTCTGCCGGCTCATCAGTGCCACGGAATGCCGCAGTGATATAGTTACTATTAACGATTACCGCTCCTTGTGAGCTCTTGCGATTGAACCCAATTACCTCTTTAAATTTCTTATCATACTTCTTCAGCTGAGCGAGAATGGCCTTTTCATCCGGGCTGTCATCCTCGAGCTCCAGGTAAACTGCCTGCGCTATTCGCGCCATCATCAGTGCGTTTTCCGGTCGGTACGTGGTTGAAGAATGTTTGAAGGTCTTATTTGCGAGCGCCATCTTTGTTGTCCTTTTGATTAATTACAGCACTAGGGATACTCTGAATAATACACACAAGTCTCTGCGGGAGTCTGCAAGCCCCTGTTGCAGGGCGCTATCCCCAGGGAGTAGCGGGCTCTATTGGCAAGCGGTGCAACGTAGCCGCAGAGGATTACAGGCCCGGCCCTGCGGGGCATCCAGTCGGCATGCGCTGCCATTCTTCGACGGGCAGTCAACACGTCGGCGGAATAGCGTCTTACTCAGGCGCACCGACTATAGGCCAGTGGCCTGTCTCCATTGTTCAGAGCATCCCTGGATTTTAATTGAAAAGCAATTTGCCGGTTACGGTGGAATCCAGCACGCAACTCGAAAAAGGATTCGGTGAGCTGGTTTGCATCAACAGCAGTTTCAAACCCGCTGCGGTGAACCCTGTCAACCGGCTCTGGTCCAACCCGGTTTGTCTGGTACTGCTATCGAGCAGGTTTGCAAGCTCATTGTTGACCGCACCTATGTGCCGTTTCAGGCTTTCCATTGCGGCCAGATCCAGGACCACACCCTCCTCCGGCATCGCCCTAACCAGGTTCAGCCAACTAGATCGCAGCGCGATCAAACCGCTATGAATGTCGTGTACGTAGCGCGCAGTATTCCAAGCATTACGTTGAGAACTGGTGAGTGTGCCCGAAGAACGACCGAGCAGATTCTTGAAATCCCGCAACGAACGTATTTTGCCGACCTGCAGCAGAACCTGTTTGAACTCAGCCCGAGTGTCGCCGCTGAATAGGCGCCTGGCATCTTCTACGAAATGTTTGGCCGTAGTTTCCAGTAACCGCAGGTACTGGTCGCTGAACTCTTCTGCTGGCACGGAATCATTCAGTTCCTTGCCCTTCGCATCCACGCCCATCAGGCGCAACCAGTCTTCCCAGCGAAATACCAGGCTGAATGCCAGCCGCATCGCCGCAATTTTTCTAAAGCCTAATTGGCTCAAACTGGACTCCACTTCATCGCCTAAACCATGACGCACTAGCGCGCTGGATTCCAGTGGCTCGAAGAAATCGTCAATTTCCCTCCCAACTTCGAATGAGGGGTCTTCAACGCATATCTTAAGTATGACTGGTGGACTGAGCCCGATCTCCGAAAGTGGGTCCAAACGCCAACTCCCGATGACCGTTTGGGTCTCGCCGAAAAAGTTAACCCGCTCAAGCATTCTGCCCTCACCTTCAGCCACTACCAAAATGCCGTTGGCGTTGAGCGCCACCTGAGAATCGGTACTGAATATTTCTTCAGCGCGAAAAGCCATGCCGAAGAAATTAATCGCCAGTGTGGACTTGTGCATTTCCTGCACCATGGAGACATACTCACCACTGAGGCGAATGGTTTCAGGCGCAATCTCAAGCTGCTGTAACAGGGTAGTCGCCTTCTGCAGATTGCCGTTCCATAGATCTCTATAGAGTCTGCGTATTAGATCGGTGGCCTGGGTGAATTCCAGACGCAATGCCGTGCTACTGTGTTCAGTACGCTGTTTTTCTGCAGTGATGGTCAGCGCGACCTTTTCTTCGAAGTCTTCTCTGACAACCTGAAGTACTCTCTGGCGCAAGGCAGTGTAGCGCGCGAGGATAAGGCCCAGGGCTGCACGCATACGACTCACGGCGGCCTGGGCGTTTGAGCCAGCCGAGGCAATGGCATCGCTAACCTTTTCGCCGAGGAATTCCCAGGGCTCAAGCAATTCTCCCAGCACTGCGCCTTCTTCCCTGATGTAATCCGAGAGCCGCCCCTCTAAGCGATTTTGAAAATCGGTGACAGCTACTTTCGTAGTAAAGCTTAGATAGCTTTCGAGGCAGTCTCGATGGCTCAGGGGCAACTGCAACTGACGCGCTACCAGGCAGCCCACCCGATTCGCCACAGCTTCTGCCGATTGATTAACCAAATCTACCTGCGCATTGATGGCCTCAAGCACTCTGTCAAGTAGCTCGGCCTGCAGTTCAGTTTCCAGAGAGTCAGCAGTTTTATCACCGACCAGGAAGGCAACTGCACTCCTGGCCTCCGGCCACTTTTTTTCAAGCCCGCTGATAAGACTCGGCTTCAGGGTTTCTCCTGACACTTCGGCGATGATCGCGTCCAGGTCGCCCAAAAGCTGAGCAATGCCGGAGTTTTGTGGTAGGGCCCGGGTCACCTTTTCCAGAAGCTGATTCTTGAATCCCACGAGCTGTAGATCCACACCCAGCTGCATGGATTTGCTCAACGTTTTCTTACGCGACTTATGCAGATCCAGCACATAAGCGTTGGGCCCTCTGCGCTCCAGAACGATTTGGCAGCGGGAACTGTCTTTATACTGCACACTCAGATTGCCTCCCAGTTCGGCATTAACAGGTATAGCTCCGGCAAATTCTTTTACCGCTGGCGCTATATCCACTCTCAACCCAAGCTGCATAGCGGGTATTCCCAGTCGCTCGAAACGCAGAAGCGCGCCGCTGTCCAGGCTTTCGATAAGCGCGTCGAGATCGGTCGGGGTGGCGATCTGGCGAGGAATCTGCAGCACATAATGCAGCAAACGGTCATAACGGGGTCGGCTACCGTAAAAAGCCAGACTCTGTTCGGCTCCAGCACTGGCAGAGATACTGGCACTGAGGATGCCATGACTGCCTCGCGCCGTAGTGCTGATATTGGCATCGCCGGCCAGCCTCAGGCCAATCAATAGATGTTGATCATTCAGATTGAACGCCGGTGGCGGTGTGAGTTCATCGGCTTTCTCGACGGCCAGCTTCAGGGTCGCAGAAGCTCCAATTTGAAACGCGTAATTTTTTTTCCCAGAGCCCCTCTTACCCAATTCCGCCAACTCAATCACGGTGGAATTGAATTCGCGTAATGGCTGCAGGATATAATGAATATCGTCGGGAATGGCAGCAAGCAATTGCTGCTGCTTAGTGGTCAGAAACTCTTCCAGCTTCTGTGGAGACTCTGCCGCCGCCTGTCTGAATTGTGACTTCAGCGGATTCACGAGAAAGGCGGCGATAGTTGCAATTAACTGGTCGCTGCCCTCCACTGAATAAATTCCAGCACCCTGCCTGATGCTTAAGCTGCCCACATCCCGACCCTCCCTTTGAATACTGACGCAAGGAAATTACCGTACCACAGACTTTAATTATCTGAATGATCAACACTATGACACGAATGTCACGGGAGTAGCAGGTTGAGCGCTCAAGAATCTCCCAACGTGGGCCTGGCTTACAGCCGATTCTTTACCGAGTAGCTGGAAAGTTAGTCACCAGATCGCCTACTTGTAATCTACTCAAGTCCGGTTTGAGGCTTGTTTGTGCCTGGCAACAGCGGCTTGTGTAGTTTGACTTCTAGTCCAGGAATGCGCACAGATAGAGAGGGCACGCGCGGGTCAATCGTTGAGAGACTTCAGCCAGGTCCTGGGGGAACAGCCGGTTTTCTTGCGAAACATTTTGGCGAAAGCAGAAGAGGTCTCATAGCCAACGGCACTGGCCACCCAGTCCACGGGTTTACCCAGGGTCAGGTATTCCTGAGCGATGGTAACGCGCCAGCATTGCACATACTCGCCAACCGGCATCCCGACCCAGTCATGGAAAAGTTTCGAGAATTTTGAACGCGACATGGCCGCGAGTTCGGCAAGCTCCTCGACTGACCAGTTTCGCTGCGGTGCAGCGTGAATGGCTAAAATCACCCGGCACAAGCGCGGATGCGCGAGACCAGCCAGCATACCTCGGTTGACCAGCCGCTTGTCGATTACATGGCGGATCAGACAGATGACGACCATCTCCATGAGCCTGTTGATCATGGCGATCCTGGCATCACGCTCACTGAAGGCTTCATCGACGAGAAGTTCTGCAACCGCTTGCAGCCCAGACACTGCCTCGCGGCTAACAATCAGCAGTTCGGGCAGAGAGGCGGTGACAGGATTTGGAGCACCCGTGCCGTACTGAATGTTTGCACAAACTATTTTGGGCTTATCGACTGCGCTAGCCGAAAGACTGTAGAGACAGGGACCGGGAAAGAATATGACAGCAGGTCCGTTAACAGTCCGACTGGCTTGGTCGCGGATCTGCAGTTGCGCCGATCCTTGATCGAGAAAGTGCAGATGGCCCTTGTCGACATTGTCTCTACCAAACGTGTTTGACCCGCACAGTTCTCCGGCATAGAACAATCCTGCAGAGACAGAAAATTGGTCCAGCGCTGCTGATAGCTTGTCCATGGGCATGAAACTCGATTTCGACCCATACCGGACCCGGTAGCGCTGGAAAATATTTCATCTGGCCCTTTGTTTTTATACCCGGGCGTCTCTGCCACGAAAATGGGCAGCCCGCGCACACGGCCCACTTATTTTGTGGGTCCGTTTTGTCGTTACAGTCAGCCCCTTCAAGGCATATGGGTTATGGTCACTTTGGCCCCTGGATTGCGCCAGTCATAGGTTCCAGGCTCAAGATCACCGACGCCATGAATACCGGCATGGATATGCACAAACCCCTCGCCCGTTGCACCCGGTGAATCTCCCGCACCGCCACAGGTCGGACCGGGGATACTGCTGCAAAGTTCATCGTTGGGCTCCGAGCCGGCGTCGTAGACATTCGCCATCACAGTCAAGCTTCCTGAGTCAGGCAGGAGCGCGGCATTCACTGCAAAGAAAGCATCGTTTGTGGGTATTAACATGGCAATCACGGACAGAAGGTCACCTGGATTTCCTTCAATTACAACTTCCTGACTTTCACCAGGGCCCAACAGTCCGTCACCTACAACCGAGGCCGTCACCAGCTCCGGCGCCTGGCCCATCAGTTCCAGCGCTGGAGTTACATTGCCCGATTCAGCGATAGTTGCGATTTCCGCCAGCGCCGGTTCCCCCAAAACGAACAGGTTGCCGTCGATATGGATCGCATGCAATCTCGGTGTGAATGTCATCCCGCGGGTGATGTTAGTTACTGAAATCCGATAGGTCTCCGCCATTGTGAGTGTGGGCTGCAACAGCGCGGTAGCTGCGGCCGACAGCAGGAATAAGGACTTGCAAATTGATAATCTATTCATGGTTTACCCCGGTAAGGTTTGTTCTCCTGCATAGTAGCCAGGCCTGGGGCAGCCAGTGTTCCAATCGTCCAGGTTACCGTTTCGATCATCCACGACCCTGCTTGTTTGTAAGCAGTAAGTTGCGTGGGTGCCACCGATCAAGTAATCCGGCGCCTGTTTCTCGAGCAGCTTTCGGTAGCGAAGTGCAGCCATATAATCTAAGCTCTTAATCCATGATCGAAACCATCTCCGAATATTGTCCCTATTGTGGTGAGCCCATCGAACTGGTTTTAGACCTATCGGTGAGTCATCAGGAATATATTGAGGACTGCCAGGTCTGCTGCCGACCCATGCAGGTGAGTCTTGCCGTTTCAGGCAGCGGCGAACCGGAAGTCCTGGTTCGCCGCGAAGACGACTAGGGCTGCTCAAAGAAGTGAATTTAGATATGGCTGGCTTGTTCAGATCATCCTTAGGTCCATCGCCTAGAAAATTAACTCACAGGTTATTGAATGATTGAGTTATTTAGGCTGTTTTGAGCTATTGCAACATCTGGTCTACCAACACCGGGTAATCGACAGTAAGCGAAAAGAGGCTTTGAATTAGAAGAAGAAAGAACCTTAAAAACAATTCGGCGTGTCTCTGCCTTTTTACTGCCGCAAGCGGACTATGCGGGCTCGATAGACCGGATTCAAAGCCTGATCGATGTAGCGCTGTTGAAAGCTGATCAGCCGGATCTATTGCCTGAGGAAGGATTTAGCTGGAGTAGCCAGTCGCCCTAAATCGCGTGGCTGACAGGGCGTAAGCTGCACACAGTTTATTAGCAGCGAGCATTGTAAGCTCTGTCGGTGCTGATGTCGGGAAGCACTGTCTTAGCCGCCCTTTTACTTCGAACTGACAATTAGCCGGATTTATTGAAATTCTCCTGCAATTCTAATTACCAGTTATCCCCACTATTCTTAACGGCCGGCCCTTCAGGCAGCCCGAGCCACAGTCGGCCATTGATTGAGAGCTACTGACAGCAAGACAGGCTTGACCTTGATTGCCTGTCTGATGCTGGATTTTGGCCCGCAGGTGCATTATTCTGCCCCCGCCGAAGCGGGTCCATGCCGGTTTGAAATAGCAAACCATCTCGGGGTGCTGTAAAAATGCAGACAAGCGTCTGGCTTTAAGAATCTCGAAGAGGCTTGACTCCATTATTCAGAGCATCCGGGTTACAAATTCACCCAGGGATGGCATGCCTGACCCGGCCTGAATAGACCAGCAAATTACTGCAATTCCACAACCGCAAAGAAAGTTAGTCACTATAAAGAAGGTAGCGATGAGTCAGACTACAGCCAATAGCAAGGCCAAGAGCCAGGCCAAAAGCCAGAGCAAGTCCAAATCCAAGTCCAAACAATACGTTTACGCTTTTGGAGCCAGGACCGACGGCAACGCAAAAATGCGCGACTTGCTGGGGGGCAAGGGAGCCAATCTGGCGGAGATGGCGAGCATTGGCCTGCCAGTCCCCCCCGGGTTCACAATTAGCACCGAAGTCTGTACTTATTTTTACGAACACGATCGCAGCTATCCCCGGAGCCTGAACAAAGAGGTCTCCGATTCCATCAGCTCAGTCGAGAAGCAGCTAGGCAAGGCTTTCGGCAGCAGCGACAATCCCCTGCTGGTTTCAGTCCGCTCCGGAGCCAGGGAATCTATGCCCGGCATGATGGACACTATCCTCAATTTAGGCTTGAACGACGACACCGTTGAGGGCCTGGCCAAGGTTTCGGACAACGCTGCTTTCGCCTGGGACTGTTACCGCCGCTTTATCCAGATGTACGGCGACGTGGTCATGGGCGTGCGTCCGCGAACCGAAGAGGAGACGGAGCCCTTCCATGTGATTCTTGAAAGGGTTAAGGACAAGGCCGGTGTCGACAACGTTAGTGCCCTCACTGTGGGTCAGCTCAAGGACGTAGTAAAACAGTACAAGAAACTGATTAAGAAACGCACCAGAAAGGAGTTTCCCCAGGATGTAATGGAACAGCTCTGGGGCGCCGTTGGCGCTGTATTCGGGTCCTGGAAAAACGAGCGCGCCATTCTCTACCGCCAGGAATATGGGATACCCGGAGAATGGGGCACGGCAGTAAGCGTTCAGGCCATGGTTTTCGGAAACGCCGGCGAGACCAGCGCCACGGGAGTCGCCTTTACCCGTGATCCCGCTAACGGAGAAAAGAAGTTTTACGGTGAGTATCTGGTCAACGCTCAGGGTGAGGACGTGGTGGCAGGCACTCGCACTCCACAGGACATTTCTCATATGGCCACGGCTATGCCGTCGAGCTTCAAGGATTTAGAGAAAGTGCGCGCCAAGCTCGAGAAGCACTTCAAAGACATGCAGGACTTCGAATTTACTATAGAGAACGGTCGCCTGTTCATGCTGCAAACACGTAACGGCAAGCGCACCGGCCTGGCGGCTGTGCGCATCGCTGTGGAAATGCAGAAGGAGAAACTGATGAACCAGCGCACCGCCCTCCTGAAGATCCCCGCCGAGTCCATCGACTCCCTGTTAGTGCCTGTATTCGACCCGAAGGCGCTGAAGTCAGCCACAGTCATCGCCAGTGGGTTGCCGGCTGGACCGGGAGCCGCCACCGGCCGCATTGCCTTCAGTGCTGCCACCGCCGAGATCGAATCCAGAAAGGGCAATAAGGTGGTGCTGTGCCGCACCGAGACTTCCCCGGACGATCTCAAGGGTATGCTGCACTCCCAGGGCATTCTCACCTCACGCGGCGGCGTTTCTTCCCACGCCGCCCTGGTAGCACGCCAGCTTGGCAAGGTCTGTGTCTGTGGTGCCGGCGACATCTATATAAATTACGAGAAGAAAACTCTCACCGCTGGCAAGGTTGTGCTAGACGAGGGTGATTACATCTCCATCGACGGCAGCACTGGCGAAATATACAAAGGCATGATCGAAAGCGCCGACTCGGAAGTCAAACGTGTACTGGATGGCAAGCTTAAGCCCTCCGAAAGTTATACCTTTGAGCTTTATGAGACAGTCATGAAATGGGCCGACAAGCAGCGCAAGCTCAAAATCCGCACCAATGCCGATACCCCGGGAATGGCTGACCAGGCCGTGGAATTCGGGGCAGAAGGAATCGGCCTGTGCCGCACCGAACACATGTTCTTCGACGGCGACCGCATCGACTACATGCGCCAGATGATACTGGCGGTGGACGAAGTGCAGCGCCGCTCGGCTTTGAAAAAACTGCTGCCTTTCCAGCGCAAGGACTTCGTCGGCTTGTTCCGCTCCATGAACGGGCGACCGGTCACCATTCGGCTGCTGGATCCACCGCTGCATGAATTCCTGCCCCACGATGACGTAGTGCGGCGTCAGCTTGCAGAGAAACTCGACGTGCCCTTCGACTTCGTCATCGACCGTATAAAGGCTCTTCACGAAGAAAACCCGATGCTGGGCTGTCGCGGCTGCCGCCTGGGCATCCTCTACCCCGAGATTACCGAGATGCAGACCCGCGCCATCTTCGAGGCGGCGGCCCAGGTACTGAAAGCCAAGAAAAAAGTCAGGGTATCGCCAGAGATCATGATCCCATTGGTGGGCTTCAAGGCTGAGCTGGCGGATCAGCTCAAGACCGTACACCGGGTAGCCAATGAAGTGATGAAGGCGAAGAAGGTTAAGATTCCTTATATCGTTGGAACAATGATCGAAGTTCCACGGGCGGCGATTACCGCCGGCCAGATCGCCGAGGTGGCAGACTTTTTCAGCTTTGGCACCAACGACCTCACCCAGACCACACTCGGCCTCAGCCGGGACGATATGGGACTGTTCTATGACGAGTATCAGCGCAAAGAGATCTATAATAAAAACCCTTTCGCCAGCCTTGACCAGACCGGCGTCGGCAAGCTGATGGAATACGCAGTGCGGCGTGGCAAGGAAACCCGTGCTGGACTGAAACTGGGCATCTGCGGGGAACACGCCGGCGACCCGTCGTCCATCGACTTCTGCCATCGGATAGGACTGAACTACGTCAGCTGTTCCCCGCCGCGCGTACCGATCGCCCGCCTGGCAGCCGCGCAGGCCGCCCTGCGCAACGGCTGAAAATCCGGGAGCCACCCCCGGGGCCAGAGTAAATTTTCAGTGAAATCGGCAGGGTCGGAGCAAATTGTTCCGACCCCGTTTTGCCTTCCAATAGGTCTTTCGGCACTATCCAGCACTAAAGTGATAGGGCATGATTAACCTTTATCCTGATGGACCCATCCCATTCACGGAGAAGCTTATGATCGCTCGCCTGCTGCTGATTATACTGACTACTACGCTGCCCGCGTCGCAGCTACTGGCACAGTCTGGCGGAACCTTCAGTGTCCCGCGTACTATCGACGGGCAACCGGATTTTCAAGGCGTTTGGACCACTATTACCCATACCTTGCTGGAACGGCCACCGGGTCTGCCCCTGGTACTGGGACCGGAACAGGCCGCTGGCTTCGCCCAGGCCGTAGCGGCGGGGAGTCCGGATAATACAGATCCAGACGTCGATAATTTTGGCCCACCACGACTGTTCAGGGTCAAAGGGGAGTATCGCAGCTCGGTGATCGTCTATCCGGCAGATGGCCGCATGCCCTTTAATGAACGCGGCCTGGAAGCTGCCAGTCATTCTTATTTCAAGGATGATGTCGATTTTGACCATCCGGAGCAGCGCCCGGCAGCGGAACGCTGTCTCGAGAGCTGGGGATCACCACCCATTCGCGCATTCATGTACCAGCTCTATCACGCTTTTGTGCAGTTGCCGGACAAGGTCGTCATCATCAGTGAAGACATGGGACTGGTTCGCGTGATTCACCTGAATGGAAAGACAAGACCCGAAGCCATCCGCTCGCTGGCGGGTCATTCCGTTGGCCGCTGGGACGGCGATACCCTGGTGATCACAACGACCCACTTCCGCGGCGATATCCCTGACCGGGCCACAATCGAACGCCCCATGCTGATAAGCGCCGACGCCACCGTAACCGAGCGCTTCACTCGCGTCGCCGAGGACGAACTGTTCTATGAGTATACGGTGAATGACCCCACTTACTACACACAACCCTGGCGCGGGGAATTTTCCTTGACCATGGATGATCACGGCCACATTTACGAATACGCCTGCCACGAAGGCAACTATTCCATGATAGGCGGCCTGCGGGGCGAGCGAGTCGTCGAAGTAAGGGAGGAGCTGGGCATTACCGACTGACAGCTATGGGAAACAATCGATAACGAAGAACGGCGACTCCGCTGGCAGAATTCGAATTGGCGATGCTCTGGATAATCCAGATAAGCCTGGAATTGCTGGATCAGGCTGAACAGAAACTGCCCCTTGTCGAAAAATTTGGTGTGCTGGTGCATGTAGCCAAATTGCAGTTAAGTGCTGTCTGTCAGGCTGTAGCCCACGCCCAGATTAGTCCGGTTTTGATCAAGATTATCCACCTGACGGTTGCGACCAACATCTCTTTCCAGATAAACAAACAGCTCGTTGGACAGTAATAGATAGACCGCTCCCCTTGCCAGCGTATCCTGATTAAGCGGATACCCGAGGTTAACGGAATAACCGAACCGATTACCAGAATCCTGGTAGTCCGAGTCTCGCTACTGAAGTCGCATCCTGTGTGTCAAGCGCAGGCGGGAGCCGAGTAATCAGAGCACAACCAATGGTGGGGCAGAGCAAATTGTTCCGACCCCCATTGCTTGCCTCCAATTGGCTGGGCTCTAATTGGCTGGGCTCTAATTGGCTGGGCTCTAAGTTATTCCAGCCGGCCTGGCAAATTCACGGTCAATCTGGCCAGCAATTCAGACAGTGTATTTACTTCATCCGAATTCCAGCGGTCCTGGAAAAAGCCGGCGCTGGATTGACGCAGTGAGCGACGACCGTCATGCACCAGCTCCTCGCCGGCGGGGGTCAACACCACGTAGGACAGTCGTGCGTCCCGTGCATCCGACTCGCGGCCGATAATGCCGCGTTTCTCCAGCGGCGCCAGTTGCCGGGTGACTGTGGACGCACTGACGTGCATGCGTCGCGCCAGCTCGACGCGGCTGAGTCGTGCACCCGGCTCCGACTGCAGATACATGAGCAACAGCAGCTCTTGCAATGAAATGCCATGAACAGCAGAGATGCTGTGATTGAGTCGCTCCTGAATAGAGGCATGGGCACGCAGCAGCTGGGTTGTAACACTAAAAGCAGATTTATTCATAGGCAAATACTAGCGCGATGTAATTGCATACGCAAGCATATTGCAAGCAGAAGTGCTGCTCTCCCTGCCAAGCCGGCAGGCTTCAGGGCAGCAAACAGGATTACAACCGCTCTTGCTTCTGGCTGGCTTTGCAGGCTACCCGACCATCGCGCCTGTCCGCATTCAGGTCTATCACTGAGCTCTCTCTCGCAGCGGTGGCATGGGGCATTGCAGAAGGATGGCGATGGCGCGGAATACCTCGATTTCGGTTGGAACCACGACTTTGTCGGCGCTGATGCAGGCGGCCACGGCTTTGAGAAGCGCTGGCTTTTGCAGCGGCTTCAGTTTATGCAGGGCCTCGATGGCCTCTCCTAGCCGGCTCAGGCTTAGTGATTCTCGCTCCGGCATATCCAATTCAATATCCAGATGCGCCTGTCCTCTTTCGAAGGCCTGCTCTGTGCTGATACCGTCCTGAGGTGCGCACCAGGCTACCGTCGCCAATAGCAGCGCCGCCGCTTCCCGCAACTGCCTCAGATCGCGCCGACCCAGCGCCGGCGTCTTGCGCAGATTGAAGACCACGTCCAATTGATGAAACACGATCTGCTGCAGGCACCACTCCGAAAGGCTTAATTTCTCATCGCTGCGGATCAGCACCTGGAAGTTTTGCCGAAAAGCCCGGTACTGAGATTCTGACAACTGCCGCAGACTGCCCTGGGCGATTTCCACCAGGGTCAGACGCGACTCTGGCGCGATCGCGCTGATCGTATCCAAAAGTCGTTGAAGTTCTAAATAGACACCTCTGTCGGCAGAATTTCGCAATTGCTCTAGCTGTCGAGCGCGCTCCTCCTCTTCCCTGCTGAGAACCAGCAGGTAAATCACTGCCCGAGCTCCGGAAGGATCCTGAGCCGCATGACGCAAAACACCAGGCAGCGCCGCCAGCATCTCACCCGCATAATCCAAATGGCCTGAATCCGGCGTTCCGGCCTGACTCAGCGCCCCCTCGCCTATTACCATGCTGGCGCTGCCGGCAAGTATGGCGGATAGGATCTCCTGCCCAGATCGCTGCGCTGCTTTCGCATTAGACTCAGTCTCTGGCGGACGCGGGCGATCGAGCAACTCGTAACTGCCGTCCCAGTCAGGCAGGATAGCCTCGATACGCTTCTCCAGAGGCGGATGGGTGGCAAAGAGCGATCTCAGAGCACTGTGGCCACCTTCTTCGAAAAGTGCGTGGCTGATCTCCTGACTGCCAGGATGGCTCAGGTAAGAGCGCTTGTCGTGGGTCGCAATACGCATGAGCGCGCCACCGATGCCCTGCGGATTGCGAGTGAACTGTACCGCCGAAGCATCAGCCAGATATTCCCTCTGCCTGCTTACTGCCGCCTTGATCAGATTGCCGAAAAAGGTGCCGACAAACCCGATGATCATCAGGCCAAGGCCCAGTGCCACGGCGCCGCCGGCGTTGCGGGACCGCCGCGAAAACATGCTTCCTCGCAACAGATACTGGCCAACGATACCGAGCATCAGTATGCCGTACAGCACGCCGATCAGGCGAATGTTGATGCGCATGTCGCCGTGCAGAATGTGCGAAAATTCATGCGCCACCACGCCTTGAAGTTGATCCCGACTGAGTGTTTCGACAGCGCCCCGCGTTAGGCCTATCACCGCATCACCCGTGTTAAAGCCAGCCGCGAAAGCGTTGATGCCCGACTCCTCCAACAAGTACACCGGCGGTACCGGCGTGCCGGAAGCGATGGCCATCTCCTCAACCACATTCAGTGCCCGCTGCTCATGCAAATTGTCGCTACCCTGGACGAGCAGACGCCCGTTCATCATTTCAGCAACGCGCGCACCACCGCCGGATAGCGAGCTTATCTTGTACAGGCTGCCAAACAGTACAACCACGGTAACGGCAGCACCAACGACGAGGAATGTTTGCCAGTCGAACTGGTACGCGTTAGCGCTGTTCACGGCGACCGAGCTAGTCTCAGCGAAAGTGAACAGAACCATTACCAGGACATTGGTAATAACGATCAGACAGATGATCGCAAGCAGAAACAAGACGATCAGTCGCGTCGTGTTGCGTTTCGCTACATCCTGGGATTCGAAAAAATTCATAGACGGATGTCGGTTTGGGTCTCCAACTGAAGCCTGTTAAAAGACCGTAACCAGTTTAAAAAGAGACCTTTGGCGCCTCTTGAATCTGCTCGCTGTCCGCAAATTCGAGCAGGCTGGCATCGGCGCCATGGCCGAACAAGCCGGCCATGGCCACCGGTGGAAAGGACTGACGATAGGTGTTGTAAGCCATGACCTGGTCGTTGAAAGCTTGTCGGGAAAAAGCCACTTTGTTCTCGGTAGCGGTGAGCTCCTCGGAAAGCTGCATCATATTCTGGTTCGCCTTCAGATCGGGATAGGCTTCCATAACCACGTTAAAGCGATTCAGAGCTCCAACCAGGGCATCTTCCTGACCCGCAAGCTCCTGTATCTTTGCCGCATTACCCGGATCCTTAGCCGCCTCAGCCAATACGGAGGCAGCAGCATTGCGGGCCTTGACGACCGACTCCAGAGTCTCACGTTCGTGCTTGATGTAACCCTTGGCGGTTTCCACCAGATTGGGAATGAGGTCGTAACGGCGTTTGAGCTGCACCTCAATCTGGGCGAAGGCATTCTCGTAGCGGTTTTTCAGACTGACCAGGCGATTGTAGATTCCCACTGTGTAAAAAAACACGATGGCGACAATGACCAAAATGATGATGGTGGACAGTTCCATGGTATTCCTCTCTTGACCGCCAGGGGGTGTTAAGGGTACTTGACCAGTATTATTTCACTTCTCGCCGATGCTGTCGCTCCTGTGGCGCCGAGTAGAACAAATTCGTTTCGCCGCCGCCTGATAATCTGCTAAGCTCTCATCACGTCCGGCTGAATAAAAATAATCTATGAATTCCGGTATCCTGGCGCTGTTGTCGCTTTTGCCTATAATCTCCGTGGCCGTATTTCTGGTCGTCCTGCGCTGGCCGGCCAGCCGCGCCATGCCTATCGCCTACCTGGTCGCCGCTGGCCTGGCGCTACTGGTCTGGCAGATCTCCCTGCCTCAGGTGTTGGCGGCCAGTGTCAATGGCCTGCTGGTAGCAAGCACGCTGATTTACATTATTTTCGGTGCCATCCTGCTTCTCAATACCTTGCAGCAAAGCGGCGCCATGCAGAGTATTCGCCAGGGCTTTTCCGACATTACACCCGACCGGCGTATCCAGGTCATCATCATCGCCTGGTTATTCGGCTCTTTCATCGAAGGCTCGGCGGGCTTTGGAACGCCTGCCGCAGTTGCCGTTCCGCTCATGGTCGGTCTGGGGTTTCCCGCCATGGCTGCTGTTGTCGCTGGCATGATCATTCAAAGCACACCGGTGTCTTTTGGTGCCATGGGCACACCGATCCTGGTGGGTGTGAGCACCGGCCTGTCCGCCGACCCGGACATGGCTGCCTATGCTCTTTCGCGCGGCTATGTCGAGTGGGATCTGTTTCTCGATTTTATTGCCACCAAGGTGGCGCTGCTCCATGCCATGGCCGGCACCTTCATTCCGCTGCTGCTATGCGCCATCATGACCCGATTTTTCGGTCCCAACCGCTCTTTTGCCGAGGGCTTCAGAGTCTGGCGGTTTGCCCTCTTCGCGGCTTTTTCCATGACCATACCCTATCTTCTGGTAGCCACCTTTTTCGGACCGGAGTTTCCCTCTATGTTCGGCGGTATGATAGGACTGGCGATAGTGGTCACTGCTGCCCGAGCCGGTTTTCTCATGCCCGATCCGGAGCGGACCTGGCAATTCGCAGCCCGCGAGGATTGGGATCCTGAGTGGACAGGAAACCTGCACCAGGGTGCCGCCGACCTGGATCGAGACCAGCCCATGAGTCTGTTCCAGGCCTGGTTGCCCTACGTACTGGTTGCCGGCTTGCTGGTGCTGACTCGTCTGCCGGCGTTCGACCTCGAATCACTCTTGCGCTCGGCCAACCCCTTAGTCACCTGGACCTGGCCGCAAATCTTCGGAAGCAATATTTCCGCCTCATTCCAGCCCCTGTGGTCACCCGGCACGATTTTTATCATTGTCTCCCTGCTGGTAGTGCCTATCCACAAACTACGCTTCAGCCGCTACCGAACCGGCATGAAGGCCTCCCTCAAGACTCTGCTGCCAGCATCAACTGCCCTGGTATTCACCGTACCCATGGTGCAGGTGTTCATAAATTCCAGCAACGGTGGCGCCGGCTTCGAGCAAATGCCCATCGCCCTGGCGGAAGGGGTGGCGGAGTTGACCGGGTCTGCCTGGCCTTTCTTTTCCACCTTTATTGGTGGCCTAGGGGCCTTTGTCGCCGGCAGCAATACGGTAAGCAACATGATGTTTTCTCTGTTCCAGTTCGGAGTCGGTGAACGCATCCTGGCAGATCCTACCTGGATCGTGGCGATGCAGGCGGTAGGAGGCGCCTCCGGCAACATAATCTGTGTCCACAACGTCGTCGCAGCCTCGGCAGTGGCTGGCCTGGTGGGTAAAGAGGGGGCGGTAATACGTAAGACTCTGCTCGCCTTCGTCTACTATGCCGGCTTCACGGGGGCTCTCGGCTACACCATCGTCAACCTTGATGAAGGACTCTTCAACGCCGGCTTGCTGGTGTCGCTGCTCATCATCGCAGCAATGGTGTACTGCATCGTCAGGTTCAATCGGCGTTCCGGATCCCAGGCTTCGTTAGAATCATCTTAGGGATCCTAGTCCACCGTACCGGCATCGGTGCAGGAAGATGAGTCAGTCTTTGCCCAGTAATCGTACCCTAATAGTGGCCACTGCCGGCCACGTAGATCACGGCAAGTCCACCCTGGTCAAAGCGCTGACCGGCACCGACACGGACACTCTCGCCGAAGAGATCAAGCGCGGGCTAACCATCAACCTTGGCTACGCCTACGACCCCGTCGTGACCGCCGACGGCGAGACGCTGCTTCTGGGTTTTGTGGACGTGCCAGGTCATACCGACTTTATCAACAATATGCTGGCTGGCGTCGCCGCTGTGCAGTGCGCTCTGTTGGTAGTCGCTGCAGATGACGGCGTTATGCCCCAGACTCGTGAGCACCTTGCCATCCTGGACTTACTCGGTTTTAGTCAGGCGGTGGTCGCCCTGACTAAAATCGATCGCTGCACTAACGAACAAGTGCAGCAATGCAGTCAACAAGTACGCGACCTTCTCGCTGATACTGCTCTGGCAGAAGCGGTAGTGTTACCAGTAAGCAGCCTGAGTGGAGATGGCATTGAAGCCTTGCGTTCGGAGTTGCTGCGGCTAGACGAAGAAAAAGTTCAAGCTCAGGCACGCCATGACCGGGGATTCCGCTTTCTAATTGACCGCAGCTTTTCGGTTCGTGGCATCGGTACAGTGGTCACTGGCACCGCCACTGCCGGCTTGGCCCGGCAAGACGAAGAATTTCTGCACAGCGGCAGCGGTCAGATGGTGCGCTTACGCGGTATTCGCCTGCACGAAACCGAACTCCAGGCGCTGCACGCGGGGCAACGCGCGGCAGTCAATATAACCCTGCCCCAGCAGCAGCTGCACCGCGGCGACTGGCTGCTGACACCGAGCCTTAACCTTCCCCAGCGCCGTGTCGATGTTCAGCTTCAGCTTATCGACGCCAGCACAACCATACAGCCAGGCAGGCAATATCACTTCTATACCAATGCCAACCACCGCGTCGTGACGTTGCGGAGGTTAGGCAATCGCGGCAGTGAGCTGTACCAAATTCAATGCCAGGAACCTCTGTTTCTCCACAGCGGAGACCGCTTCATTGTCCGAGATCCCGCCGATCGAACCACGCTAGGTGGGGGTAGCGTGCTCGACATTTTCGTGCCAGCGCGCCATCGAGACAGTGACCTCAGACGCGAGCAGCTCAAGGCACAACGCCTTGAGCCAACTGGATCACTGCAGAGACTTCTCGAGAC
>JGI12109J20283_10629779_pt1 | contig 37495 bp, 25 predicted proteins | sample ElkSlonscriptome_12_FD_20283 | JGI IMG/M metagenome (IMG submission 20283)
GCGAAGCTGAATGGAATCTTCCTTGCGCTGCGCCTAGGGGGCCGGCCTCAGGAACGCGCTGCCCATGCGGTAGCCCTCAAAGGTCACTGGATGGGAGACGCCTGCCGCGGCCAGCAATGCGCCGATCGCCTGCCGTAGCTGTGCGGTGGTCGCGGTATCCATCGCGGCCAAGCTGGGCGGGTCGAGCTCGATCACGACCGACTCACTGCGGATTCGGCAGCGCGCGGTCTTTGGGGCTAGCTCTCGCCGAATGAGTTGCTCGGCACGGTCGATGGCGCTCAGCACGCCAGGGTCGATCGGGATGCCGGTCTCCACCCGGCTCGACAGGCAGGGCGACGCCGGCAATTGCGCGAGGTCCGGTAAGGCCAGCTCGCGGGCGACCGCGCGCACGGCCGCCTTGTCCATGTCGGCTTCAACAAAGGGGTGGCGCACGCCATGATGGGCGGCGGCCTTGAGGCCGGGCCGATAGTCGCCGAGGTCGTCGCCGTTGGTACCGGATACCAGCGTACAGTCGACGCGAGCCGACATGGTCGCGTAGAGGTCGGTTTTGCAGTAGAAACAGCGGTCATGCGGGTTGGCGAGGTAGCTTGGATCTGTCAGCTCGCCAGCGTCGATGCGTTCCAGCCGCCAGCCCATGCGCTGTGCATAGCGGCTCACACGTTCGCTGGCCTCGACCGGCACCGCGGGCGAGACCGCGTGCAGCATTCGCGCCTCGTTATCCAAGACCTGATGGGCCACGACCGCGAGGGTCATGCTGTCTACGCCGCCACTGACGGCGACCGCGAGTGGACCGATATCGCTGAGAATAGAGCGCAGGCGCGCCAGATGTTCGCTCACTGTTCGCTGTCCGATTTGGGTGGGTGGTCGTCGGTGGTCTCTTGATCAAGCGCATGGGCCGCCTGCCGCAGGCGGTCGCGACCGGCGTGACCGCCGGTCGCACCGGCGAGATCATCCATCTCGGCCTTTCGCGTGACCCTCGCGTCGGGCCGGCGGACACGTTTCACGCGCACCTCGGCGCCGCTGACGGCCTGATTGCTGATCTCACGCTGGAGTGTCCTGCGGTTGACGGGATACCAACGCACGCCCAGCGTCGTGGTCTCGATCAGGCAACGGTCGATGAGGGCGTCGATCCGCGGCAGCAGGGCGAGCACTCGAACCTGGGCGCCTAGACGCCCCTTCTTGCCAACAACAGGCACCTGTACGACGTCCAGGACACCGGAAAGTTCACGCAGCCGGTCGAGGGCAATCGCCAGGTCTTCTGGCGTCTGGTCATCCACCTCGAACTCACAGACCCCGATCGGCTCGCCAGCAGCGCCGCTCGGCGGCTCCTCAAACCGGCTGATCCGCAGCAGGTTGCTGAGGCCGGGAAAGACCTTGGTGCCGAAGCCGCACCCTTGTCCGAGCAGCACGCGCGCGGACCGGCCCAGGCCGAACGCCGGGGCCAGATATTTCAAGATCGCCGCGCCCGTTGGCGTGATCCGCTCGCCGTCGAGCTCGTCGTCGAACACCGGGAAGCCCCGCAGCAGCGCGGCGGCGGCCGGCGCCGGGACCGGCAACTGCCCGTGCGCGCCTTTGATGCGGCCACGGCCAAGCGGAATGCTTGAGCAGGACCAGCTGGTGGCGCGACTGCGTTCAATGAGCCAGGCCGCGGAGACGATGTCGGCGATGGAGTCCCAGGCACCGACCTCATGGAAACTGACCGTCTCTACCGGCTTGCCGTGGACCTCGGCCTCGGCCTGCGCGAGCAGCTCGAAGATCGCGATGGCGCGGCGAAGCACCGGTTGCGGCAGCCGGCTGCCGAGCAGCAATGCGCGAATCTCAGACCAGTGGCGGTGCGAATGTGCCGCGCCATGCCCGGCGGCGACCGGCTCCGTGACCAGAAAGCGATGGCCGGTGAGCAGACCGTCGGAATGCGGCATAGCGCGCACCGAGAGACCGTCCGCAAGCCCGCTGCCAGCGATGGCATCGGCCAGCTCGTCCTGCCAGTCGCGGTGGCCGTCCAGCATGGCGGCGGCGAACATGTCGCCAGCGATACCGCCAACCGGCTCCAAGTGATAGTGCATGCGCCTGTTCCGATATGACCCGATGTAAATGATCGGCCCAAGATACTGGAGCCTGAGTCAGAGCGGAACCCCTGGCCGTCCTGATCCACTGCCGCGCAACCTACCACTACATCCTTACTGCTTTCGGTGAGGATCAAGCTGCATCAGGCCGCGGGACGCAGGGCTTACACATCGACGCGCTTGTTGGTGCGGTAGGCCATGTTCGGGAGGTTGAGGGGATGACGATGTTGTCGCCGTGGCGCCAGTCTTTCCAGTTCCGTTGCTTGACGGTCGGAATTCCTCTCCGTCTCCGACCGGACCCTGTACGTCAAATCCCGGTTGCGGCATACTGACTTCAGTATAATCAGGGTTGTGGAGAAGACGACCATGAAGAGTTGTCAGCAAAGAGTCGGCGCCGCGGCGGCATCGCGGCAATCGTGCAGTTTGGTATCATCTCTCTGGAAGATACCGGCGCTGATGCTCGTCGCCTGGCTGCCCATTTGCGATGCCGAGGTGCAATCGCCCCAAGTGCTCCAGGCCAGCGTCGAGGCGCCGCGGGAGAGCTTTGACGGAAGACGGCTCGTGAGCGGCGGCTATCTGGCCGGTATCCAGCAGCAAGTGGGTGGTCTGGTCCGTCCCCGTACGCCGATGGTGCGCCTCGGCAAAGACTTCGTCCGGGACAGGCTTTGCTTGCGGGGCATTAGCCAAGACGGCCGCTACGAACTGACAACGACGCTGCGGCTGCCCTCGGGGCCGAGGCCTGCCTTGGTCGAATTGCCGCCGTTGCCGATCAACGAGCACGGTGCGCGACGCTATCTTGCCTCCTTGCCCTGGAACGATCTCGGTCTTTTGGTCTCTCCAGGCGCTTGCGATGCGGATAGCAGCTCCGAGCGCTTGCTGACGCTAGTCTGGTCCGACGAGACGGCCGCAAGCGCGGATGCGCCGGTGCAGATCGCGGTGAATGCGATGGGTGGGGAGCGCGTTGCCGCCCGCTTGCTTGACGATGCCCGCCCCAGCCACAGCCTGACGCTGGACTGCCGCCCGGGCAGCGAAGGTCGGGCGCTTGGCTTCAACTTTCGCTGTGTCGCCGACGGGCTGGACTTTTCGGGCTCCGCGACGATGGTGCTGCTGGTTATCAAGCATGGCCAGGTGGATGCCCGGATCGAGGTCGGTGTCGCCCTTCCATGAGAGGGTTTCTGGCGCTTCGCCATCTTTGCGTTGGTGGGGCTGCCGCCAGCCGTCGCGCGCTGCGCGGTGCCCGGCGAAAGGCGCGAAGGCCTGCGGGGATCGCGCTCATCGCCGTGGTCTTGACGCTGATCTACGCCTGCTTTGTCCTCTGCCCGAGCGACGGCTTCGTGATGGCCGTTGCGGCCCGCACCGAGCGGGCGACCGTCATTATGGCTCCTGGGCCCGAGAACATCTGGAGAGTCGACGGACTCACGCTGTGCGTGCCGAACGACGACGCCCTGTTCAACGATTCCGATGCGGACACATCGCCGGTCTGCGATTGTCCGCCGGGGCAGACCGTATGGGAGCCCCCGGCGCTGTTCCGGACGCTAAAGCTCGCCGCTGGCACCCGCGTGATCGCCGACCGTAAGGAGGCCGGCAGTCTCATGATCCTGCTCGAAGCTGAGCAGGGCGAGCGGCCCCGCAGCGTTGGCGAACTCCAAGCCTCGGGTCGGCCCGGGGCGGCGTCCATAGCCGTTGGGCCTTTGTTGTATCTTCATGACGACTGGGACGAGACCGCACAGACCTTCGGCTTTTTGGGGCACCTGGTCGTCGGCGCCGAGCCGCAGACCGGCGCGGATCGAATCCTCGTCAGCGGCCGGGTCGAGGCGTTTCGGCGAAACCGGTTCACCGGCGCGCGCTATCCCGTCACGAGTACGGACCTCGATTTGGGCGACAAGGTCGTCCTTGGCGGCCGGGGGCATCCGATACCTGCCCGCGGCTTCTTTCGTATTGCGCCCGACGGGGATGAAGGTTTGGTGCTGAGCGCGCAGGCCGAGACCGGTTCCGCGCGCATCGTGCGGTTCGGGGAGATCGACGACGATCAGGGCTTTGGATATGTGTTTTCGCCCGGTTGGACGGCTCAACTGCTCGCCGACCCGTTCGGGCTGGCGCTTGCGGCCTTGATCTACCTGCTCGCGTCCTTCCTCACGGTCTTGGCCTTCCTGATACCGGGGCAGGGGCCCGATGACGATGCCGCGAACGATCCCGAATAGCGTCGGCATCTGCTCGCGTCACGCCTGCGTGGCGTTGTGCTGTCTATGGCTCGGCACGGTGCCTGCCTCCGGTCCGGCCTGGTCCGCTCCGGCCTTGGTTCATGCCGGCCCCGAGCAAGGCCAGGCGCTGCTGTTTCATCATCGGAATCTCTGCTTCGCGTTGACCGCGCACCACGTGGTACAAGGCGAGGATTTTATCGAGCTGCTTGTTCCGGGTAGCCGCGATCGCATCGCCCTTGCCTCGCGCGCGGCGGAAATGCCGGGGGACCTTGCCCTGCTCTCCGTTTCGCGTCTGCCGGTCTCGCATTGCGGTCGCTCGTTGGAGACCTTATCGGACGTTGTGACGGGGATGATCGAGCGGACGTCGCGCGGACGGGAGGCACGGCTGCCGAAGGTTTGGGAATCCGGGGCGCTCGACTTCGAATTGGTCCGGATCGCGAGGTTGGACGCCTTCTACATCGAGTTGACGTCGGGTGAGGCAGGTGTCATTGAGCGCGGCGACAGCGGGACCGCCCTGATGCTCGACGAGGCGCCGATCGGCATCCTGTTGGACGCCGGCAACGAGCAGCTTCGGAGTCGGGCCTTGCGCATGGACGTAGCCCTTTGGATGCTGGAGAGGGTGCTCGGTCGCGAAGCGATCCCGGCGGTCCCAGCCGCCTCGCCGGGCACGTTGGGCGACTTGGCCAGTGCGCCGAGCGACGGCGCCCGCATTGCCGAGATCGGTGTCCGAACACACCCGGAGAGCCCCGGTCGACCCGCATCAATGCTGACGCCGAACCCGGACGACGGGCCGTGGATCGGCATCGCCGAGGTCTTTCCGGTCGACATCGTCATCGATCTGGGCGGCGACGCGCTGCGCGACCTGAAGCGAATCCGGCTCTCCGCGCCCGAGGATGCGCCCATCGATCGCCTCCCTCGAGACGTGGAGCTGGCCTACAGTCCGGCCCGCTCGCCTGGGGACTTTATACCTATCGGCAATGGATTGATGTCTCCGCTGGAGCGCGTGCTGATCTTCGACGAACTGGCCGTCCGCGCACGCCATGTGCGGTTGCGGGTCCGCTCCGGATGGGGCCGAGGCCGACCGGAGTTCGCGATCGACTCGATCAGTGTGGAGGCCCGCTGATCGTTCTCAGCGGATGACGATGTAGGCCGGCTCTTGCTGGCCGTCGCAGAGGAGTTCGCCGACGAGGCGGCGATCACCATCGAATTCCAGCGCGCCGCTGCATGTTCCGACCCNATCGAATTCGACGCGATCGCCGATGACCCTTGCGGAACTGTAGCCACCACTAGCGCGAATACGGAAATTCCCGGATGCCAGATTCGCCCCAGATTCGACCCGTACCGAAGAAGTGCGATCACCGTTATCCCAATTAAACATCAGCTGGTTCATCGAGAACAGCTTGTACTTCAGTGCCATGTTGCGCAGCACCGGATCGGAGCTGGTCAATGCGACATCGAACGCGATCTTGCGCAATGCCGGGTCTTGCGTCTCGTAGAGGGCCTTGAAGGCCTCGATCTTGACGTTCGGGTCGGGGTCGTTCATCAGCTCTCGGTACCCTTCAAGCCGAGACGACTTCTCCTGGGCCTTGGCCCGCAGTGCCTCGGGATCGGGCAGTGGCTCCGCGGTGACGGTTGCCGCGGTGAGGATCAAACCAAACAGGGTCGCGACGATCGGGTTCGGCTGCATCTTCGGGGCTCCATTGGGTGCAAGGATTTTCGCCTTGGGGTTCGAGGCGACGGTGACGGCTCATGGCCTCGTCCGCCAGCCCAGCCAGAGCTTGCGCAGCGGTGTCAGGCCGATGCGTTGGTCGACGACGTCGCATTGGCTGCGTGTCAGTTCGTCCAGCAGGGCGCTGTGGATGCGCAGCTGAATACGCAGGACGCGGGGCAGGGCGGCGGTCGCGGCTGGAGTTGGCCGTTGGTTGCGGAGTTTGTCGGCCTGCACCCTCAGCAGTGCAGGCAGTCGGTGGCGGTGTTGCAGGCTGGCGAGCTGCTCCTGGCTGAGGCCGGCGGCTTGCAGTGCATCGGCGGTCAGCACCGGGCTGGCGTGGCGCAGCCGCAGGCCGGCGTCGCGGATGCGCCGCACCTGCTGGCACCAGGCGCCGGTGTCGCGGGCGTTGACCAAGGTGGCCGGTTCGGTCGGTCCGTGGCAGCGGCAGATCAGCTCGAACAGGGCGCCGCGGTCTTGCGCCAGGGCCTGTCTCTCGGCGTCACTATCTTGGTGTGCGCGGCGTTTGAGTTCCTGCTCCACCTGCTGTGCCTGTTCCAAGAAGGGCGCAAGCGGCAGGTGCCGCGCGTCGAGCGCTGGTGCCAGCGCCTGACTCAAGGGGTGCCTCGGTGCGCCGTCGATGCCGCGGCGGATCTCGTCACGCCACCAGTCGAGTTTGAGGCGGGCGACGCCGGGGTCGGAGACGTCGTCGAGCACGCGGCCGACTTCGTGCCGCCAGGCGAAGAGTGCGGCGAGCGCGTTGTGCAAGGGGCGCGGCGCCAAGCGGATACTGTAGTAGGCGGAACTGCCGGGTGCTGTCGCCCGGTTTGGGAAGTGCCATTCGGCAACGGCGGCGGGCGGCGGTGTCATGGTCTCAAGCGGGCTCGGGGTCGGGTGCTCAATCGGATTCAAGCCGGCTTGCGCGGACGCTGCAGCCAGTCGAGGATGCCCGACGGGTGGTCAATGAGCCCGTCGGCCCCCCAGTCGCGCGGGTGGGATGCGGTGCCGAGATAGCCGTAGCCGGCGATCAGGGTGCCCATGCTGGCGGCGCGCCCGGCAATGATGTCGCGCTCATCGTCACCGACGTACCAGCAGCGCTCGGGCGCCTGTCCGATCAACGCGCAGGCGTGCAACAGCGGGTCGGGATGCGGCTTGGCGCGTGCGACGGTGTCGCCGCTGACGACGCAGTCCGGGGCCGGCTCCATGGCCATAGCCGCGAGCAGCGGATCGGTGAGCCAGCCTGGCTTGTTGGTGACGATGCCCCAGGCGACGCCGCGCGCGCACAGCGCATCAATGAGCTGCGGGATGCCTGGAAAGGGCTGGGTGTGTCGGCAGATGTCCTCTGCATACAGGTCGAGATACTCGCTGCGCAGCGCGTCGTAGTCAGTATCGCTGGGCGCTAGCCCGAAGCCAACCGCGAGCATGCCGCGCGAGCCGCTGGAGACATGCGGTCGCACCGCGGCCGGCGGCAGGCTCGCTCGGCCATGGCGTTGCAGCAGACGGTTTAAGGCAAGTGCCATGTCCGGCGCGGTGTCAGCGAAGGTGCCGTCGAGGTCGAACAGCACGGCGCTGGCGGCTGCGCAGCTATCTTGATTGGCGCCGTCACCGGGGCCGCGGTTGGCGCCAGCCGGCTCAGCCATCGGTCGCGCGGCGGCAGGTGACCAGGTAGTTGACGTCGATATCTTTCGGGTTGAGCCGGTACTCGCGGGTCACCGGGTTGTAGGTGAGCCCGGTAATGTCGGTCATGCGTAGGTCGGTGTGCCGCATCCAGCCGTCGAGTTCCGAGGGCCTGATGAAGCGCGCGTAGTCGTGGGTGCCCCGCGGCAAGAGGCCAAGAAGGTATTCGGCGCCGAGGATTGCGAAGAGATACGATTTGGGCTTGCGATTCAGCGTCGAAAAGAATAGGTACCCGCCGGGGCGGACCAGTCGCGCGCAGGCGTCGATGACCGAGCCGGGGTCTGGCACGTGTTCCAGCATTTCCATGCAGGTAACGACGTCGAAACTCGCGGGCCGCTCTTCGGCGAGCCGTTCCGCGGTGATTTGGCGGTAATCGACCTCGACGCCGGTTTCCAGCGTGTGCAGCTCGGCGACCCGCAGCGGCTCTTCGCCCATGTCGATGCCGACCACCTTGGCGCCGATGGCGGCCATCGACTCGGACAGGATGCCGCCGCCGCAGCCGACATCCAGCACCGCTTTGCCGGCGATCCTAGCGGCGCGGTCCACGTAGCCCAGCCGCAGCGGGTTGATGTCGTGCAGGGACTTGAACTCACTGTATGGGTCCCACCAGCGGGCGGCCAGGGCTTCGAATTTACTGATTTCGGCGTGATCGACGTTGGGGTGGATGGTTTCGGTCATGAGGCGTCGGATGGCTTGCTGTTGGTCTTAGCTAGTCTTCAGGAGATTGTGCCTGGATGCGACGCATTCCAGCGCGACGCAGCTAGGGGGCCGTCGGCTAACGGAGGCCATTGTCAGTTGTTTGACTGAGGTGCGGCGGTTTTCGTTGTTGCTGGTCTGCGCAGCCCGTTTGGTAGGAGAAAACCCCCTCTCCGAGGCCGATTACCTCAGCTAGGGTATTTTCCCTAAAGCGCTGTGATTTCTAAAGCGCCGTGATCCGCGTCCGCTGCGCCATCAGATCGGCCAGCGCGGCGCCTTGGTCGTTGAGTCGGTCGCGTTCCTTTTGCACCACCGCGGCCGGTGCCTTGTCGACGAAACTGGGGTTGGCCAACTTCTTGTCGATGCGTTCGATGTCGGCGCGCAGCTTGCCGATCTCCTTGTCCAACCGCGCCAGTTCGGCATCCTTGTCGATCAGCCCCGCAATCGGAATCAGGACTTTCATTTTGCCCACCAGCGCGATGGCCGACTCCGGCGCCTTGGCCTCGTCGTCGAGCAGGGTGATGGACTGGGTGCGGGCCAGGAAATCCAGGTAAGGTCTGGCCAGTTCGATCCACTCGCGATCGCGGGCGCTGGCGTTGGCGACCAAGACCGGCAGCGGCTTGCCGGGTGGAATGTTCATCTCGCCCTTGATGCGGCGTACGCCGAGGATGAACTGCTGCACCCATTCGATCTCGGCGACGGCATCGGCATCGGCATCGGCATCGGCATCGGCCGCGGAAGTGTCGGCGACCGGGTAAGGCGCAAGCATAATGCTGTCCCCTCGATACCCGCTCGGCGCGTCAGTGAGGGGCTTAACCTTTTGCCAGATCTCCTCGGTGATGAAGGGCATGAAGGGATGCGCCAGGCGCAGCAAGGTCTCCAGCGTTTGCAGCAGGGTCTGGCGGGTGCCGCGCTTGGCCGCGTCGCTGGCCCGCTCGCCGGTCAACACCGGCTTGCACAGCTCCAGATACCAGTCGCAGAAGTTGTTCCAAGTAAAGTCGTAGATGGACTGGGCGGCGAGATCGAAGCGGTAGCCCTCAATGGCGTCGCGGACGGTGGCGATGGTTTGGTGCAGTCGGGCGGTGATCCATCGGTCGGCCGCGCTGAGTTCGATAGCGGCTCCGTTTTGGTCCTTAGCGCTCGGGGATTGGGTTTCTTGGCTGGCGGGTTGCGCTGGTCGCGGCGGTCGCGCCGGGGGCGGCGCTCCTACCGGCTCCGTGTTTATTAGGACGTAGCGGGATGCGTTCCAGAGCTTGTTGCAGAAGTTGCGATAGCCCTCGATGCGGCCTAGGTCGAACTTGATGTCGCGGCCGGTGGTGGCCAGTGCGGCGAAAGTGAAGCGCAGGGCATCGGTGCCGAACGCGGGAATGCCGTTCGGGAACTCCTTGCGCGTCTGTTTCGCGATCTTCTCGGCCAGGTGCGGCTGCATCATGCCCATGGTGCGCTTCTCGACCAACGGCTCCAGTTCGATGCCGTCGATCAAGTCGATGGGGTCGAGCACGTTGCCCTTGGACTTGGACATCTTATCGCCCTGGGCGTCGCGCACCAGGCCGTGGATATAGACGTCGCAAAACGGCACGTCGTCCATGAACTTGAGCCCCATCATGATCATCCGCGCGACCCAGAAGAAGATGATGTCGAAGCCGGTGATCAGCACCGAGGTGGGATAGAAGGCCGTGAGCCGGTCGGTCGCCTCGGGCCAGCCAAGCGTGCTGAAGGGCCAGAGCGCGGAGCTGAACCAGGTGTCGAGCACGTCCGCGTCCTGCTCCAGCGCGAAGTCCGCGCTCAGGGCGTGCTTGTCGCGCACCTCCTGCTCGCAGCGGCCGACGTAGATGTTGCCTTCGGCGTCGTACCAGGCCGGGATGCGATGGCCCCACCAAATCTGTCGACTGATGCACCAGTCTTGGATGTTGCGCATCCATTCATAGTAGGTGTTTTTCCAGTTGTCCGGCACAAAGCGGATGCGTCCGTCCTCCACCGCGGCGATGGCGGGCTCGGCCAGTGGCTGTGCCTTCACGTACCACTGATCGGTTAGATAGGGCTCAATGACGGCACCGGAGCGGTCGCCGTGGGGCACCATCAACTGATGGTCCTTGACGCTTGCGAGTAGCCCTTGGGCTTTTAGGTCGGCGACGATGCGCTTGCGTGCCTCGTAGCGATCCAGGCCAGTGTAGGCGCTAGGGAGCAGGTCGCCCTCATCCGGCTCATTCGCGCGGATGGCGGCATCGGGCGTGAAGATGTTGATGAGCCCGCCATGGGGCTGCTTGCTGATCTGATTTTCGTCGCGATGGTGCAGCCAGACCGCATGGTCATTGAAGTCGTGCGCTGGCGTGATCTTGACGCAGCCGGTGCCAAACTCGGGGTCGGCGTGCTCGTCCGCGATGATCGGGATGCGCCGGCCGGTCAGCGGTAGCTCGACCAGCTCGCCGATCAAGTGTTTGTAGCGCGCGTCCTCCGGGTTTACGGCCACCGCGCAGTCGCCGAGCATGGTCTCCGGGCGGGTGGTGGAGACGGTCATATGGCCGGTGCCGTTGGTCAGCGGGTAGTGCATGTCCCACATCTGGCCGGCCGTCTCCTCTGGAATGACTTCGAGGTCGGAGACCGCGGTGTGCAGCACCGGGTCCCAATTGACCAGACGCTTGCCGCGGTAAATCAGACCCTCTTCGAACAGGCGTACGAACACCTCGCGCACCGCTGTCGACAGGCCCTCATCCATCGTGAAGCGCTCGTGCTGCCAGTCCAGCGACGAGCCGAGCCGGCGCAGTTGGCGCGTGATGGTGCCGCCCGACTCGCCCTTCCACTGCCAGACCCGCTCGATAAAGGCATCGCGGCCCAGGTCATGACGGCTCTTGCCCTCGGCCTCTAACTGGCGTTCCACGACCATCTGTGTTGCGATGCCCGCATGATCGGTGCCGGGCTGCCACAGGGTGCGTTCCCCATTCATGCGGTGATAGCGGATCAGCGCGTCCATGATCGCGTTGTTGAAGCCGTGGCCCATGTGCAGGCTGCCGGTCACGTTCGGCGGCGGGATCATGATGCAGTACGAGCCATCATCGGCGGCATCCTTGTCCGACTGGTTGGTGCCGACCGGCGGCGCGAACCAGCCAGCCTCTTCCCAGCGTTGATACCACTGCGTCTCGATCTGATGGGGGTCGTAGTTCTTGTCCAGCATGTCGTCGGAATCCGGTGTTAAAATAAGGGGTTGCGCCTGAACCGGGGCGCGATCCGCAAGATCAGATGCGCCAGTATACCGAAGGCCGTGCGGGCTAGGGCACCTTGTCGGCGAGTAAAAGCACTAGAAGCACTAGAAGCACTGGGTGGGACAAGGGCACGCCGTTGTCTGACGAGCGAACAGCGTCAGTCGTGGCCGATCGCGGTTGCAAATCGCTGCCAGGTGATATTGGCCAAGTATGCGTCGGAATCCTTCGATTGGTTTTGGGGTCTCACGTGCCTGGGAGCCGTCACCGAGACCGCAAAGATCGGCGTCGTTCAGTAGAAGACCGCGGCTCTGGCCGCGTTTAAGGTCGGTCGCCTCGCTGCGTTCGGTCGCATGGCCACGACCGCCCTTCACCGGCGATTGCTCTTCAACGGCGTTGATAAGTCGCGATTAACACAGCCTCGGTCAGCACATGTCCGCGCATCGCTTGCTCGACGTCGTCCTTGGTAGGTCTTCCGCGCAGCGCCAGCCGGGTGTCTAGGGCATACAGCTTAAAGCAATAGCGGTGTCTGCCGATCGGCGGGCAGGGGCCGCCGTATCCGACGCGCTGCCAGTCGTTGAGGCCGCTCTGCGCGCCGCTGGGCAGTGGCGTTGCGGCTTCCGGTAGCTCGCTGATCGTCGGCGGTAGGTTGATTAGTACCCAATGCACCCAGGTCTTGGTCGGCGCCGCTGGATCGGGCGCGTCCGGGTCATCGACGATCAACGCCAGGCTCTTGGTCCTGGCGGGCAGCTCGGACCAGGATAATGGTGGCGACCGATCAGCGCCGTCACAGGTGTAGCGTTCGGGGATTTCGCCACCGGGTTCGAAGGCGTCAGAGCTTATCTCTAGACTCATTTTCGCTTCTCCGTTGGAGCCTGCCGTTGCCGGCCCTCTTAACCGCCCTCAGCCGGCATTGGCGCTGATGATGACCTCGAAGGTCTCCAGCCGACCCTCGCCAGCATAGGCATCCTTAGGCAGCGGGTTGCGATGGGCGGCCTTGAAGTCGTCGGACTTCATCCAGGCCTCGAATGCACCGCGGTCTTGCCAGGCGGTCTGCACCACATAGGGCGCGTCGTCGGTGTCGGGACGCATGATCTCCATGCGCACAAAGCCGGGCTGCAGCTCGACTTGACCGGCCCGTTCCCGGAACCGCTGCTCGAACTGGTCGCGCCAATCCATGGCGACGGGAACACGATTACAGACGATGTACATGGACTCTACTCCTCGATCCCTTGCCGCCGGCGGGAGGGTCGACCTTCCAGCGGGAGACCGGCGTCCGGGATCACTGACATTTTGATAATTTGGCCGAGTTTGGTCAAATGCGCCCGCGAGCGATCGCTTGCAATACCGTAGGAAAAACGCATGCCGCTGACTCCCGCGGGTGGAGAACCTGATGCCATTGTCCGACCTCGGAGACGCGGATCGCGAATTGGATCTACGGCGACACCCTGGTCGGTCTGGTGATTAGCGTGCTAACGTTGGCGCGCGATCAGCAGCAGCCGGCGGATGCGGCGGGCCAAAGGGATCTGAGCTTGGCGCCGTATCAGGCTCGGGGCCAGGCGCGTTGCCAGACTAGGGTCCTGGACGCGCCCGCGCCGACGTCGACCGGGCTGCCTAAGGTCGAGGCTCGCATCAGTTCGCGGCAAAGGATGATGCAAAGGGCGGGCAGCGGTCTGGGAGCGAGCGTTAATAACCGGCTGCCCGCCCCGATATCGTCGCTACTCGTCCAACCATCGACCCAAGGCCCTGAGACATGCGCGAAGACCTCATGCTGGCGCTGCGCCGCGGCGGCATTCATCCCGAACGCCTGAGTGCGATGCAGCGCATCCTGCTCACCACCGACGGCACCGTTACCGATATGCTGGAGGCCTTTTTTCGCGAGCCCATGGCCGTGGTACCGCTGGCCCAGGATCTGGTCGACAGCACCGAGCCAATGCCCGAGCTTGAGGTCGCCGCCGGCCATCCGGTGCTGGTCCGCGAGATCCTGCTCAGCGGCAAATTCAGCGGCCGCACCGCGCTGTATGCCAGCACCATTATCGTGCTGGATCGTCTCACCGACCACCTGCGCGCCGGACTGCTGGAGAAAAAGCAGCCCATCGGCCAACTGCTGCTCAATGACAAGCTCGAGACCTATCGCGAGATCATCCGCTGCGAACGTCGCGCCGCCGGCAAGCTGGCCAGCCATTTCGGCTGCTACGACAGCGCGCCGCTGCTCTCACGCACCTATATCGTTACCCTCGGCGGTAAAGGGATCATGCGCATCACCGAACGCTTTCCTGAGTACGGCATGTGAGCCATTGTCGGCATACCCGTTGGCACGCAAGGCGGCAAGCTTCAAGATTGTCGTCCTTGTCGTCATCGAGTTATCGCAAGACTTAGGATATAAGAAAACGACGACGACAACGGCAATGGCAAGACTACGCAAAAACCGAGGCGGTTTTCCAGGCTATCCGGGAGGTCTAAAACGAGAAAATGACCCCTGATCGACCTGATCCCATTTGCTCGCCATGCGAGCATGCCATGAAACAGTCGCCATTGTTCGCCGCGTTGAGCGACGCGCAGTTGCAACGGGTGCAAGCCCGCGCAACGACCTTAAATCTCGCCGAGGGCGAATGGCTGTTTAAGCAGGACGATGCGGCGCAGCGGTTCTATTTTGTGCGTTCCGGCCAGATGCGGCTGTTTCGGCTGGCGGCGGACGGCAGCGAAAAAATCATCGAACTGGTCGGTGCCGGGCAGACCTTTGCCGAGGCGCTGATGTTCATGGGCACCGGCCGCTACCCGGTCTGTGCTGCTGCGCTGAGCCCGGTAAAGCTGTTGTCCATCGATGCCGCGGACTTCGCCGCGATGTTGCGCGAGTCGCCGGAGACCTGTTTCGCGCTGCTTGGTGATCTCAGCCGAAGGCTGCACGGATTGATTGCAGAGATCGACAGCCTAGCGCTCGTGTCCGCGACCGCGCGCGTCGCACGCTGGCTCTTGGCGCGATTACCGAAGGAGCCGCATTCGGGGCAGGATTCAGAACGCACTGGTGGCCTGGGTGCGCTTGCGCTGGACCTGCGCAAGTCCGTGATCGCCTCGCGGCTGTCGATCAAGCCCGAGACTTGGTCGCGCATCACACGGCGGCTGGCCGAGGATGGCGTGATTGCGGTCGATGGTCAGCGCATCGCGATTCTCGACCTCGCGGCGTTGCGGGCGTTGGCGGATGAGGGAGGTAGTGGGTCCTGATGATTGGGAATCAGGATGACCTCGCGCCGCGGATGTCATGGCACCGGCCCTTTGGCGACGATGGCATCGACGCCGCGTAAGACGCCATCACTCATCCATTTTCTATCCGGCGCACCCTCATCAACGAGGAGGCCTGCTATTAAAGGTGTTTTCCTGTCATTCGCCGCATCCGTGCTGTTTGCCCTGATGTACTACTATACATCGCTGCTTGCGCCCTTGAACGGGGAACAGATCTTTGGCTGGCGGCTGCTGCTCACTGTGCCCGCGCTGGCCGGTCTGATCCTGTTGGCGGGCGAATGGTCCAAGGTCACGGCGATCCTCCTCCGGCTGCGCCGCGAGCCCCAACTCTGGTTGGCGCTGCCCCTGACATCGCTGCTGGTTTGCGTCCAACTATGGCTGTTCATGTGGGCGCCACTGCATGACAAGGCGCTTGATGTCTCTTTGGGCTATTTCATGTTGCCCTTGTCGATGCTGGCCGTGGGTCGACTGTTGTACCAAGACCGGTTAACGCGGATGCAACAATTGGCTTCGCTGAGCGCCGCATGCGGCGTGGTCTACGGCATCTATCAGGCCGGCGGGTTCTCCTGGGTAGCCTTGTTGGTAGCATTGGGCTACCCGGCGTATTTCATTGTGCGCCGCGCGTTTCGCACCGACTGCATTGGCGGGCTGTTTATCGACATGCTGCTCGGCATGCCGGTGGCCTGCTGGCTTGCTGTCGCATCCGAGGTCGACCTGTCCGTGCTGTTCGCGAGTCGCCCCGCGCTGTACTTGCTCATACCGATACTCGGACTGATCAGCTCCTTGGCGCTGGCGGCCTACATCATGGCCAGTCGTCACCTGAGCCTCAGTCTGTTCGGGCTATTGGGCTATGTGGAACCGGTGTTGCTAGTTTGCGTGGCACTCTTGCTGGGCGAGCGCATCGCACCGGAGCAGTGGCTACTCTTCATCGGCATCTGGCTTGCGGTTGCGCTGCTCGCGGGCGAGGGTGTGTTCCGACTGCGCCGCCAGGCCGCATAGACGCTAGGAGCCTGTCCGACTTAGGCTTCTTGTCGAGAGGGCGGCATGGTGGTCGGAATTGCACGGCCGGCGCGCCGCTAGCCAGATCGGACGGCCTCGCGGCACTGGTGCCTGGGGCGGATATCGATCGACCGCTCTTGCAAGACATCAAGTGCTAGCAGCAGGTGCAGGCCCCGCATGGCAGGTCGGGATTTGCGATTGTTGGGCGGGCTGTTGCTTGAAATGGCCCTTTCTGACGCCGCTCTCGAGTCGTTCGAAGGTCATGGGTTGGCCGGTCTCCTCCCTTGGGACAGAAAGAGATCGGCCTGGCGTAGGAAATCGACTTTCGGCAAGAGATCGCCGCGTGGAAACTGCACCAAGGCGCCCACCTTGGGTGTCTGGTCCGCGATTCGTACCTCAAACAGGACGATCTCGTAGCCCGGCTCTTCGGATTCTTGATTCAGCTTGACGCCGAGTCGGCTGAGATGGATCGGTGTCAACTCCGCGCTCAGCAGCGCGTCGGGATGCTTTAGCTGCGAAATCAGGTAACAAAGTTGGTCGCTGATGGTCTCCACAACCAGGTCTAGGTGCGCCAGGTCGCTTTCGGCATTGGCCACCGCGGCTTGCAGCCCAACGCGGCTTTGGCGCGATTGCGACTGGGGCTGCTCGTCCAGTCGTCTTAGGCGTGCGCGCATCACTTGCAGACGTGATGTCTGGTCTCTGGTTTGTTGTTTGGCGGTCTCTATGCGTTGCCGGAGGACATTCAGCAAGCCGTCGAGGATGCAACACTTGAGGGCCCCGCGGGCGTCTGCCTCATTGGGACCGGGCGCGACCAATTGGTGCTCACCAAAGCTCACCGTCGTGCGCATCACATCACGACGCAGGTAATCGCCGACTAGGGCCATACCCGGGCCCTCTCGTTCCTTCCTTTCCATACAGAGCAAGGCCCAGCACTCCGGCACGGACGGGTCGGCGTCGAATAGGGCCCGCACCTCTTCGCTCTCGCTGAACACCTTTTGTAGGTGGTCGGGGCTGACGAAGAAGGCGTTGACCTTGGGGTCGATCGAAAAGCTGTCGCGGCTGCACAGCACTGGCCCGGGGACGCGGTCGACCATCTGGTCGATATGCCGCAACAAGGTCAACAGGGGGGGCTGGAGTTTGCTGGAGTACCCCGGGACGGCGCGCAGCCGATCGGAGATGCGATCCACGATGTACTCGACGACATCGGGGACTGTAGCGGCGCAGGCCCCTGGGGGACCTTTTGTTTTCGTCCTGATGCTAGGGCTGGAGCCTTTGCGAAGACGGACGAAGATCTGCTGTACCAGGTTGCTCATTGTTGCTCCTCCAATGCGCCCGTGGGACAGACCGGCTCCGGTGTCGCCTAACGACCGACTCAGTCTGCGTGTCGTGGCGATGACGGATGCCGGGTTCGAGCGAAGTGGGGCTCCGCCGTCTCCGGAACGCTTGTTATCATAGAACCGTAACGCATTAACACTCTGATGCTTCTAGATGTCAATTCCGCTGATCTTATCCAACACTTGGCTCCGATCTTCCATCACAAGGAGGAACGCCCCGAGGAACACCTGGTCTTCCCCACCAGATCCTCCCCACCAGATCCTCCCCACCAGATCCTCCCAGTGCACCCGCACCTGTGCGCGCCCCGCCTCTACCTGTAACGCCGCAACGAATTTGACCTTGGCGACATCCACCGCCAACACCCCTCGCTGCCCAATAGCTGACTACAAGTTTGCGCTTGGTGCCGAGGTGGAGAGATTGTGCAAGTATTGGCTATAGGATGGATAAGCTCAGCGCATCCACCATTTAGCCTGCATGAATACTTGCCCAGTCTCGGAGCCTTGGCACCAGGGCATACCAGGGCATACCAGGGCGTCCTAACTCATTGGTCACCGGACTGGCCGCTGGACGCACCGGGGCTTTCCGTCTCCTGCACCAACGCCAACATATCGGCATAGCTGAGGCGGCTGCTGTCGTCGGTGCCTTCGAGCAGGGCGTCGGCGAGGTCGCGTTTGTTGGCGTGCAGCTTGAGGATGCGCTCTTCGATGGTGTCTTTGGCGACCAACCGGTAGACGGTCACCGGGCGTTGCTGGCCGATGCGATGTGCGCGGTCGGATGCCTGGTCTTCCACGGCGGGGTTCCACCAGGGGTCCATGTGGATGACGTAGTCCGCGGCGGTGAGGTTGAGGCCGGCGCCGCCGGCGCGCAGGCTGATCAGGAACAGGTCGCCGTCGCCGGACTGAAAGGCGGTGACCGCGGCGCGGCGTTGGTTCTCTGGGGTGGAGCCGTCGAGGTATTGGTAGCGGATGCCGCGGTTGTCCAGATGGGCGCGGATAAGTTTGAGATGGTCGACGAACTGGCTGAACACCAGCGCCTTGTGACGGTTTTCGAGCAGCTCGTCGACGATGTCGGCGAAGGCGTCGAGCTTGCTGCTGGGCAGTTGGCTGTCGGGCAGGGCGAGCCGCGGATGGCAGCAGGCGCGGCGCAGACGCATGATCTCGGCGAGCAGTTGCATGCGTTGCTGGCCGGGGTTGCCGGTTTCCTTGGCGTCTTCGATGCGCTCGACGGCCTGCTGGCGCATGGCCTCGTAGAGCGCCAGCTCGCTGTCGCTGAGTTCCAGGGTCAGCGTGATCTCGGTGCGCGGCGGTAGCTCGCTTAAGACCTCGCTTTTTAGGCGGCGCAGGATGAATGGGCGCAGCAATTGCCGTAGACGCTGGCGGGCACCCTGGTCTTGATGTTGTTCTATGGGGTTGGCAAAGCGTGCATTGAAGGACTCTTGGGAGCCGAGCAGGCCAGGATTGATGAAGCGGAACAGGTTCCACAGCTCGCCTAAGTGGTTCTCAATGGGGGTGCCGGTGGTGATGACCCGAAATGCCCCTTGTAACTGCATTATGGCCCGCGAGCGCTTGGTCAGCGCGTTCTTGAACGCCTGTGCCTCGTCGGCGACGATGGTCTGCCAGTGTACGCCGGCCAGGCGTTCGCCCTCGCTTTGCAGCAGGCCGTAGCTCGCGACAATCAGGTCGAACGGGCCGGCCTGTTGCAGCATCGCGGCGCGATCTCCGGGGCCAAAGCGCAACGGGCGCAGGGTCGGCCCGAAACGCGCGGCCTCGTCCAACCAGTTGCCGCAGACCGACATCGGCGCCAGCACCAGCGTCGGCCCCTGGGGTGCCCGCGATAGGATCAGTGCCAGCGCCTGCACGGTCTTGCCCAGCCCCATGTCGTCGGCGAGGCAGGCGCCGGCGCCCCAGTGCGCCAATCGGGCTAGCCAACGATAGCCTTCGGCTTGGTAATCGCGCAGCGCTGCCTGTAGCGTTGAGGGTATCTTTGGGTCGAGTTCGCGGACCTCAGTCAGTCTTGCCAGCAGTTGCTCCCAGGCCGGGGCGGACTCGACCTGCATGCCGTCGAGTAGGTCGGCGATGGCCGGCGCCGCCAGCGGATGGAAGCGGCCGCGGTCGGTGAGACCGCGCAGCCCATCAAGACGCCTGCGCAGGGCGTGGCTTAACGAGATGAACTCGCGCTCGCCCAGGCGCACGAAGCGGCCGGTGGAGTCGGCCGCCAGGTCCAGCAGTTGGCGCAGCTCAAGCACGCGACCGTCGTCTAGGTGCAGACCGCCGCCGACTTCGAGCCAGTCTTGCTTTTGATTGACGGCCGCCTGCAGTTGACCGATCTGGACCTCGGCGCTGAGCGCGATGCGCTTGCCCTTGGGCCAGTCCAGCACGACCGCCTCGCCTAAGGCACTCAGTTGCTCCAGCGCGGTTAGGGCCGCCTCCGGATCATCGAGTTGCCAGCTGTTGTCGCCGGCCATCGGAGAGTCGCCGGCCAGTGCCGGACAGTTGGTTAGCAGCTCTTGCGCGGCCTTGCGTTCCTTGCTTAGGTTGCGGGTGCAACGCACAGCGTGGCCTTTGAGTTCAGTCAGCAGCGTGCCGCTGCCCTCGCCTGGGCGCAGTTGCGGGCCGGCATCGCCGATCGGGTGCACGAAGAGCTCCAGATTGAGCCCCTGGTCCACTGGCGTGAGGTGCAGATGCGGGCGGGCATCGGCCGCGACCTTCTCGGCCGCGCCGCTGTCGCCGCCGCCGATGTCCGAGTGCACCGTCAGGATTGGCGCCACCGCCGCCAGCCCTTCTAGCAGCTGTTTTTGCGCGACCTTGGGCACGCTGAGCCCGTCCTTGCCAACGATGACGCCGATTTCTCGGTGGCCGGCGTCGAACTGGATCAGTCGAATGCGCTGTGGCGTTTCTCGCACCGGCAACACGGCGCGCCCTTCCTGCGGGAAGGGCTCGATGCTGACCAGTATATCCTTGCTGCGCTTGACCACCGTCAGCGTCGGCCCGGCGCGCACCAGCTCCACTGGTTTTTCGGCGCCAGCATCACCGAACAGCAATGGGTGTCCGACGGCGGCCAGCAGGGCGCGGTCGATGTCGAGGCGGTAGACGCGGTGTCCGTAGCTGCTGTAATAGCCGGATTGTTGTTCATGGACGATGCAGGCACAGATCGCGCGGTCCTTTGGCGTCAGATGAGGCATTTGCTCGGATTCTTCGGCCAGTCGCTGCACCGCGACCGCGCGTCCTCGCGTCCAGCCGCCGCTCTTGGTCCGCTTTTGTTCGCGCGGATCTAATGTTGCATAGCTGCCTTGCAGGGTCAGCAGCCAGACCAGCCGGCGGTCGCCGTCGGCTTGGGTGCCTTGTTGGCTGTCGGGCTTGAGCCGCTGCAGTGCTTCCAGCGCCAGTTCCCAGGTTTGCTTTGGTTTGAGCAGGTCGGTCATCGCGATCAGACCCGCCGGTGCCGGCTCGATCGCCGGCAGCTTGCCCTTGTAGCCGAAGGCATTGAGCACGGCGGCGGCCTCATGGGCATACCAGTTCAGCCCAAGAGCGGCCGCGCCGTCAGCTTCCAGGGCCAGGCTCGGCGGCAGGTCTTTGCCCGGGTTGTCACCGAGCCAGTGCAGCGCCAGGGCACGCACCAGTAAGGTCATCGGGCCGCGGCGCGCAAAGCTGTGTTGTAGCTCATAGGCCTTCGCGCGTTTTTTCTGCCCGGACAAGACCCCGGCCAGGTCACCGATGACGCGATAGGCGTGCTCGATGCCGTCGGTGACGCTAGCGCGTAGGCAAACGCCGACTTGCTGCTGCACCCTGGCCAGGTCGGCGGGCTCGCCGCGGCGCAGCAGGGCGAGCAGGTACAGGGCACCGGGGATGCCCGGCAGGTAGAGGTTGCGCTTACGGGTGCGCTTGCGCTCGGTCTGGTGGGCGTTGTCGAAGTGGGCGATGGCCCTGGCATAGTCGCCCCGTAGAAAGCACAGCCAGCCGAGGAGCGTGAGGGCCTGGGTGTCGGTGCGCCCGGCGAGCAAGGGTTCGACGTCGTCGAGACGGGCGCGCAGTAGCCGTTGCTCCGCTAGCGCATTGGCGCATTCGGGGTCGGTCTTGGCCAAGGGGCCGATGCTCTGTTCGAGCAATTGATAGGCGTCCGGGGGCGCTTCCAGATCGATACTGGCCTCGCGTAGCCAGGGGATCAGGGCCATGCAGCGCAGGCGCGGTCCCAGGCCGCTGATCCAGGCCGCGTCCAGCGGCCGGGTGCAGATCTGGATCAGGCATCTCACCTCCGCCGTCCGCAGTTGGCCCAGCGGCGTATCGGCGGCCCTCTTCATCAGTTCAAGCGCGGCGGTCTGATCGCCGCTTTCGTATCCGCCGTAGAGGGCGTTGCGCAAGGTTCTCAGCGCTTTCGACTCGCTCTGCATTCCCCCAGAGTATTTCTCTTGCAGCGGGACGACCTGCTCCGCGGCCGCGGCAATGGCGCCGAAGCTGCCGTCGGCGACGGTCTCGCGGGTCAGGGGCTCAAGCAGGTCCGGATGGCAGGACAGGACGTTCTGTTGCAGGTCGATCAGTTTGGCGTCCAGCAGTTGCTGGCGCAGTGTGCCGGTCATGAGGCCGGACAGCGGGGCATTGTTTTGGTCTTGGAGCCCCAGGGTGTCGAGCACCTGTTTCAGCGTGGTCATATTAACCGGTTCGCAGATCACCGACAGTACGCGCAGGGTCTGTTGCTGATCGGCGCTCAAGGCCCGGTAGGCGGCTTGGAGTTTGTTCATGGCCGCAACTCCGGCAGCACCAAGCCGAGCTTGGCAAGCCCCTTGCGGAAGGCCGTGAGCTTCTTGTCCGCGATGCAGATCTGTCGGTCGCCGGCGCGGGTGCAGTGGGCGGCGGTGGCTGGGTCGCTGCTCAACATGGCGGCGAGCGCCGCATCGCGGCATTGGATCAACCGGGCCGGGCCGGCATCGACCAAGGCGGTGGCGCGTTCGTCGATGCGCTCGAGCAGTTCTCGCAGTTCCGCCGGTGGATCGGCCTCCAGCGACGACTCAATGAATGCACGGATGCGGCCTCGCTCGTCGGCATCGGCGCCGCGAGTGAGCATCGTCTCGGCGTTCAGGCGCCATCGATCGGACGACAGCGGCGTTGCGATTTGCTCCAGTTGCAGCCTTTCGGCGGGCTCCGCGGGGCGCAACAGTATCAGCGTGAGGTCGGCTTCGATCTGGAACAGGGGCGGCCCTTCCAATTGGAGCGGCGCGTAGTGATCGGACAGTTCCAAGCAATAGGCGCCCAGATCGTTGAGGCGAAGGTAACGCAGGCCGTCATAGCGGCTCAGGAACTCAAACTCGTCAACCCCCCAATGGTCGGTATAGTCCGGTCGCGCGCCGTAGGGCACCGAGTAGGCGACATCGATCAAGCCCAGCGTCGCCAGGTACTCGAACAGATAGGCCAGTGTGTAGCGCGCCTGCAGAATCTCGAACGCGTCGCCTCCGTCATAGCCTAGGCTGCCATAGCGCAGTTCCGAGAAATAGAGCTTCCAGGGGTTCGCCGTGACCTCAAATTGGGAATCCTCAATCTTCATCTTTCGAAACAGGTCATCGACGGATAGCCATTTGCCGACCGGGCAGCAGTCTCGCAGGGCGTCGTCGATGACTTGGCGACGATCCGCCGGTGGCGACAGTCGGACGCCTTTGCTGGTCTGGCCCTTGATCAGGTCCACGCGCCGCAGCTCGTCCGGGGCGCCCTTGAGTCGCCAGCGCCGGTAGAGGTTCGAGACTACCTCGTGCAAGGGCTGTGACAGCGCCTTTTTGCCCTTGGCGGTCAAGATCAGCTTGCTGCCGTCGCTCTTCGCCAGCCCGCCGGTTCGCAACAGCAGCGGCCAGGCAAAGGCGCGGATCGGGCGGATCGGCCCGCCAGCATAGCGTGGTGCGTCTTGGTCATCCTCGGCGTCGTACCAGTCGCCGTCGAGCAGCAGCGCCTCTATACTTGCGACGGAGGCGGCACTGGGGAGGCCGGTCTTGGCGCCGACCGTGAGGCCGCCCTGCGCAATCCGCCGCAGCACCGCGTGCAGGTCCTGCCGCACCATGGGCTCGGTTTCGACGCGTCTCAGCATCTCCGGCTGGTCGTCGTCGTAGGTGACAAATTCCGGCAACTGATCATCGTCGAGGGTAGCGATGCGCAGTTCCACCGGCCTCGCGACGAGTTGCGCCAGCCGCGCGGCGAGGTCCTTTGGGATCAGCCGGCCGTAGAACAGCAGCGCCAGCGCGCTGGGTTGCGCCGGTTCCTTGTGACTGCTGAAATAGTCGTACCGGACTCTGGTGAAATGACTCGGCAGCGCTCCGTATTTGGCCTTGAAGCGCACCGCGTCAAAATAGCCGTCCCAATTGTGCACGGCCTCGGCAATGGCGCTGGTCTCCAACTCCGAGAGTTGGGCGACGGGTGTGGTGAGCGTATCGGACAGCAGATAGCCGCTGATGGCCGCGACGAGGTCGGCCTTGCGGGTGGCGGGGCCGGTGACCGGTATCTGTGCCCGGCGCGGCTTGAGTTCCGCTATGGTGAGCGATTCGAGGACTTCTTTCAGTGTCATTTGATGTCTTTGTGCCGATAGCCAGTGTCGACGGCTTTTTCCAAACGCTGCATTTTGCCTGAAATGGATGCCGTTTTTTTTTTCGCCTGAAGCATTCTCAAGTTAGACTCCGTTCAGGCCTCCATTCGCTGCCAATTCTGCCATGTCCGATCAAGCCCCCCGTCTGCTTCGCGTCGCGCTGTTGCTCCCGTTGGTGTTGGCGCTGTTGCTGCTTGAGGTCTTTCCCGCGTCGTCGGCGCCGGCGTCGTCTGAGCCGGCATGGTCTGAACAAGCACAACCCACGCGCCGATTGGTGACCATCGACGGCGCCGACTATTTTGGTCTCGACTACGACAGGCTACAAGACGTAACGCTGACGGACTGCGAGCAGGCCTGTTTGGGCGACAGCCGCTGCGGTGCCTTTACCTACAATCGCAATGCCGGTTGGTGCTTTTTAAAGTCCGGGCACGGTCAGTTGCGGGCGTTCGACGGCGCGGTGTCGGGGCGCATCATCACCGGTGCGCCGGACCCCGCCGACGAAATCGCCATGCGCCGCTCTGAGCTGGCATTTCTGCCCAGCGGCTATCGCGACGAGGCCCGCGGTCTGCGCGAGCGCATCGCGACGGTCGGCGACGGCGCGGACGGCAGCTTTGATCAGATCGTCGCCGATGCGCGGGCCGCCGAGCTCGCGGGCAATCCGACGCGCGCCGGTGAGCTGTACCGGGTCGCGCTGCGGCTGGCACCGGATGATCAGACCCTGTGGCTGCGGCTCGCCGATGCCGCGCTGGCGGTCGATACCAACGATTGGAAGCTGCGCCAGCGTGCGCAGGAAGAGGCCACCGGCGCCGCCGTGAACGCCTATCTACAGGCGAGCAGCGTGCAGCAGCGCGCCACGGCGCTGGCGACGCTGGGCCGCTCGCTGGAGCGGCGCGCTGCCTGGCGCCCGGCGATCCTTGCCGAGCGTGCGTCCCTGGCGCTAGTGGACGATGCGCGGCTGCGCGCGCATTTGGGCGAGGTCGTCGCCGAACAGGGCTTCCGCGTCATCGACCACAGCATCTCGTCGGATGCCCGCGACCCGCGCATCTGTGTGCAGTTCTCGGACCCGCTCGCGCGCGACGGCGTGAACCTGGCCGACTATGTCCAGCTGGATCGAGCGGATCTGGCCATCGAGCCCGAAGCCAAGCAGATCTGCATCGACGGCGTGCGCCACGGCGAACGCTATCGCATCGTCCTGCGCGCTGGGCTGCCCGCCAACGACGGCGAGCGCCTGGCGAAGGCGGTGGAGCTTGAGGTCTATGTCCGCGATCGCTCGGCCGCGGTGCGTTTTCCGGGCCGCGCCTATGTGCTCCCCCGTGGCGGCGATGCGGCGCTGCCGATGGTCACGGTCAACACCGAGCGCGTGGAGGCCGAGCTGTATCGCATCGGCGACCGTGCCCTCGGCGGTTTCGTCGCCGATGAGCAATTGTTGAAGCAGTTGTCGCAGTACGGCGCCGCGAACATCGCCGAGCGTCGCGGCGAGCGGCTCTGGCAGGGCCAAGTCGAGGTCCGCTCCGAGCTTAATCGCGAGGTGACGACGGCGGTGCCGGTCGGGGCCTTGCTGGCCGATGCCGGGGTCGAGCCCGGTGTTGATGCTGGTGCCGGTGCTAATACTGGTGCTGGCTCGGCTGCCAAGCCGGCCGGCATCGGCCCCGGCGTCTACCTGCTCACGGCAAGACCGCGGGATGTCGATGAAGACGATGCGCTGGCCACGCAATGGTTCGTCGTCTCCGACCTGGGCCTGACCGCGCTGGACGGCAACGACGGCCTGCATGCGCTGGTACGCTCGCTGACCACGGCCGCGCCGGTCGCCGAGGTGCGCCTGCGGCTGGTGGCGCTGAACGAGCAGGTGCTGGGCGAGGCGGTGACCGATGCGCAGGGTTACGCCCGATTCGCGCCGGGTCTGCTGCGCGGCAGCGGCGGCAACGCGCCGGTTTTGCTGACCGCGGAGACCGCCGACGGCGACTACGGCTTTCTGGACCTCAAGGCGAGCCCGTTCGACCTCAGCGATCGCGGCGTCGACGGCCGCCCGGCGCCGAAGCCGCTGGATGTCTATCTGGTCAGCGAGCGCGGCATCTATCGCCCCGGTGAGTCGGTGGCGCTGACCGCGCTGGTTCGCGATGCCAAGGCCAATGCCGTCGCCGACGTGCCGCTGACCTTCGTCGTCCGGCGCCCGGACGGGGTCGAGTTCCTGCGCCTGCAGGTGCCGGATCAGGGCCTGGGCGGTCATGGTCTCGACCTGCCGCTGCTGGCCGATGCCATGCGCGGCACCTGGCAGGTGCAGGTCTATGCCGACCCAAAGGGCGAGGTGCTCGCGCAGTCGCCCTTCCTGGTCGAGGACTTCGAGCCGGAGCGGCTCGACTTCTCGCTCAAGAGCACGGCCGATGTGATTGAGCCCGCCGATCCGCCCACCATCAAAGTCGATGCACGCTTTCTGTACGGCGCACCGGCGGCGAAGCTGTCCGTGGAGGGCAGGCTGCGAGTGGAGCCGGCGCACGGGCTCGCGGCCTGGCCGGGTTGGCGCTTCGGGCTGGTGGATGAGGAGATCCAACCCGTCAGCCAGCCGATCCCGAGCGCCGAGACCGATGCCCAAGGCGGCGCGCGTCTGGGTCTGACGCTGCCCGATCAGGCGCCGCCGAGTCGGCCGCTGCGGGCCACAATAGACCTGCGCGTCATCGACGGCAGCGGCCGACCGGTGGAGCGTGAGCTGACCCTGCCGATTGCGGATAGACGGGTGCGCATCGGCATCCGGCCGCTGTTCGATGATGCGGTGGAGGAGGGCGGCAATGCCGCGTTCGAGGTCATCGCGCTGGACGCCGACGGCGCGCCCATCGCGCTGCCCGGCCTGCGCTGGACGTTGTCGAAGGTGCAGACCTCCTATCAGTGGTATCAGACCGATGGCGACTGGCGCTTTCAGCCCATCGCCAGCCGCGCGCGGGTCGCGAGCGGTGAGCTGGACCTAAGCGCCGGCCCCGATTCCGATCGGAGCGGCGCTCGCATCGAGGCCCGTGTCGACTGGGGCGGCTATCAACTGGAAGTGGCGGCGGCGGATGCCGCGGTGGTGCCGGCCAGCGTCGGTTTCGAGGCCGGCTGGTATGTCGCACCCAAGGCCTTCGACACGCCGGATGCGCTCAAGGTCTCGTTGGACAAGGCCGAGTACCGCATCGGCGAGACCGCCCGCGTGCGTCTGGAACCACGCTTTCCGGGGCTGGCGCTGGTGATGGTGGTGGACGACGGCATCATCGCGATGCAGCCGGTCGAAGTGCTGGAGACCGGGGCCACCGTGGAGCTGCCGGTGACCGCGGACTGGGGGCCGGGTGCCTACATCACCGCGGTGCTCTATCGCGGCATGGACCTGGCCGCTCGGCGCATGCCCAAGCGCGCCATCGGCCTGCAATGGGCCGGCGTCGATCCCGAGCAGCGACGGCTGGACCTGAGGCTTGAGGTCGCCGACCGCGGCAAGCCCCGCGAGCCGCTGCGGATCGGCGTCGACATTGGCAACCTGCCCGCCGGTCAAGATGCCTTCGTCACCCTCGCCGCGGTGGACATCGGCATCCTCAATCTGACCCGTTTCGATGCCTGGGCGCCGGACGCCTGGTACTTCGGCCAGCGCCGACTCGGGCTCGCCGTCCGCGACCTGTACGGTCGGCTCATCGACCGTATGCAGGGCGAGCCCGGTCGCCTGCGCACCGGCGGCGACAGCGGCCCGCAGATGCAGTTCGACGGTCCGCCGCCCAGCGAGGCCCTGGTGGCCTTTCACTCCGGCATTCTGCGCGTCGACGATCAGGGCCGCGCGACGGTCGACTTCGACCTGCCGGACTTCAACGGCAGCGTCCGTGTCATGGCCATGGCCTGGTCCGCGGACGGCGTCGGCCATGCCGCCGACGACCTGCTGGTGCGCGACCCGGTGGTGATCTCGGCGGCGATGCCGCGCTTCCTGGCCCCCGGCGACCGCTCGCGCATCCTGCTGGAACTGGCCCATGTCGAAGGCCCGGCCGGGCAGATGGAGATCGCGCTGACCAGCAAGGGCAACGGGCTCGTCATCGACAACGACGGCACGCCGATGCCGGTGGAGGTGTCCGAGGGCGGGCGCGTGCAGGTCAGGCTGCCGATGCAGGCCACCGCCGTCGGCGACAACGAACTCCAAATCACCTTGGTCACGCCCGACGGCCGCGAACTGACCAAAACCCTGGTGCTCGGCGTGCGCAACCTGGAGCCGCCGGTCTATGAGACCGCCGCGACCCTGCTTGAGCCCGGCGGTGCCGCCTTGACCATCGACAGCGCCTTGCTCGGTGTCGGCAGCGGTTTCGCGCCCGGCAGCGGCGCTTGGCTAGTCTCGATCAGCGGCGCCGGCGCCATCGACGTACCGGGCGTATTGCAAGCGCTGGACCGCTATCCATACGGCTGCGCCGAGCAGATCGCCAGCCGGGCGCTGCCATTGCTTTATCTGGATCGGGTCGCTCTGTCGGCCGGGCTTGCCTCCGACGCGGCCGCGACCGATGCCGACGATGCGGAGGTGGGAGAACGCATTGATGGCGCCATCGCCAGTGTGCTCGGGAACCAGTCTTCGCGCGGCGGCTTCGGGCTCTGGGGGCCTGGTGGAGGCTCGGGTGACAGCGACCTCTGGCTGGACGCCTATGTCACGGACTTCCTGACCCGCGCCCGCGAGCAGGGCCACGCGGTGCAGCAGACCGCCTTCGAGCTGGCGCTGGACAACCTGCGCAATCAGCTCGGCTATGCCGCGGACTTCAAACACGGCGGCGAGGGCGTCGCCTATGCGCTCTACGTGCTCGCCCGCAACGGCCGTGTCGCCATCGGCGACCTGCGCTGGAATCTGGAGACCCGGCTCGACGCCTTCGCCACGCCGATGGCCCGCGCCCAACTCGGCGCCGCGCTGGCGCTCTACGGCGAGCGCGAACGCGCCGCGACCGCAATGCGCTCGGCGCTGGCCCTATGGCAAGCAACGCCCGCGCGCAACGCCGAAGGCTGGCGCGCCGACTACGGCTCCCCAGTGCGCGATGGGGCCGCGCTGCTGACACTGGTCGCCGAGACCGACCCGACCGCCATCGACATCGCCGACATGGCACAGCGCCTGGAGCGGGCATGGAGCCAGACCGACTACGCCAGCACCCAAGACCAGGCCTGGATGCTGCTCGCCGCCCACGCGCTGATGGACGGCGCCGCCAAACCGCGGCTCAACATCAACGGCAGCCCCCACGACGGCGCCTACTATCGCCGTCTCGACGAGGTCGACCTCGCCGCGTCGGCGCTGCGCATTGCCAACGCTGGCGACCGCCCGATCACCGCGATGGTCAGCGCCACCGGCATGCCGCTGAACCCGCCCCCCGCGGGCGGCAACGGCTACGTCATCGAACGCGCCTATTATGACCTCGAAGGCCGCGGCGTCGATCCATCACGGGTCGAGCAGGGCGCGCGCCTCGTCGTGCTGCTCAGCATCCGCGCCGACGCCCCCGAGGCCGCACGCCTCATCGTCGACGACCCGCTACCCGCCGGCTTCGAGATCGACAACCCCAACCTGCTCAACGCTGGCGCCATCGACGGCCTGCCCTGGCTCAACGTCGTCGACCAACCGGCGCATGTCGCCTTCCGCGCCGAACGCTTCGTCGCCGCGCTGGAGCGCGGCAGTCGCGACCCCGCCCGATTCCAGCTCGCCTACGTCGTACGCGCCGTCTCGCCCGGCGGCTTCGTGCACCCAGCCGCGACGGTGCAAGACATGTACCGACCCGCCCTCCGAGCCCGAACCGACTCCACCCGCATCGCCATCATTGCCCCGTAGGAGCGGCGCCTCGCCGCGACCCCCGCGACCCCCCGCGCCAGAGCGCAATCATCACGCATCACCAGCCCGATATGGAGTGCCTTTATGCAGAAGATTCTCTTGCCACTACTGTTGACAACAGCCTTGTCTCTACTCGGTTTCCCGGCGGTGGCCGAAAACAGCACGGATGCGCCGCCACCGGTGACGACCGAAGACCCGGCAGTCCCGGTCGAGGAACTGGTGCTATTGCTCAAACCCCTCACCAAGCCGCAATTACTCATCGAGGCCGATGCCTGGCAGGGGCTGCTACAGACCAAGGTGGAGGAGATCGTGGTCGCCGAGATCGCGGTGAAGCGTCAGAACAAAGCGATCGAAGATGCGGCAAGGATCAAGCAGGAAACCGAGCAGGCTAAGAAGCAGCTGGAGGAGGCCGAGCAACAGGCCAGCGAGGCAGGCGCCAGCAGTGATCCGGGCGCGATCGCCAAGACCGAAGACGCGGTGCAGGCAACAGACGAGGCGGCGACCAAGGCCTCAGAGGCAGCCGCGGCGGCGCTCGAAGGTGACGCCGCGCCTGTGGATAAGGCGGCTGAGGCGCGCAAGCAAAAGAAGGTTGCACTGCTGGAAGAGGTCGCGAAACTGCGCGAAGAGCGCACCCTGTTGCTGGACCAATTTAACGCCGTGATCGCGGCGCTGGAGACCAAGACCGACGACCAAGACGCCGATACCTTGGCGAAGATCCGAGACTTTAGGCTCTACGCCTTAGCAGTGGGCGGCATCGATGTGGACGTGACGGACGCGACCTCGGCCTGGCTGGCAGTCAAGGGTTGGGTCTTGTCGGAAGAGGGCGGCTCGCGTTGGCTGCTGAACGTCGCAACCTTCGTCGGCATTTTAATCGCGGCCTGGATCATTGCAGGCATCTTCAGCGGCCTGATTCATCGGGCCGTGCAACGCGTGCCCGGCGCCTCCAAGCTGCTCGAGGCATTTCTGATCAAGGCGGCCAGATGGGTGGTCTTGGCGGTCGGCTTCATCATGGCGTTGTCGGCATTGGAGGTGAGCATTGGTCCGATGCTCGCGCTATTGGGTGCCGCGGGCTTTGTCGTCGCCTTTGCCTTGCAGGATTCCCTGAGCAACTTCGCCAGCGGCCTGATGATTCTGTTTTTCAGGCCCTTTGACGTCGGCGACGTGGTCGACGCTGGCGGCGTCTCTGGTTCGGTGGAGGCGGTAGACCTGGTCTCCACCTCCATCCGCACCTTCGATAACAAGAAGATGGTCGTGCCGAACAACCGCGTCTGGGGCGATGTCATCACCAACGCCAGCGGCGTCACCGAGCGGCGCGTCGATCTGGAGTTCGGCATCGGCTACGACGACGACATCGACCAGGCCCAGGCCATTCTGGAAGAGATCGTCAACAACCATCCGATGGTCCTCAGGGACCCGGCGCCAACCATCCGCATGAGCGCGCTGGCGGACTCCTCGGTGAATTTCATCGTGCGCCCCTGGGCCAAGACCGCCGATTACTGGGGGGTCTACTGGGACATCACGCGTGAGGTGAAGCGCCGCTTCGATGCCGCCGACATCGGCATCCCCTTCCCCCAGCGCGACGTGCATCTGTACATCGCCAGCGGCGGCGACAAGTTGCCTGGACTGATGGCGGCGGCACCGCCCGATACTGGAGCCAAGTCCAGTGACGGCGGGCTCGACAACTGAGCAGGCGGCATGCTCTGAGCGCGCATCGCCCAAGATTCGCGCTGGCGGCCCGGCATCGGCGGTATCCGCAAGCTGCCGGGGTGATGCTTCCGGGCGGTACCCGGCCCTGAGCCTGAATCGCTTGTCGATCGATCTGCTCGCGTAGTCGCGGCACAAGCGGACTATGCTATCTTTCGAACTTCGTCGATCCTATCATCGCGCCGATTGCTCCTGCGCGAGACCGGCGCCGAGCGAGTGGACCCGCCAAGAAGGTTCACCGCACCGCCCTTTTCAGCCAGTAGTTCCGGCCAGAAATGCCGAATGGCACTCGCTTGAGTCCATCCGGCGGGCATTCCGCGCAGAGAACCGCCCAGTCGCCGCTGCCGCCCCCGGCGGAGTCGCCCAATGGGCAGAGTCCACATCTGGCTGCCGGAGTTCCATTGTCGATGGATACCAGGCTATTAACCCTCGTCTCCTATGCCGGCCGGCCCGCCGGAGAGACCCTGCGTTCGGCCCTCCGCGGGCTTGGCTATGAGTCCGAAATCGCCACCCCGGAGGCGTTTCGGGCACCCCGGGAGCTGTCTCATCAGCAACCGATGGTCCTGCTCCTGGGCGCCAACTCGGCGCCACGGCGAGAGATCCTCGCCACACTGAACCTGCTGCGCTGCCGACCAAGCCTAGCCCTGGTGGTCAGCGGCGAGGGTGGCTGGAATCGTGAGATGATCGACGCCTGCTGCGATTGCGCCCAGTGGCCCTGCGGCCACGAGGAACTCGCCTATCGGATGGGCCGCCTATGCAACCGCGGGGAAACCGAGGGTCCGTCGACGCTGGACCCGGCCCTGGCCCGAACCCTGATGGAACTCAATCTGGTCGGCAATTCGGAGATCTTCATGGCCGCCATGTGCAGCCTGAAGCGGATGGTGCCGAGCGACGTGCCCGTGCTCCTGTACGGCGAGACGGGGACAGGGAAGGAGCTTGCCGCGCGCGCGATTCACTATCTGGGTCACCGCGCTGGCGGGCCCTTTGTCCCGGTGAATTGCGGCGCCCTGCCGGATCATTTGGTGGAGAACGAGCTCTTCGGGCATGAGCCCGGCGCCTATACCGACGCTCGCACCAGGGCACCTGGGGCCGTCGGTGAGGCGAACGGCGGCACCCTGTTTCTTGACGAGGTCGAGGCGCTCAGCCCCAAGGCGCAAGCGGCCTTACTGCGGTTTCTGCAAGACCGGGAATACCGTCCGCTGGGCGCCGGTCAAGCGCGCCGTGCGGATACCCGAGTCATCGCGGCGAGCAACGTCGATCTGCGCGCGCTGAGCGAACAACGTGGTTTCCGCCCCGATCTCTATCACCGCTTGGCCATCCTCGCCATCACCCTGCCGCCGTTGCGCGAGCGTCGAGGAGACATTCAGCGTCTCACCGTCCATTTCATTCAACACTTCGCCCGCCAGTACGGTCGCGGCCCCTTCGTCCTGGACCCGCGCTGCCTGCCTTTGCTCGAGGGCTATCCCTGGCCCGGTAACGTCCGCGAGTTGGAGAATCTGGTGCACCGCGGTGTCCTGCTCAGCGAAGGACATCGGCTGTACCTGCGCCCCGGCGCGGACGCGCAGGTGAGTCAGGGGATGGCCGCGGCAGCGCTCTCGAACCAGACCTTCGCCGAGGCCAAGGCGCGAGTGATCGAGGCCTTTGAACGCGACTATCTGATGCAGCTCATGGATCTGGCCGGCGGCAACGTCAGCCTGGCCGCGCGCCTGGCCGCGAAGGAGCGGCGTGCGCTGGGAAAGCTGCTGAAGAAACATCGCATCTCCAAATAAGGCGCATCGCACGGCAGCGGGTTGCTAAGCGCCAGAACCGCGAGTTCCAATGGAGGAGCTGTTGTCTGGGAATGGTGTCTGAACAAGGCAAACACTCCGGACGACCAAGCACCCCAGGGTGCGCTGAGGTACCAACCGCACCCTTTCGGGTCACGCCCGTCAAAATCGCTACCGAGCTTCCAACTGCCGCCGCAGCCGCTCCACCTCGGCAAGTGCCTGCTCTTTGGCCTCAGGCTCCTGCTCTTTGGCCTCACGCTCGTTGATCTCGGCGGCGCGGCTCTTTTGAAGAATTTGACCCAGCGATCCTGCTCAGTCTCCACCGCCTCGCTGGCGAATTTGGCAATCTCCAGCAGCCAAATGCCGCCGTGCTCGCCAAACACGCGGCCAGCGGTGTCACGCAGGCGGATGTCGTGGGCATAGCTTGGGTCATCGGTGAGCAGGACTTCGCCCAGCAGCCTGATGGCGGCTGCGCCACGCTCAGCCGCCGGCCAACTCCTCCAACCGCTTCAACGTCTCGCGCAGCGCCTGCTCAAGCCCCTGCTTGACCAGGGCCGGGCCGAGCACCGGCGGCACCGCGAAGGCCGGCTCCAGCCAGGCGCGGTAGCGGACCTCGACCTGGCCGCCGCGGGGGGTCAGCAGCCATTCGGTGCGCCCGGCGCGGAAGTTGCCCCGCCCCGGCACGATTTCGGCGATGAGCCGGTCGTCTTGCTCGCGCACGTCCTCGACCCGATGCAGCCGGCGGCAGAGCATGGCGACGCAGGCGTCGATCTGCGTCTCGACCCGAGCCTGATAGCCCGGCGGGGCCGGCAACTCGCGGCTCTCTCGGATCGACGGGCTCAGCGCTGTCAGCGCGTCGTAGTCGGTCAGCCGTGCGCGTACCGCCGCCAGCGGTGCATCAAGCAACAGATCGGCGCTGAGGCGATAGACGCCCCCTTGGTGGCTGACCTTGAGCTGTTCCACCGACTCGGCCCCGACCGGCGCGGGCAGGAACAGCAGCAATAGGAGCAGGTACATCCATGGCGGTGTCGATGTGCCGCGTGGCCTGCCTGCCTTGGGGTCGGCATCTGGTCGGGTGGATATCATGTTCGGGCCTCGGGTCGGGAGGATGCGGGGAGCGCGGAGTAGCGATAGGGACGGGTCGTTCGTGCTCCGGTTGGGGGCTCATTGCCGTTGACTGAAGGCTCGGGGTGGCGGTCGGTATCGGTCTCCGTATCGGTATTGCTATCGGTATCGAGAGAGAAACCGCCATTGCTGGGTCGATCAGTTCGATACCGATCCGGACAGCGATGCGGGTCCTAAAGTCAATGGCAGTGGGGGCGGGGCCTGCGTAAGACATGGGGCCGGTCAGTCGCAATCGATCGGCGGCGGTGTCCATCACCCAGGTTGCGCTACTGGTCCGAAGTGTAAATATTCTCTGATCGTGACGAGGCTCCAGCGTCGTCACGCCTCCCCGGGCGCTCCAGCGCCCGGTAGCCGAGGACGCCGACCGCACCGGCCCAGGCCGAGCTACGCGCCGCTGGAGCGGTGCCGGACCTGTCATGGCGCTGGAGCGCCGTGACGATCAAAGGAGGGTGAAGCCCCGCCGAGATGCAGTCCCGAGCGGGGTGGGCCGGGCGAAGCCTGCCCATCATTCAGCGGCCTGATGCCTCGCCGGATAAACAGGCTGCGCCTTGCCCGTCCTACAGCTGGGGGATCAGCCTGTCGGGCACCCGCGCTGCGGGTCATTCCACAATTCGAACGTCGGGCCTCTCTTTGCTGAAGGCCAAGCGCTGATCCTCAGTGATTCCCTTGCTAGCGGAAAGCACAAGCATTTGCAAGGATTGCAGGCTGACAAGCACGCTGATGTCGGGCTTTCCATCACCCCACAACTGCAGAAACTTGAGCCTGGGGAGCTTTGTCAGGGCCGACAGGTGGTAGGAGGAGTCGGTTCTGATAAACAGGTCTTCCAGCGCCTCAAGCTCGGACAAACGATCGATGTGTCGTTGAGGCAGTGATGCAGCCTCCAAATAGAGGAAGCTTAGGGAAGTCAGGCGTTCCAGCGGGAACTGTGGCGGTGGATCGTCGATTGCTAGCGCTTTAAGGTGAGTAAGGCTTGCGAGCGCAGACGCATCTTCAACGGCCGTCGCTGTGACGCTAAGGAATTCCAGGTTCTTGAGCTTCGCTAGAAACGCTATGTCGTTGAGGCGGATTCCTGAGATGTTTAGCTGACGTAGCTGCGTCAATTCCGCTAGTCGTGAAGCATCGGTGATCGCTTTGCAACCGTCCAGGCTGAGGCCTTCCAGTCGCTCATCCCTGGCGGCGTCGATCAGCAGATCCCAGATCAAGGGTTGGTGCTCTGGGTTCTTGAATAGCTCTTGGGCGATCTTTGAACCGAGTGACCAGGCGGCCAAAAAGGGAAGCAGACCGTCCGAGTCCTTCAGTTGCCCCTTCTGCGCTCGAATCTGATAGCGCATACACCGCTCAAACGCCCGCCGCCGGAGCGCATCGTCAAGCCCGGCATGCGGATCGGACGCAACGCGGGCGAGCAGCAGCGCGGCCCCTTCTTGCTCGGGGCCGTCGCCCGCGATGTCGGCAAGGTCGGCGCCGAACAGCTCCTCGGCCAGGGTTGCCGGCCAACCCGGGCGCTCGGCGAGCAGCTCGAACAGGAACAGCAGGGTCTCTTGCCAGCGCTCGTCGCGGGCGTAGCGGCGCAGGTCGTCGCGCCCGGCGCCGTCGGCGCCGGTGCCGGCGCGTATCCATTGCGGCGAGGTGACCTGCTCGGTCAGGAACAGCGCGGCGAAGTATTCCTGCAGCGACAGGTGCTGGAAGGCGAAGACGCCGGGGCCGCGGGGCAGCAGCAGGCCGCTGCGCCGGCCGATGTAGCTTAGGAATTCGTCGGCGGTGGCCGGGTCGTCGCCGCGGCCGGATGCGGCCATGGCCGAGCGCACCCAGCCCCGGACCTGCGCGGCCGTGGCGAGCATGGGGCGGCCGGCGGGGGCGTCGTCGCCGTGCGGACCATCCCCGCCGGCGTCGGCGCGCTGCATCTCGAAGGCGACGCGCGCCAGCCAGCGGCGCTTCTGGGCCAGCGAGTAGTCGCTGTCGGTCAGGCCGCGGAACTCGTCGATGGATTGCAGGTAGGCCTGGGCGATCTCGCCGTAGAGCAGCGCGCGGCCATGCGGCAGCCGGGCGCGCACGCGATGGATCAGGGCCATCATGGTGAGCAGGTTCGGCGTGCGGGCGAGGCGCCGGGTGGTGGGGTCGGCCTGGATGGCGCATCGGCCGGCGCGTCGAAGGGCACCTCGTCGTAGCCGACGAGGCGCGAGGTGAGCAGCCAGCGGCAGTCCGGGTGGCGCGCCATGCCCGCCTGCACGGCGCGGCGCAGGGCGCGGCGGCTGTCGAGCCCGGCGATCTCGTCGAGGCCGTCGAGCAGGATCATCGCCTGGCCGCGCCCCAGCAGCTCGTCCAGCGGGGCGCGCTCGCCCAGGGGCTCGGCGACCGGGTGGGCGAGGAAGGCCGCCAGCAGCCGGTCCCAGTCCAGCGCGGGGTCGACCGCGATCTCGCGCAGGACCATGGGCAGCGGCACCAGCGGGCCGAGGCGCTCGGTCCAGGGGCCGGGACGGGGCTGGGCGAGCTGCCAGCAGACCCAGCTGACGAGCGTGGACTTGCCGCTGCCGGGGTCGCCGAGCAGGACGAGGCGACGGTGCTCGGCGATGGTGGTGAGCAGGTCGCGGGTCGCGGGCCAGCCGTCGGGCGCTTGGTCGGCGGCGACGGGGCCGTCGGCCAGGCGGGGCTCGACGAACAGCCGGTCGATGACCACGTCCGGGTTCTCGCGCAGGTGCGGCAGGCCAAGGAAGCGGATGTAGCCGTGCCAGTCGCGCACGCTGCGCAGATAGTCGCGCAGCCGCGGCTCGGCCTGGGGGGCGGGCAGCGCGGGTTGGCTGGTCGTCCGGCTCATGGGCTGCTCCGCCGACCGCTGCGCAGGTAGGGCAGGAAGTCCTCGCCGCGCACGGCGGGGTCGAGCCCGACCAGCAGCGGCTGTATCCAGAGCACGGCGCCCTCGGCGGGATCGGGGAAGGCGTTCTCCATCTGGTAGCTGGGGGTCGGCGTGGTCTCGTCGGTGGTCACTCTGCGCGGCAGCTCCAGGTCGGCAAACAGGGGCGGCGGCGCGTCGAGGTCGGTAGACCGGGTGACCCATTCGCGCAGCTGGACGATCAGGTCAGGGGACGCCTCCCAGCGCCGATAGAGCACGGGGTGGAACTGGTAGATGGATGCGACGATGAGCAGCCGAATGGCCTCTTCGAGGTCGATCGGGCCGGCTGGCGCTCCGTCGTCGGGCGCGGCGCGCTGCTCGCGGCGTTGCATATAAACCGGCGCCATTCTGCGCAGCAGGTTGGCCAAGCCCTTGAGTCTGCGGGGGTTGGGCGGCAGGCATGGCCACTCGCTATAGTCCAGGACATCCGCGAGGGCCTGCTTCAGCGCCAGCTCGTCCGCCTCCTCGTCGCGCAGCCAGTCCACTCGCCCTCGCAGCGGTCGAGGTCGTCGATGAGCACGACCAGGCGGGGCCGAGGCTTGTCG
>JGI12109J20283_11226899_pt1 | contig 37492 bp, 34 predicted proteins | sample ElkSlonscriptome_12_FD_20283 | JGI IMG/M metagenome (IMG submission 20283)
TCTGCGCCGTCATGGGCCGTCCTCCGTTGATCGTGACGGCCCCTCAGGAATCACATATTCATCAGTTCGGGAATCCCCCAAAGTTTAGAATGGTTCGAGCGATTGCCCTGGCCGTCAGGATACCAGAGGGGACCGGGGCGCGTCATGATTTTAGCCTTCAGCCTGGGCCTTCAGCCTGGGACTTTAGCCTGGAGGGCGACGGGCGACCGTCAGAACAGGTCTTCGAGAATGCCCTTCTCGCGCCGCTCGATGATCGGCGAGGCGCCGGTGGTCGGCGGCCGGCCGAGCGCCCGGTTCTCGCGCAGGCGCCGGCTTTCCGCCGCCGGGTCAACCTGGGAGCCGTAGTCCGCCGGCTCGCGCCAGAACAGCAGCATGTCGGTGAACCCCCGGCTTTCGGCGGCCAGGGCGCTGGTTTCCTCGTCCACCACCTGGCGGATGTTGGGAATGGCGCTGTCGGTGCCGGCCTTTTGCAGCAGGGCGCGCTCGCCCGTGGTGACGCCGGCGGGCAGGGCCTGCCGGTCGGCGTCCGCCCGCGCCGGCCCGCCGGTGATGACGCGGCGCGCCTGATCGCGCGTCGTGCCCTCCTGCGGCCGGGGGGCGCCGGGCTTCGGCGGCGTCAGGTTGTACTCCGGCGGCAGGCTGAGGGGCGCGCGGGTGACCACGGCGAACTCGTCGGGCGCCTGCTTGTCGAGCCCCAGCGCGCGTTTCGGATTGTCGCACCCGCCCAGCCCGGCCAGCAGGCCGGCGGCAATCCCGATGGCGACCCATCCCCGCATGTCAGCGCTCCGCAAATGGTCTAACGTTCCGGAGTCTTAGGCGATTTCGCGCCCCCGAACAAGGCATCCCAGACCAGCAGGGCCGCCCCCACGGTGATGCCCGAATCCGCCACGTTGAACGCCGGCCAGTGCCAGCCGGCCCAATGAAAATCCAGGAAGTCCATGACCGCGCCGTACAGCGCCCGGTCGATGGCGTTGCCGAGGGCGCCGCCGATGATCAGCCCCAACGCCACGACCAACTGCCGGCTCTCAGCCCGGCGCAGCCACCAGGCCAGCGCGGCCGCCACCACCAGCGCCAGCCCCGTCAGCAGGATCGGCGTCCATGGCGACCCGGTGGCCAACAGGCCGAAGCTCACCCCCCGGTTCCAGGTGGTGATGATGGTGAAGAACGGGGTCACCTCCAGGCCGCCGAGGGGCGGGCGCAGCCCGGCGAAGACGGCGTACTTGGTGGCCTGGTCGAGCGCCACCACCACCGCCGCCAGCCCCAGGCCCCACCGCAACGGGTAGCGCACGCCCGGACCCGCCATTGCTCAGCCCGCCATTTCGGGCAGGCGCGCCACCACGTCGTCGCAGCGCCCGCACACGCCCGCGTGCGCGTGGGTGCCGACATCGGGCAGCACCTTCCAGCAGCGCTGGCACTTCTCGCCCGCCGCCAGATCGACCACCACCGCCACCTCGTCCTCGCCCTCCAGGCGGAAGGCGTCGGCGGGCGCCTCCACGTCGGCCTTCAGCGTGATGTCGGAGGTGATGCAGATGTCGGCCATGCCCAGGTCGGCGCAGGCGGCGACCACGTCGGCGGGGGCGTAGACCACCGGATGCGCCTGCAGGCTGGCGCCGATGCGCTTGTCGGCGCGCGCTCGTTCCAGCGCCCCCGTCACCACGCGGCGCAGGCGGCGCACCTTGGCCCACTTCTCGGCCAGGGCGTCGTTGCGCCAGTCGACCGGCACGGTCGGGAACACCTTGTCGTGGACGGTCTCGTCTTCCCCGGGGTTGCGCACCAGCCACGCCTCGTCGGCGGTGAAGCAGATGAACGGCGCCAGCCAGCGCACCAGATGGTCGAACAGCACGTCGAGGACCGTCCGCGCCGCCCGGCGCCGCGTGTCGTCCGGCGCATCGCAATAGATGGCGTCCTTGCGGATGTCGAAATAGAACGCTGACAGGTCGGAGCCGCAGAACGTCAACAACTCCTGGAACAGGGTGTGGAAGTCGAAATCGTCGATGCACCGGCGCGCCACCGCATCCAGCTCCGTCAGCCGGTGCAGAACCCAGCGTTCCAGTTCCGGCATGTCCGCGACCGGCAGCCGTTCGGCGTCGGTGAAGCCATCCAGGCTGCCCAGCATGAAGCGCAGGGTGTTGCGCAGGCGCCGGTAGCTGTCGCCGACCTGCTTGAGGATCGATTTGCCGAAGCGCAGGTCGTTGGAATAGTCCGACGACACCACCCAGAGCCGGAGAATATCGGCGCCCATGTCCTCCCAGACGTCCTTGGGCGAGATGACGTTGCCCTTGGACTTGGACATCTTGTCCTCGCCCTTTTCGTCCAGGATGAAGCCGTGCGTCAGCACCGCCTCGTACGGCGCCCGGCCGCGCGTGCCGCAACTCACCAGCAGCGAGGAATGGAACCAGCCGCGATGCTGGTCCGAGCCTTCCAGGTACAATGACGCCGGCCATTGCAGGTCCTCGCGGGCCTCCAGCACGAAGGCGTGGGTGGCGCCGCTGTCGAACCAGACCTCGACGATATCGGTGACCTTGTCGTAGTCATCCGGATTGTGATCGGTCCCCAGGAACCGCGTCTTGGCGTCCGCGTGGAACCAGCAATCGGAGCCCTCGGCCGCGAAGGCGTCGGCGATGCGGTCCAGCACCGCCTGATCCCGCAACGGTTCGCCCGACTGCTTGTGAACGAAGATGGGCATGGGCACGCCCCACGCCCGCTGGCGCGAGACGCACCAGTCCGGCCGGCTTTCGATCATCGAGCCGATGCGGTTGCGGCCCGCCGCCGGCACCCAGCGCGTGGCGTCGATACCGTCCAGCGCCTTCTTGCGCAGATCGTTCGTCTCCATGGAGATGAACCACTGCGGCGTGTTGCGGAAGATCAAGGGGGCCTTGGACCGCCAGGAGTGCGGATAGCTGTGGACCAGTTTGCCGTGGGCCAGCAGGGCGCCGACGTCCCGCATGGCGTCCAGGACGGCGGGGCCGACCTTGAACACGTGCTGGCCGGCGAACATTGGCACATGGTCGAAATACAGGCCGTCGCCGTTCACCGTGTCGGGCACGGCAATGCCATGCGCCATGCCGAGCCAGTAGTCGTCCTCGCCGTGCCCGGGGGCGATGTGGACGAAGCCCGTGCCCTGGTCGGTGGTGACGAAATCGCCCGGCAACAGCGGCACGGGGAAGTCGTAGCCCTGGCCGTGCCACGGGTGGTGGCAGACGGCGCCGGCCAGGTCCGTGCCCTTGAAGGTCGCGGCGATCTCGTGGCCGGTGATGCCGGCATCGGCGCACACCTGGTCGACGAGGTCCTTGGCGACGGCGAACCGCTCGCCCGGCACGGCAAGGCTGGCCTCGGCGGCGTCGGTCACCCGGACCACGGCGTACTCGACATCCTCGCCGTAAGCGATGGCCCGGTTGCCCGGCATGGTCCACGGCGTGGTGGTCCAGATGACGATGTTGGCGTTTTCCAGTTCCGCCAGCGGCGCCCGGTGGACCGGGAAGCGCACCCAGATGGTGGTCGAGGTGTGATCGTGGTATTCGACCTCGGCGTCGGCCAGCGCGGTCTTCTCGACCACCGACCACATGACCGGCTTGGCTCCCCGGTACAGGCCGCCGTTCATCAGGAACGTGCCCAGTTCGCGGGCGATCTGCGCCTCGGCGGCGAAGGCCATGGTCGTATAGGGATGGTCCCAGTCGCCGACGACGCCCAGGCGCTTGAACTCCTCGCGCTGCACCTCGATCCACTTTTCGGCGAAATCCCGGCATTCCTTGCGGAAGGCCACAGGATCGACGCTGTCCTTGTCCTGGCCGCGCTTGCGGTAGCCCTCCTCGATCTTCCATTCGATGGGCAGGCCGTGGCAGTCCCAGCCGGGGACGTAGTTGGAATCCTTGCCCAGCATCTGGTGGGCGCGGACGATCACGTCCTTGAGGATCTTGTTGAGCGCGTGGCCCATGTGCAGGTGGCCGTTGGCGTAGGGCGGGCCGTCGTGGAGGATGAACTTCTCCCGCCCCTTCGACTGCTCGCGCAGGCGCCGGTAGAGGTCCATGCGCTGCCAGCGGTCCAGGATCTCCGGCTCCTTTTTCGCCAGCCCGGCCTTCATGGGGAAGTCGGTCTGGGGCAGGAAGACGGTCTTCTTGTAGTCCACGCTCATGGCTCAACCCTAGACTCAAGCAACCGGCGCGCGTCATCCGCATCCGCCGCGATCTGGGCCTTGAGCGCCTCAAGGCCGTCGAATTTCCGTTCCGGTCGCAGGTGCGCGACCATTCGCACCCGCAAATGCTGACCGTACAGGTCGTCGGCGAAGTCGAACAGGTGCACCTCCAGCAGCGGCGTCGTCTCGTCGAAGGTCGGGCGCCGGCCATAGTTCGCCACGCCCCGCCGCCACACCGTCTCACGGCCCCGGTCCACTCCGGCCAGCACGGCATAGACACCGTCCGCCGGCCGCACATAGTCGCCCAGGCGCAGGTTGGCGGTGGGGAAGCCGATGGTGCGGCCGCGCGCGTCACCGTGTTCGACCCGGCCCTCGACCTCCCACAGGTGACCCAGCACGGCGGCGGCCTCGTCCATGCGGCCGGCCTGGATGGCCTCGCGCGCCCGGGTCGACGACAGAAGCTGGCCGTGTTCGTCGGTCACCGGTGTCACGGCGGTCACGCCGAACCCCAGGTCGGCGGCCATGGCCCGCAACAGGGAGGCATCGCCGCGCCGGCCCTGGCCGAAATGATAGTCCTCGCCGATCACCACATGGCGCACACCCAGACCCCGCACCAGCACCGCCTCGACGAACCATTCCGGCGAGTGGCCGGCGAACGCCTTGTCGAAGTGCTGCAGATACAAGAAGCCGGCGCCCAGATCCTCGAGTCGATGCGCTTTCGTGCGCAGGGTGGAGAGGGCAAAGGGCGGCAGGTCGGGTTGGAACAGGCGGCGCGGGTGCGGGTCGAAGGTCATCACCCCGAACGGGGCGTCGTTGCCCAGCGCGCGCGCCGCCGCGGCCGCCGTCTCGATGACCAAGCGGTGCCCCCGGTGCACGCCGTCGAAATTGCCCAGCGCCACCGCCCCGCCGCGATACTCGGGCGGAAATTCCTCGTGGTGGCGCACAATGCGCATGGTGGGCGCGGCTCCGTGACGGGCGGTGAGCGATCGGGTGGGACGGCGCTCACAGGTAGGCGATCCGGCGCGACGGCGCAAGGCGCAATGCGGGGCGGCAACGCCCCGGTGTTTGTGGCCGGACGGCTCAGACGGACCGCGCGAAGCGGGTGATGGCGCTGGCCGGCACCAGGGCGAGCCCGCGCGCCCGCGCCGGCTCGATCCAGGCGGCGAGGGCGGCGATGGTGGCGTCGCGCGGGTGGCCGATGGCCACGGCATGGCCGTGCCGCGTCGCCACCCGCTCCAGTTCGGCCAGTTGCCGGTCGACGGCACTGCGTCGGGGATTGTGGTCAAGGAACACCGTGCGCTCCAGGAACGGCACACCGGCCGCCGCCGCCAGCCGGGGCGCCACCGAGGCGCCCGTGGTGCGGCTGTCGAGGAACAGCAGTTCGCGGCGGCGCGCCACGTCCATCACCACGCGCATCCCGGCGGCATCGGCGGTGAAGCGCGAGCCCATGTGGTTGTTCAGCCCGATATAGCCGGAAAAGGCGCCCAGCGCGCGGTCGAGCCGGCGCCGGATCTCGGCCGCCGATTGGTCCACGTACAGCGCCCCCGGCCCCGGATCGATGTCGGCGTTGCCGGGCTGCATGGGCATGTGCAGCATCCGTTCGTGACCGAAAGCCCGGCCGGCGGCGGCCTGCCCCGGCAACTCCTTGGCGTACGACATGAACGACAGCGTCAGCGGCCCCGGCAGCGACAGGACGCGGGCGGTGCGCGCGCGGTCCACGCCCAGGTCGTCGATGACCACGGCGACCATGGGCCGCCGCCCGGGGTGTGGCACGTTCATGGCATTGGCCAGCCACAGCGGCGCGCGCGGCGACGCCGGCACCCGCGCGGTGGAGGGTGCGGGGTCAGGCTCCGGTGTGATCCGCAGTGGTTCGGACCCGGCCGACGCAACCGTGTTCGAGGCCGTGTTCGAGGCCGGGGCCGGCTGATGGCCCTCGGCCGGTTTCGGCCCGGGCACCGGCGCCGGCGGGCGGCTGGCCAGCACGGTTTCGTCCGGGCGCACGACACGCGACGGCGCGGCCGGGGTCTCCAGCACCTCCGGCGAGGCGCCCTCGGCCATGGGCAGGTCGATGCGCACGGCCGAGGCGTCCGGCACGTCGGCCAGGGTCACGGTGCCGGGCCGGCGCGGGCTCGGCGGCACCGGGGCGCTGGCCAGGGGCGCCGGCGGTTCGGCCGACTCGGGCCGCAAGCGCAGGCCGGCCACAAGCCCCACGGCGAACAGCACGGCGCCCCCCGCCATGGCGCGGCGGCTGACAACGCCCGGCGCCCGGCCCATGGCCCGGCGCGCGCCGCCGTTCCCGGACACCGCCCAGGCCGGACGCGCCGAGGCGGACGCGCGCTTGGCCGTCGTCTTGCGGGCCGCCGGCTTGGCGGCGGTTTTCTTCGGCCCGGATTTTGGCGCGGTCTTCGCGGGCTGTTGGGGGCGCGCCTTGGCCTTGGCGGTGGTCGAGGCGGAGGCCCCTTTCTTGGGCGCGCGTTTGGCCGCCGACGTATCCGACGCGCGGCGACCGCCGCGCGCGCCACCCTTGCCGGTGCCGCGCGCGCTCCCGCGTCCCTTGCCCGATCCCGTGCTGCCCGCCGTCATGCGCACCGTCCATTGCCGCGCGTGGAGAATGAGTGTACATCGCGTTTGGACACAAGGCAAAGGCTAACAAACCTCGACCTTCTTCACAACAAGTCAATTCAAGCCATTGTAATAAAATAAATAGTGTTAAGGGGCGCGTTCGGATTGCTGTCACTCGGCCGCCACGTCCAGGCGCGCCAGCGCCTCACGCGCCGCCGCTGCCTCCGGGCTGTCGGGCGCGCCCGCCAACACCCGCTACCAAAGGGCGCATACCTCGGCTGGCGCACGCGCGGCGCCATCGGCACCCATTCCGGATCGGGCGGGTCGTTTACAGACCGTCCCGGATGCGCTTAAAGTGCAGGCGCCCAGTTTTGGGTCACTTGTCGTTCTTTCTGGGCGCCTTGACAACGCGCAAGGAATCATAGTTCACAGTAGTTCCTCAACCGACTATCGGGGTACTTTTCCTGGAAAAGGCGTAGGCGTCATGACAGACGGTTGGCAAGAACGGAATTGGCGTGCGTTTTACGAAACGGCTTGGTCCGAACGCGCGAATTACATTTCCGACCTTATAGATTCAGGTGAAAGCAGCATCACTCGATGCATTAACTTGCTTCGAGTTAGGGAAAAATACTATAGAATGAAATCAGATCTGGATGGCAGCGGCGCGTCTTGGAGAAAAGTTAAGAGTGAAGAGGAAATCGACCCAATAGACAAACGCAATATTTTTACCCAAAAACCATTTATGGGGAAATACATTCTCCTTCCATATTATACTCGGCCTTCTCACATGGAATTTGTTTTAGATTATTGGAATCACAAGGGACCCTTTGACGCGGTTGTCGAGCTTGGGTCTGGCTTTGGACTTCGTATATTTGAACTATTTTATGCCGGCATCCCAGCGTCTATACCGCTATTTGGCGGAGAGCTGACCGATAGTGGCGTTTCAATATCAAGAAAACTAGCGGCATTGGACCCCAGGATAAATGCCACCTTTTTTAGCTTTGACCATCTTTCTCCTGACCTACATCCTGTAAAGGAGAAGAAATTCGACAACCTTCTTATGTTTACGTGTCATTCCTTGGAGCAGGTTCACAAAATACCCCGGGCGTTCTTCCGAGAGCTAGCGAATTGCGCCCCTAACGTTACTGTCATACACATGGAGCCATTTGGATTCCAAATAAGCGCGGAAACAAAAACGGCACTTGACCACAAGAAATTTATTGAGGACCGCAAATGGAACGTCAACTTCTCTGAAGCCGTCAAGCAAGCTGTCGCAGATGGGACGTGCTCCGTTGAGACGGCAATCATGGACGCTTTTCTTCCAACAGATGATATCAACTCGACTTCACTGTTGGTGTGGAAAAACATCCCGTCTAATTCTTAGTTTGCATGTCTTGCAAGGCGCTGTCCGCGCGCGGTCACGCCCTTAACGTCAAGCGCCGGCCCCGCCCGCGTGCCCGTTTTGCGCAGGAGTCCCGCATGACCCCCGCCCCACACCTCCTCTGCCTCGGCCTGGGATACACCGCCGGACGGCTGGCCCGCGCGGCGATGGCCCGGGGCTGGCGCGTCACCGGCACGTCGCGAACCGCCCGGGACGCCGCCACGCTGGAGACGGACGGGATCCGGGGCCTGGTATTCGACCGCGAGCATCCGCTGCCCGGCGAGGCCCTGGAGGACGTGACACATGTGCTCGTCTCGGTGCCCCCCGACGACCAGGGCGACCCGGTCCTCGAAATGTTCGGCGAGGCCCTGGCCGCCGCGCCGGGCCTGCGCTGGGTCGGCTATCTGTCGACCACCGGCGTCTACGGCGACGCCGGCGGCGCCTGGGTGGACGAGACGAGCCCGACCCGGCCGACTCAGGCGCGGTCCCGCCGCCGGGCCGAGGCCGAGGCCGGGTGGCTGGCCCTGCACCGCGACCACGGCGTGCCGGTCGAGATCTTCCGTCTGGCCGGCATCTATGGCCCCGGCCGCAGCGCCATCGACAGCGTGCGCGCCGGCACCGCCCACCGCGTGGTCAAGCCCGGGCATGTGACCTGCCGCATTCATGTGGACGACATCGCCCGGGCACTGGCGGCGGCCATGGAGGCGCCGGCCCCGGGCACGGTGTTCAACCTCGCCGACGACGAACCCGCCCCGCCGCAGGACGTGGTGGCGGAGGCCTGCGCGCTGCTGGGCGTCGCGCCGCCGCCGGAGGTGCCGCTGGAGGCCGCCGACATCTCCCCCATGGCCCGCAGCTTCTACGCCGACACCCGCCGGGTGTCCGCCGCCCGCATCAAGGCGCGCCTGGGCCTGCGCTGGCGCCACCCCACCTACCGCGAGGGGCTGCGGGCCATCCTGGCCGAGGAGGGCGACGCACCGCGCGCCACGGGCGCATGACCCGTGCTGAGGCCGGGGCGGCGCCGCGACTCGGGCTGGTGCTGCTGGCCGCCGGCCAGGGCCGGCGCATGGGGGGCGCCAACAAGCTGCTGCGGGACCTGGATGGAGCACCGCTGGTCCGCGTCGCCGGGGCGTCGCTCGCCGCCGCGCTGCCGGATGCCGCGCGGGTGGTCGTGACCGGCCGCGACGGCGACGCCGTGGCCGCCGCGCTGGATGGCCTGGGCTTCGCCCGTGTCCACAACCCCCGATTCGAAGAGGGCATGGGCGGATCGCTGGCGGCGGGCGTCGCGGCGCTGCCCGATCCGGTGGAAGGGCTGTTGGTGGCCCTGGGCGACATGCCCGGCCCGTGGGAGGCGGTCGTCCCGGCCGTGGTGGCCGCCTTCGCCGCCGATCCCTCGCCGGCGACGGCCATTGTTCGTCCCACCCACGCCGACCAGGACGGCCACCCGGTGCTGTGGGGCGCGGCCCATCGCCCGGCCCTGGCCGCCCTGAGCGGGGACGTCGGCGGCCGCGACCTTCTGCGCCGGCACATCGACCGCCTCCGGCGGGTGGCCGTGGACGACGGCGCGTGTGTCCACGACATCGACCGGCCGCAAGACCTGGACGCGGCGCGCGCCCGGTTGGCGGACGGCGCCGAGCGAAAAGGGTGGTACGCTGGGGGGCCATCGTCGTAATCAGGGGGTGTGGTCGGCGTCCCATCGCCGGCCCCCCCTTCTCCGCCAGAGGTTCGCCGTGAGTGCCACTGCCTCCCCCCGTCAGACCGACCTGTCCGATCTGCACCCGCCCATCGCGCCTTACGACTCGGGCGTGCTGGCGGTGTCGGACGGCCACGCCCTGTACTGGGAGCAGTGCGGCAATCCCGACGGCCTTCCCGTCGTTTTCCTGCACGGCGGTCCCGGCGCCGGCACGTCGCCGACCTATCGCCGCTTTTTTCATCCCACCCGCCACCGCGCCGTCTTGTTCGACCAGCGGGGGTGCGGCCGGTCCAGCCCGCGCGCCTCGCTGCACGCCAACACGACGTGGCATCTGGTCGACGATATCGAGCGCCTGCGCGCGCACCTGGGCATCGACCGCTGGCTGGTGCTCGGCGGATCGTGGGGCAGCACCCTGGCGCTCGCCTACGGACAGGCGCATCCCGACCGCTGCCTGGGGTTCGTGCTGCGCGGCGTGTTCCTGTTTCGCGCCGCCGAGGTCGATTGGTTCCTGAACGGGATGGGCACGTTCTTTCCCGAGGCCCGGGACGCGTTCCTGTCGTTCCTGCCGCCCGAGGAGCGGGGCACGCCCCTGGAGAGCTATTACCGCCGCCTGTGCCATCCCGACGCGGCGGTGCACGGTCCGGCGGCCGTGGCCTGGAGCCGCTACGAGGAGGCCTGCTCCCGCCTGGTGCCGCGCGCCAGCGAGACGTCGGCCGAGTCCTGCGTGCCGCTGGCGCGGATGGAGGCGCACTATATGATGCACGCCGGCTATCTGGAGGAAGGCCAGTTGCTGCGCGACATGCCGCGCATCCGGCACCTGCCGGCGACCCTGGTGCAGGGCCGCTACGACCTGGTCTGTCCCCCCACCAGCGCCTGGGAGCTGCACAGCGCCTGGCCGGGCAGTCGGCTGGTGATGGTGCCCGATGCCGGGCACGCCGCCATGGAACCCGGCATCCGCCGGGGCATCATCGAGGCCCTGACGACGATGACGCGGTAGAGGTGTCGGCGCGTGGGTCGGCGGCGGCTTCGTGCAACCGGCGGCGGCGGCGGGCCGCACGCACCAGCCCGCGATACAGCCCTGCCTGGCGGCCCCGGTAGACCAGCAGTTCCGGGTGCCACTGCACGCCGACCAGGAAGCGCCGGCCCGGCACCTCGATGGCCTGGACGATACCGTGCCGGTCGCGCGCCGCCACCGTCACGCCGCTGCCCAGGCGGTCGACCGATTGGTGATGCAGGCCGTTGACCCGCGTCGTGGCGCGCCCCAACATCCGCCGCAACCGCGACCCGGGGGCCACATCAATCTGTTTGGTGGGCAGGATCGTGCGCCGGCGCGGCGCCCCCTCAAAGACGGCGTGGATATCCTGATGCAACGTGCCGCCCAGCGACAGGTTGAGCATCTGCGCGCCCCGGCACACGCCCAGCACCGGCAGGCCGAGCCCTGCCGCCCGTTCCAGCGCCGCCAGTTCGAACGCGTCGCGCGCCGGGTCGATGCGCACGTCGAGCGTCACATCGCCGCCGTAGACGTCCGCCCCGATATCGTCGCCGCCGCCGATCACCAGCGCGTCGAGGTCCTCCACACGGGCCAGGTCGTCCGTGGGCACCAGGCGTCGCGGCACCGACCCCGCCAGCAGCAGGGACAGCGCGTGCAGCGGCCACAACCGGCCACCCCGGCGCCCGGCGGAGCCGGTCACACCGACGCGGGGCCACCGGCGGCTCAACGGTGGTCGCAGGTTGGTCATCGCGTCAGCTCCTCCGGCAACTTGCCGTTGCGTATGAGGGATCCGACGGCGTAAAGCAGGCCGAGCCCGGCCAGTGGGTCATCGGCCGTGAACAGCTCCGCCCGCGCCGTCGCGGCGCGTTTCCATTGCGTCTCCACCCGCTCGCGCGACTGGAGCGGCACCATGGCATCGGCCAGCCCCCCGGCCAGATGCCGCAGGGCGCGCCACCAGCCGCCGCCCCGCGCCTCGGCCCGCGCGCGCATCCATGCGCTTTCCAGGGCGTCGAACCGCGCGCCGTCCTGGGCCAGATCCTCGATGGCGCCGAGAATCCAGACCAGCGGGACCTTTGTCCGCTGGCCCAGGCGCGGCTCCGGAACGGCCGGTAGGTGCCCATCCACCATCATCCGGTACAACAGCCACGGATAGTCCACCCCCGACTCGATCGACTGGAACAGCCCACCCCAGAAACGGGGGTTGACCTCGATCAGCCGAGGGACGCCCGACGCCGTGCCGTCCCACCGGTAGTCGAGTTGGACGACGCCGGTCCAGCGGAGCGGCCGCAACAGGCGTTCCGCCGCCGCCGGCATGGGCCCGGCGTCCACCGTTTCCCGCAGGACTCCGAAACCGCCGGCCCCCGGAAAGGTCTCCAGGTTGCGATAGGCCATGTGCACGCGCGGCTCGCCGTCGTGGTACAGCGCCGTCAGGCAGTAGTCCTCGCCCGCCGCCAGACCCTGCACCAGCACCGTCCCCTCGGGATCGACGGCCCGTGCCGCCTCGAACGCCGCATCCATGTCCACCACATCGGCGACGCGAGCGATGCCGCGCCCGCCGGTCGACGATGCCGGCTTGACGAACACCGGCAGGCCGATCTCGCCGGCCGCGTCACGGGCCGCCTGGGGGCTGCCGGCGATCCGCGTGGCCGGGGCCTCCACGCCGAGACCACCCACCGTCTTCGCCAGCCGGTTTTTGGGCACGACAGCGGCGATGGCCTCGGTCGGCGGCGCCGCCACCGTCGCCACCGGCTCGAACACCGCCCGCTCCCGCGCGATCAGCGGGGTGTCCTCGTGGATCGGCATGATCATATAGGGGCGCTCGTCGCCAGGCGCGTGCGCCCGCACCCCCTCGGCCAGCGACTCCAGGTGGCCGGTGCCGTCGGGCCCTTTTGGCGCGTGCAGGAACGTGCGCGTCACGTACCGCGAGAACGAGAGCGCCATCATCGGCGTCTCATCGCAGCCGATCACCTCGATCCCACGCTGGCCAAGGGACCGCGCCACCGCCAGCGCCATCAGGCTGCGCCCGTGGGTCAGGACCACGCGCCCTGGTGTCGGCTCCTTGCCGTCTTCGCTGGAATTGAGGGAGGTCATACTCCGGCCTACATCAACCATGGGGACGCCCGACGCCGAGGGGGGCTTCGGTCGCCGTGACCGGTTCACACGACGGACGGGCTTGGGTCAAGCAACTGGAGCCGGGCCGCCCGGAGCCGCTCGCCCATCACGGGGACGAAGCGGCTCAGCAGGTGGTAGCCCAACTCCGCGTCGGTCTCCATCTTGGCGCGCAGGCAGACCCCGTCAAGGCTGACCGCCCGGACCAAGCCGACCGCGCGGGCGTCGAACGTCCACCGGTACGGCGCCACCAGCCAAGACCACCCCAGGATATCGTCGGCGTGCAGGGTTTCCAGGACCACGGCGCCCCGGTCCGGCACGCTGACCTGCACCGCCACCTGCCCATGGCGCAGGATGAAGAACCGGTCGGCGAACTGGCCCTCGCGAAACAGGTGCTCGCCGTCCTCGAAGCGTTCGTTCTTGGCGCATCCCGCCAGCTCATCAAGCAGGCGCGGTCCCATGTCCGCGAAGAACGGATGCGCCGTCAAAAGGTCGTTCAGGTCCTGAATGTGTGCCATTCCTGTCCCCCGTTTGATTGTAACCCGGAGCGCCTGGCCTGCGTCCGTCTCAGGCCGCGCCCTATCCCGCCCCTGCACCGCCCTGCCGGCCATGTCCAGACCGGCCGCCCCCTGACCCGCGAGCGCACCCACCGGAGCGCCGCCGGCCGGTTGATGAGCTGCACCCGGCGCCGCCATGCGCCGTGTGTGCCGTGTGCGCCTTGTGCGCCTTGTGCGCCTTATGCGCCTTATGCGCCTTGTGCGCCACAAGGTCCGCCCACCTTGGCACAGCAGGCGGGACCGAACGTGGCCTTTCGTCCAATGCCGCAAGAGACGGCGCGCCCCACCGAGCCGCCCCCCCCCTACGGTCCCGCCGTTGCTGCGGCGCAGTATACTGGACCAGCTTGTCCGTGGCCATGATACCGGCCGACGAAAAGGCTGACCTTTTCGGAGGCTGGCCGGCGCGACCTTGGCGTTGCTTAGCGACGCCAGCTTTTTCAGGCTGGGGCCGGCGCCCACGGCGCCGCTTCGCGGCGCCCGACTCCAGGATGGTCGCCCCCTTTGGGCGGCCGGGGCGGCGGAGCCGCAAGCCCCGAAAGGGCGCCGCGGCGACAGAGACGAAAGACTCATCGTCACCGGTTCGTCGCAGCGACCGTGTGGTGCAGGACTCGCGCTCATCGTCGCCTGGTATTGCGGCCGCCGCCCCCGGCAACGTCCTAAGGTTCCGCCTGGACCGTTCAGGTTCGCGCGAGCCTTGCGCGGCAGGCCGGCGCGGCAGGCCGGCCAAGAAGACGCCCACGGCGCCCCGCGCGCCCCGGTGTCGCCACACCATGCGCCGGTCGGCACCTCCCCGCAAAAAGGGCACGCCGTCCGAGCCGCCGCCCGAGCCGCCGCCCCCGCATTGTGCCCCTGAAGTCCGACGTCGGACACCCGACCGGCCTTCACCGGCCACCCCGCTCGTCCACGCCCGGAAAAAGAACACCCGGCACGCGGTGATCGCGTCCGGGTGATTCTTCGATGGTTCGGCAGGCTCGGATAAATGATAAACGATCCGGTCCTATGAAAACGGTCGTTCCCCCTTTTGCAGGGGGGGACGACTCCGAGCATCTGGTGTCAGGGTCCTGGGTGTCCGCCTCGGCTTTCCCCGCCTGGCGGGCCCCATCATGGCGGGGCCTCCGATTGGCCCCGCCGTGATGGGAGGGTCCCAGACTCCCAACGGTAACGTACGCTTCACATCACTACACATCCACGGGTCTTATTCCGCGGCGGCAGCCTCTTCCTCACCAGCGACCTCTTCGGTCACCGCTTCGGCGGTCTGTTCGGTCGACTCGGTCACAGCTTCCTCAGCCGCTTCGGCTGTCTCTTCGGTGACCTCTTCAACCTGCTCCGTCGCCGCCTCGACCGTTTCCTCGACTTCCTCGGCAACCTCTTCGGTCACCGGTTCGTCCTCGGCAGCGGCTTCTTCCTCGGCGGCCGGAGCGGCCTCCTCGGCAGCAGCCTCTTCCTCGGCGGCCGGAGCGGCCTCCTCGGCAGCAGCCTCTTCCTCAGCGGCCGGAGCGGCCTCCTCGGCAGCGGCTTCTTCCTCGGCGGCCGGAGCGGCCTCTTCCTCGGCGGCGGGGGCAACAGACTCGCCCTCCGGCGCCGCGGCTTCACCAGCAGACGTGTCCTCGGCAGCAGCCTCTTCCTCGGCGGCCGGAGCGGCCTCCTCGGCAGCGGCTTCTTCCTCGGCGGCGGCCTCTTCCTCCGCAGCGGCGATCGCGTCCATGTGGTACGCGGCCGTGCGCAGGTCGGCGTCCGCGGTCGGGCCCTGCTGCAGCGACGGATACGCACTGATCACGTCCGCGCCCAACAGGGGCTTGGTGGCCGCGTAGTGGCAGGTCGCGCACTGAGCCTTCGGCGCATCGCCCAGGATGCCCAGCTTGTCTTCCGGGTATTCCGGTCCCAGCGGGATCAGGAAGTGCTCGTTGATGTCCTGGTTCATCCGGATCCCGTACCACGCCGTGATACGAGCCGGCAGCGACTGGTTCCACTGCTCAAACGCACGCGAGTTGTGGCAGTAGGTGCAGTTCGTGCCCAGGGCCTCGGAAATGAACATCATCAGACCGAAGGTCCGCTCGGCCGCGTTGATGTCCGGCTCCACCTGCTTGACCGTCGGCAGCGCGGTGGTCGGGGTCATACGGATGTCGCCGATCCCATCATCCATTTCCGTCAGGAACAGGGTGAAGGTTTCGTACGGCAGCGCCGCGTAGGCGTTGTCACGACGCGGCAGGTTCTGGCCGCGACGGTTGCCGGCGTTCATGGCCGCGTGGGTCACCGGGCGCGGATCCGTATAGAACAGCTCCGTCGGGACCGGGTTGCCACGGTGACAGGTGTAGCAGGTAACACCGGACGGAGCGACGTGATCGCCCCAGGTGGCGTTGATGTGCTGCACCATCTGGATCATGCGGCGCGAGACGATCTTCGTGTAGACGTTTTCGTCCACATAGTCGACCGCGTCGCCGTCACCGACGTGGCAGTACGCGCACCCTTCAGCCGGCGAGACCCATTCGGTGATCAAGGTCATCAGGCGATCGAAGTTGGCCTGCGTCATGTGCCCAAGGGCGGGCACGTTCTCGTAGACCTCGGACGCCAGCGGCCCTTCGCCTTCCATCGGCGGCCACAGTTCCGGGGCCACGTTGGCCGCGTTGCGATCGGCGACGATCTTGACGTTCTGAATGTCGCCGAGCTGCTGGCCACGGTACCCGAGCTGGTTCACGTAGTACCGAGGCGCATAGGTGTACAGGAGCAGTCCGAGAGGGACCGTGATGAGTGCCGCCCAGATCGTCAGCCCGAACCAGCGGCTTCGTCCTTTGGGAAGATAGGCCATTATTGCGTCCCCCCGCTCACCAGAGCCGGGTCAGACCCGGGCGGAAGAATGTCGGGAATGAACGGAACGATGCCGTGCTTCTCACCCCACAGGAACCAGTTGTCCACGGCGGTTCCCGTCAGGATGATCCCGATCGAGCCGCTCAACGGCGTCAGGATGGCGAACCACCAGCCCCAACGGTGAATGGATTCCATCGTGGCGTTGAAGCCGATGGTCCACCGCCAGAACAACGCCGCACGCTCGGCCGCCGTACCACGGTCGGTGATCTGCTCCACCTCGCGGTCGCCGCCGTAGCGGGACACCGACAGGATGGTCGCGCCGTGCATGGCGAACAGCAGCGCCGAACCGTACAGGAAGGCGATCGTCAGCATGTGGAACGGGCAGTAGTACAGGTTGCCGTAGCGGATCGAGAACGCGGCGGTCCAGTCCAGGTGCGGGAAGATCCCGAACGGCGGTGCCTCGCTCCAGGCTCCCATCAGGGCCGGACGAATCAGGCCCAGGGCCAGGTACAGCCAGATGGCGGCGGTCCAGGCCCACGCCACGTGCGTGCCGAGGCCGAGGGCCTTGGCGCGGGTGTACGTGCGCCACCACCACAGACCCAACGACAGGGTCAGGAAGAAGCCGGCGGTGATCCACCAGCCGCCCTCGTTCAAGGGCGGAATGCTCAGCCCGTATTCCGGAGCCGGCGGCTCCAGGCCAAGCCAGAAGAACTTCTGGAAGAAGATCCAGACGTTCCAGTCCACGCTCGCCAGCATGTTCAGGCCGATGATCTCGACGGCGATGAACCCGCTAAACAGCGAGGCGAGCCCGAAAAAGCCCAGGTAAATGGGACCGATCTGCGCGTCGCCGATCCAGCCCAGAACACGCGAGAAGATCGGTGTGCCGACGCGCTGGGACATCCCCTCCGCGAGCGGCACGCCCAGGTGGGCTGGTGCCCTGACCTGAACCCGCGTGAAGATACTTTGATATTCAGCCATCGTGTTGACCCCCTCACGACACAGCAGGTGCGATCCAGATCCACATCTTCGGCCACCACATCCACCATTCCGGCCAGCCGCGGGTCCACAACGGACCGGCAATGAGAATGTGCACGCAGCTCGTCAGCACCGCGGTCAGGGCCAGGAACAGGCCAAGACGGTGGATGCCCAGGGGACCGATCGAGTAGCCGATGAAATCCCGGAAGAACGTGTTCTCATGCTCGGGCAGCTTGACCTTCTCGCCCTTGCCAGGGTTGGCCGCGGACAGGATCAGGCCGCCGTGCAGCGCCAGGGCGAAGCACGTCACGAAGAAGAACGAGATGCCGGCCATGTGTCCGGGGTTGTAGTGCCAGTGCAGATACTGGTAACCGACGTTCGACACCCAATCCAGGTGGCCGAGAATGCCATAGGGGAACCCATGGCCCCACGCGCCCATCAGCAGCGGGCGGATGAACACCAGGCAGAGGTAGGCGAAAATCGCGACACTGAAGGCGATCGGCACTTGATAGCCGATACCCAGCTTGTTGCAGATCTCGACCTCGCGCAGCGCCCAGGAGATGAACGCACCGGTCGCGCACAGCGAGATGACCTGCCACAGGCCGCCCTCCATGTAGGGCGCCACGCCCAGACCCACGCTCAGGTCCGGCGGTTCGATGTTAAGATTCCACAGGGTGGTCGCGGGGCTTTGAATAGCTCCCGTGAACATAAGCGCGATGCCGAGTGCGGCGAAGACGAACGCGGTGATACCGAAGAAGCCGACGTAGAACGGCCCCACCCAGTAATCAAACAAGCTCCCGCCAATCAGCGTCCCGCCCCGGACACGATACTTACGCTCGAAATCCAGCATGGCCATTGTTTGGGACCCTCCGGCCAGAAGGCGGCAGCCAGCCGCCTCCTCAACAAGGATCAGTAGCGGCGGGTTCCGGGCCTCGCTCCGGAGACCCAACCGCTACCAACGAGACACGGTCTTAGAGACCGCGATCTCCGTCAGCCCTAGGAGATCATCGAGGTGTAAGGCAGCACCATCGCGACCATATCCTGCGGGCCTTCCCACCAGTTCAGACGGTCCGTGCTGAGCAGCATGAAGTGCAGCAGCAGGCCGAGCAGAGCCTGGAAAACGACGATCGCAACCAGGGTACGGGCGGGGTCAAGCAGCATCCAGAGCTTATGCATAATTCTAACTCCTCGTTACACAGTATCGTAGCACGCCCGTCTTACACGGTGGCGTTGCACAGGGCGTCCGTCAGCCACGGGCACCACATCCACACCAGGACGTGCGCGATCACGACCAGGCCGAACCAGTAGCCCATGCCCTGCACAAACAGGTTGTGGAACTCACGGGATTCGTCTTCGGTCAGACCGGTGTTGTTCGCTGCGCTCTCAGCCATATCCATAACCTCCTAGTAGTTGGCCACAGTTGGCCAGTTCCGGGCCGCGTCCGGCCGGCACCTCTTGCCGGACCGGGGCGCACCCCAGGGTGACCGGTCCACCCGCACCACGTATTCGGGTGAACCCTCCCCGCCCCCAAGACGGCCGTCCACACGGCGCGCCACGGAACGGTGGAGCGGGTACGGAAGGGGCGACCTGGATCGACGTGGCGATCGTCATGTCAGTTGCCCCTCCGCGAAGGCGGCGAGCGTGTCCGCTACACGCGCCCTCGTCACGATATCCTCCCCGGCGCGACGGGCCTCACGCTCGGCGATGTCGCGCAGCCGCTTGGCCGCCGAAATCCGCACCAGCATGGGCCGGGCCTCGACGCTGGTATCCAGCAGCGCCTTGGCCTCGTCGTCCCAGGGCAGTTCCCGATGCAGGCGCGACGGCGTCGCGTCCACCGCATCCAGGTCGGTGCCCAGGGGGAGGATGTTGAAGACCGCGTCGAACAGACTGTTGCAGACCTCCTGCACGATGTACGTGGCGCCGGCGTAGCCCATGAAGGGCGTGCCGGTGTGCCGCCGCACGATCGCGCCGGGGAACGACGCGGGAATGTATTGCGCCCGGCCGCCAATCTCGGCCAGGTAGGTGCGCTCGTTGTGGCTGCCGAACAGGATCAGCGGCGTCTTTTCCTGCACCGCCTTGCGGATGGCCGCGTTGTCCGGCTTTTCGCCCGCCCGCCGCGCGAAGGAGAACGTGCACGGCAGGCCCATCTCGTCTTCCAGGAACCCGCGCACGCCCTTGGCATACGTCTCGGTGGCCGAGATGCCAAAGCTGGCGGTGCCAAAAAAGTCCTGGGTCACCGAGCGCCACAGGTCCCAGACCGGCCGAATGGTGGTCTGCTTCTCGCGCTCGATGAACGGCTCGGGGTCCAGGCCCAGCACCTCGCCCAGCGCCCGCAGGAAGCGGGTGGTCGAGTGCAGCCCGAACGGCGCCCGCAGCCAGGGCATGTCCAGCGCCTCGCACAGCGACTGCCCCACCTCGCGGTACAGGCAGATGCTGGCGTCGGCGTCCACCAGGCGGCCGACGTTTTCCAGCGGCACGCCGACGGGGAAGGTCAGGTTGACCTCGGCGCCGATGCCGCGCACCAGCCGCTCGATCTCCGCCACGTCCGACCAGGAATTGAACATGCCGTACATGGCGCCGATGATGTTGACGCGCGGTTTGTCGCCGGGCTGGCGCGGCGTCGGCGCCGGCCGCTGCCCCTTGACCAGGCCGTATTCCTTCCACAGCCACACCAGCGCCCGGTCGGCGCATTCCCACTGGTCCTCGTCGATGGTGCGCGGCAGGAAGCGACGGATGTTGCTGCCCTCCGGCGTCACCCCGCCGCCGATCATCTCGGCGATCGAGCCGGTCACGACGACCGCCGGCTTGTCGGGGTCCAGCGCGTTGCGGGCGCGCACCATGGCGGCCTCGGTGCCGAACTGGCCCAGCTCTTCCTCGCCCAGGCCGGTCACCACGACCGGAAGCTCGAACGGCGGCAGGCCGTCGGTGTAGTGCAGCACCGCCGTCACCGGCAGGTTCTCGCAGCCCACGGGGCCGTCGATGATCACCTGCAGGCCGCGCACCGCCGTCAGGACGTGGATCGCTCCCCAGTAGCCGCCCGCGCGATCGTGGTCGAGAACGAGCATCAGCCGGCCCTCCCCACGTCGATGCTGCGGCCACCGCCCACGGTCGAGAAGAACGCGTGCATGGTGCGGAACCGCTCGCGGTTGGCGGCGGCGGCGTTGATCACCTGCGCCAGCGACCCGGCGCCGGCCGGACCCATCATCGGCCGCGCCGAGATCAGGTTGGTGAAGTACAGCGCCGGGATGGCCTTCTGCTTGGCGTACTGGACCACCGGACCGATGGCCACGTCGGGCGAGAAGGCGTCGACCGCCTGCTTGTCTTTTTCCAGCGAGGCGCGGAATTCCACATGGGCGCCGCGCGCCCGCAGCCACGCCTCGTCATCGGCCGACCAGGGCGTGCGCGGAGTGGCCGTGCCGACGTAGGGCACGTCAGCCCCGGCCTCGATCAGCACGCGCGCGACCAGGAGTTCGGAGCCCTCGTAGCCGGAGACGATCACCCGGTGCGGGATCGACGTGCGTTCCAGCGCCGCCTTCACCGCCGGCAGCACCCGCGCCTTGGCGGCATCGATCTTGTCGGTCGCGACGTTGCAGGCCTGGCCGACGGATTCCAGCCAAGCCGCCGTGCCCTCGACACCCACCGGCGCCGACCCGACCACCGGACGTCCGGCCGTCTGGATCTCGTGCACGCACCGCGTATAGAACGGGTGGATGGCGGCGGCGGCGGCACAGTCCAGCGCCGCGTACAGCTCGCGCCATTCGCGCGTCGGCACCACCGGCCCGATCGCCAGCCCCATGGGCTCAAGCATCTGGCCGATGCCGACGGGATCGGCCGGGAACATCTCGCCCAGCAGCGTCACCGTGGGCTTTTCGATCGGTCCGCCGCGCGGCGCCATGACCGGCCCCTGCTCGGCCTCGGCCCGGGCGTAGGCCAGCATCGCCCCGGCCAGCACGTCCTTCGCCTCGGCATGGGTGGTGACGCCGAAGCCGGGCACGTCAATGCCGATGATGCGCACGCCGTTGATCTCTCGCGGCAGCAGCCGCAGCGGCACGCCGGAGGCCGACGGCACGCACAGGTTCGTGACGACGATGGCGTCGTACTTCTCGGGATCGGCGAGGCCCTGCACGGCCTCCTTGATGTCCTCGAACAGCGCGCCAGTGACCAGCGTTTCGGACGAGAACGGAACGTAGCCGATGGAGCGGCGGGCGCCGTAGAAATGGGCCGTGAAGCTGAGGCCATAGACACAGCAGGCGGAGCCACTCAGGACCGTCGCCGTGCGGCGCATCCGCAGGCCGACCCGCAACGAGCCAAAGGCCGGGCACATGGTCTGCGGGCGATCGTGCGGCCCTTGCGGCAGGGCACGCGCCGCGCGCGCCAGGGCTTCGGTGTTTTCGCCCGCCGGATCGGCGCCCGCCTCGGGATGACCATGACAGCCCGCCACGCCGGCGCGCGGGGCGCCGGTGTCCGCCGACGTCACGTCGGCCGCGTCATAGACCGCCTCGGCGGTCTCGGCGGCGCGATCGTCGTCGCGTGTGGCAGTGTAATCGGTCATCGGAGCGGACTCTGGCCTTTCGGTTTCCACGGGACTTACACGGTGTCGTACACAACCTCGAGCGACTTGCGCTCAATCACCTTGCCGCCGCGCATGTCGGCCGGCGTCGCGGGCTCCAGGACCACATCGCGGCCCACGTCCTCGCTCTTGAACAGGTTCAACAGCGCATCCTGCGACAGGGCCACGGGCTGAACCGGGGCCGACGCGGCCACGTTGTCGGCCAGGGTCTGGAACAGCGGTCCCCACGGGCTGTCGGGATGCCCGACGATCTGGTAGTTGGCGCTCTTGCGGCGGATATCCTCGTCCGCCGGGATGGACGCCAGCACCGGAATGCCCGCCGCCTCGGCGAACGCGGTCGCCTCGCCGGTGCCGTCGTCCTTGTTGACGACCATCCCGGCCACGCCGACCGATCCGCCCAGCTTGCGGAAGTACTGCACCGCCGAACACACATTGTTGGCCACGTACAGGGACTGCAGGTCGTTCGACCCCACGACGATGACCTTCTGACACATATCACGGGCGATGGGCAAGCCGAACCCGCCACACACGACGTCCCCCAGAAAATCTAGGAGTACAAAATCGAAGTCCCACTCATGGAACCCGAGCGTGTCCAGCATTTCAAAACCGTGGATGATCCCCCGGCCGCCGCAACCGCGCCCCACCTCGGGGCCGCCCAGTTCCATGGCATAGACGCCGTCGCGCTTGAAGCAAACGTCACCGATGGTCAGGTCCTCGCCGGCCTGTTTCTTGCGGGACGAGGTGTCGATGATGGTCGGGCAGTTGCGGCCACCGAACAGCAGCGACGTGGTGTCGCTCTTCGGGTCGCAGCCGATCAGCAGCACCCGGCGGCCCTGGCTGGCCATCATGTAGGACAGGTTGGCGAGCGTGAAGCTCTTGCCGATGCCGCCCTTGCCGTACACGGCGATGATCTGCGGCCGCTGCATCCCCTCGGGGCCGATCTCGGCCTCGGCGCGCGGGCCGAGCCCCCGCGCCACTTCCGGCATGGTCCGCCCTGTCGTCCGGGTTTCGTGGTTGGCGGTCATGCGCGGGCTCTCCAATCCAGAATCATTTTCAAGCACGACGGATCCTCAAAGGCGGTGCGGTAGGCCGCCTCGGCCTGCTCCACCGTCGCCCGGTGGGTGATCAGGTCGTCCAGCGACAAACGGTCCTCGCCGATCAGGTCCGTCACCGCCGCCAGGTCCTCCGGCCGCCACTCGGCGGCCACCCGCAGCCGCGCCTCGCGCAGGAAGGCGGCCACGAAATCGAAACGCAACGAGCCCTCGTAGAACCCGGCCAGGACGATCTCGCCGCCCCGGGCCAGCCGGGCCATCAACATATCCAGAATCGCGGCGTCGCCGCTGACGTCGCAGATGCAGGCGTAATCGCGCCGCTCGTCGGCCGACGGATCGACCACCGCGTAGCCCATGGCGCCCGACGTCCGCGCCGGATTCGTTTCCCACACCACCGGTGCCGCGCCCCCCATGGCGACCACCAGACGGGCCACCAAGCGACCCAGAACCCCATGCCCGACCACCAGATCGGGCAGCGTCGCCCCGCCGGCCAGCGCGTGCCGCGCCGTCGCGGCCAGGGCCAGCAGCACGGCGCGCTCGCCCAGATCATCCGGCACCGGCAGCACCCGCGCCCCCGGCACCACGATGCGCGAGGCGGCCCCGCCAAACAGGCCGCGCACCTCGCCGTAGCACTTGGCGCCCGGCACGAACACCCGCTCACCCACGGTCCGCCCCGACTCCGCGCCGGCCGCCGTCACACGACCCACCGACTCGTAACCCGGCACCAGGGGGTAGCCCATGCCCGGGAACGGTGGCATCCGCCCGGTCCACAGCAGACGCTCCGTCCCGGTGCTGATGCCGCTCCACTCGATCTCGACCACGACGTCCGCCTCTTCGGGCGGTTCGAGGTCAAGCCGGGTCAGCGACAGGCGCTCCGGTTGTTGGATAACGATGGCGTCGGTGTGCATGGACCCTCGCGGCGACTGCCCCACGATCGTATCGTTCGAAGCCGTATGTGAGGACTGTCAGTCTAGCTTGACTGGGGTAGATGTCAATCCCGACTTACAAGCCCCTAACCGAAAAGTCATAACGCCCGCGTCACGAGCTAGGCGTTTCGTCGGACCCGCCCGGCGCCCGCGCGACCAACAGCCGCGTCAACAGCGGCTGACGGGTGCGCGGCATCGCAACGTCGCGGAACCCAACCTTTTCAACCATATAACGAAGCGCCTCCGGCGTGCGCGGCCGGCCGCTGCCCATCGCCAGCAGGTAGAAGCCGAAGTAGGCGCCGCCGAGCGGCTCCGCTCCCCGAGTCCCCGCCATCTGCTCGGCGATCACCAGGCGGCCGCCGGGCACCAGGGCCTGACGCGCGGCCCGCAGGACCTCGGTGGCCACCTCGTCGTTGTGGTCGTGGATGACCCGCACCAGCGAGACCACGTCGACTCCGGTGGGCAGGTCGCCCCCTCTGAAGTCGCCGCCCACCGCCTGCACGCGGTCGGCCAGCCCCTCAGCCCGCAAACGCTCGCGCGCCCGCTCGGCCACCGCCGGCAGATCGAACACCGTGACCTTCGCCTGCGGCGCCTTGCGCGCCACGGCGGCGCCGAACACGCCCTCGCCGCCGCCCAGGTCCATCCAGTGCTTGACGCCCGTGGGCGGGAAGGCGGCCAGGATATCGTCGGCGATCATCTCCTGCGAGGTCGACATCAACTCGGAGTACTCGGCCACCGCGTCCCCGGACTCGGCCGCCGCGTCCTCGGAGCGCGCGTACGCCCAGTAGCGCGACAGGTTGGTCTGGCCGGCATGACCGCGCAGCAGCGCCACCGGATCCTCCAGATCCTTGTAGAACATGGCGTGGTGCTCGATCAGGGCCGCCAGCCCCGGCGTGCCCAGCAGGGCGGCGCCCAGTTCACCCAGGCCGAAGCGATCGTTCGAGCGCGGCGCGGTCAACTCCAGCACCGTGGTCGCATCCAGCAGGCGCCGCGTGGCGTCCTCGCTCAGGGCCAGCCGGTTGGCCAGCGCCGGCACCGAGATCGGTCCCTCGGCCAGGGTCTCGCACAGCTTCAGCCGCACGGTCGCCAGCAGCACCTGGGAATAGACGAACCCCGAAACGACATCGAACAGATCGCGCGCCCGCTTGCGCGCCCGCAGACGCACCAGCGGCGTTTCCGCCGCCCAGCGCTGGAACTTCGGGTCGGACACCTTGCGGTCGCGGAACGCCAGGAAGCGGTCGAGGAGACCGCGCGGCTTGCGGTCATCGGTCTGGTTGGTGGCCGTGGGCTCGGAGGAGACGGCGGCGGAGGCGGAGGTATCCATCGGTCAAGCGGCCTCCCGCGCCAGCGAGGCCGGAATGAACCGGCCCGTTTCCTCCAGGATCAGCGTTCGCAGGGCCTCGCGGCCCGGGCACTCCGGAATGGAGTCGACGGCCTCGGTCACCAGACCCTTCAACCGGGCAATGGCCCCGGGAACCCCAAGCTGGGCCACCGCGTTAGGTCTTCCGAGAGCGGCGTCCTGTCCCACCGGCTTGCCGAGGATCTCGGGATCGGCAGCCACATCGCGCAGATCGTCGGCCACCTGGTAGGCCTCGCCCAGCCGCGCGCCCAGGGTGCGCCACGCCGGCGTGCCGTGCCCGGCGGCGGTGGCGCCGGCCTCGGTGGCGGCGGCGAACAGCACACCTGTCTTGGCGCGCTGGTATTCCGCCAGGTCGACGTCGGGCTCGCTCTCCCAGGCCTGGCCGGCGCACAGGCCGGTCGGGGCGCCGATGGCGGCGGCGACGATGTCCACCAGCCGGGCCATGCGGTCCGGCGCCTCTGCGGCGCCGCGCGCCAGGGTCTGGAAGGCCAGCACGATCAGCGCGTCGCCGGTCAGAACCGCCAGCGGCTCGCTGAACGCCCGGTGAACCGTCGGCTTGCCGCGCCGCAAATCGGCGTCGTCGAAACAGGGGAGATCGTCGTGGACCAGGGACGCGCAGTGCAGCACCTCGATGGCCGCGAGGGCGGCATCGGTCACCGCCGGCCGGTCGTCGCCGCAGGCCAGGGCCACGGCCAGGGCCAGGCGCGGACGGATGCGCTGACCGCCGCCGAACACGGCGTGACGCATGGCCGCCGCCAGACGCGGCGGCCCCGCCGGCGTGGCAATGCCGGCGAACGCCCCTTCAAGCGCCGCCTCGATCCGTTGCCCTGACTCCATGATCCGTCTCCCCACGCATTCCGTATGGATCATCAAAGACCCGCCCCGAGTGGGACGGCGCCACGGATGGCGCGCATCCCCCAGCCCCCTTCCGGCGACGGGTGTCAACTCTGATGGTCACTCCGTGTGTCATGCAGAGTGGACATGTGGGTCCCGTGAGTCAACGGCCATGTGTCATCGGACCGCAACCCGAACCCCCGCGACCGATGGCGCCCGAGTCTTTTCGAATCGCACCACACAACCGGACACACCCGCCAATCGGCCCGAACACAAACGACACAGAAACAGAACAAGAGGGAGCCCAGGACAATGCCTCGCAACGGACATGCTGAACAGAAAGTTGTCGTCATCGGCGCCGGCATGGGAGGCCTGGCGTCGGCCCTGGAACTGGCCGCCAACGGCTTCGCCGTCGAGGTGGTCGAGCGCCATCCCGGCCCCGGCGGCAAGATGCGCCAGGTCGCGGCCGGCGACGCCCAGGTGGACGGCGGCCCCACCATCCTGACCATGCGCTGGGTGTTCGAGGACCTGTTGCGGGCCGCCGGCGCCAGCCTGAATGACCACATCACCCTGACACCGCTTGAGGTGCTGGGCCGCAACGCCTGGGACTATGGCGACCGGTCGCGGCACCTGGACGTCTTCGCCGACCCGAAACGCGCCGAGGAGGCGATCGGCGACTTCGCCGGCGCCGCCGACGCCAAGGGCTTCCGTGACCTGCTGGCCGAGTCCGAACGCACCTTCCGCACCCTCGACGCCTCGTTCATGCGCGGATCACGGCCCAGCGTGCCGCGCCTGATCGGCCGCGCCGGGCCGTCCATCCTGCGCGCGAAGCCGTTCGCCACGCTGTGGTCCGAGCTGGGCAAGTACTTCCAGGACCCGCGCCTGCGGCAGCTGTTCGGGCGCTATTCGGTGTACTGCGGCTCGTCGCCCTTCAACGCCACGGCCGTTCTGATGCTGATGGTCTACGTCGAGCAGTCCGGCGTCTGGAGCGTCGACGGCGGAATGCACGCCCTGGCCCGGGCGCTGACCGACCTGGCCGAGTCCCGGGGCGCCGTCTTCCACTACGGCCAGGGCGTGGCGAAGATCGAAACGGCCGGCGGCCGCGCCTCCGGCGTCGTGCTGGACGACGGCCGGCGCATCGCCGCCGATGCCGTGGTGTTCAATGGCGACGTCAACGCCCTGCCCGCCGGGATGCTGGGGCCGGAGGTCACCGGCGCCGTGCCATCCGTGCCACAGCGCGCCCGTTCGCTGTCGCTGCTGGCCACCACCATGACGGCGCGGACCGAGGGCTTTCCCCTGTCGCGGCACACGGTGTTCTTCGGCTCCGACTATGAGGGCGAGTTCCGCGACATCTTCGAGCGGAATCGCTTGCCGGCGGAGCCCACGACTTATATTTGTGCCCAGGATCGCATGGACGGCACCGACCAGGATGCCGCCCCGTCCGGGGCCGAGCGCCTGCTGATGCTGATCAATGCGCCCCCGATCGGCGACTCGCCGTCGCCGTCCCTCGACCGCGCGGAGATCGACGCATGTCTGCACCGAAGTTCTGCCCTGCTGGAGCGCTGTGGCCTGCGGGTCCATCCGGACCCGGACAGTGTCACGATCACCGGACCCCGGGAGTTCGAGCGCCTGTTCCCGGCGACCGGTGGGGCGCTGTACGGGCGGGCGTCGCACGGCTGGCAAGCGTCGTTCACCCGTCCGGGGGCGCGGACCAAGGTGCCGGGCCTGTACGTGGCGGGGGGCAGCGCGCATCCGGGACCGGGGGTGCCCATGGCCACGTTGTCGGGCCGGCAGGCCGCTTCGAGCATCCTGACGGACCTTCGCTCGACCAGCCGATCGACCCGGGTGGCTATGGCTGGTGGTATGTCGACGGCCTGAGCTCCGACGGGCGCCACGCCCTGACCCTGATCGCCATGCTGGGCAGCGTGTTTTCGCCCTACTACGCGTGGTCGGGGCGCGGCGACCCGATGAACCACTGTGTGCTGAACGTCTGCCTGTACGGCCCCGGCGGCCGCTGGGCCATGACCGAGCGCGGCAAGGGCGCGGTGGCGCGCGAGCCGCGCCGGCTGGTCATCGGCCCCAGCCGGGTGGAATGGGACGGCGAGACCCTGACCTTCCACATCAAGGAGCGCTGCGCCCCCCTGCCCTTCCCGGTCGAGGGCACGGTGCGTCTGCGCCCGCGCAAGGTGACGACCCAGGCGTTCTCGCTCGACCCGTTGGAGCGGCACCGCTGGTGGCCCATCGCGCCCCATTCCGACATCACGGTCGAGATGAAACAGCCGCACCTGTCGTGGTCGGGCGAGGGCTACTGGGATTCCAACTGGGGCACCGAGTCGCTGGAGGCCGGCTTCCAGGGCTGGTGGTGGACCCGCGCGCCGCTGGCCGACGGCGGCGCCGCCATCCTGTACGATACGACGCCGCGCCACGGCGGCGAGGGTGCCCGCATCGCCCTGCGTTTCCCGCCCGGGGGCGAGGCCGAGCCGTTCGACCCACCGCCGGAGGCATCGCTGCCGCCGACGCGCGTCTGGCGCATCGGCCGCGCCACCCGCGCCGACGCCGGCCACACCCCGACCGTCGCCCGCACGGTGGAGGACACGCCGTTCTACGCCCGCTCGATCCTCGACACCCACGTTCTGGGCGAGCCGGTCCGCGCCATGCACGAGAACCTCGACATGGACCGGTTCTGCATGAACATCGTCAAGGCGATGCTGCCGTTCCGGATGCCGCGCATCCCGTGGGGCGGGCCGGGGGCGAAATAGGGGAGCCGCCCACCCCTACCACACCGCCTCGAACACACACGCCTCGGCGCCCATGGCCTGACAGGCGGTCTCGCGCACGGTGGTCTTGCGCGCCACCAGGACGCGGAACAGGCGTTCGAACACGGCGGCGTAGTAGGCGCAGACCGGCGCGGACGCCCCCGACACCGCCGCCTGGATCGGGCCATCGGCGATGATCAGCCGGGTCGGCTTGCCGGGCTCCCCATGGAACCGACCGCCGCCGGCGAAGGTCCACGAATGCTGGCCCATGGCCTGGATCAGCATCCGCGCCGCCGGCACCGGCGGCATCAGCTTCAGCACGGCCTGCGCCGGCTTGGGAATCCGGTGGGCCAGCAGGTAGTCCGCCGTGGCCACGCCCGCGTCGTGGCAGACGGCGTCCAGCGCCGCCGCGTCCAGTCGCGCCCGCAGCACCCGGTGCAGCGCCGTCACGTCGTCGGCGGGGACCATGGACTCGGGCGGGGTCGCCCAGTGGTGAGCCAAGCCCGCCGCCTCGAACAGCGCCGCCGTCTCGTCCCGACCGCGATGCGCGGCCAGGGCGTCGGCCATGCGGGTGATGCTGTTGGGGCCAATGCGGGCGCCGTCGGCGCCGTCGGCCTCCTCGGCCCCCTCCGGGTGCTCGCTCATGGCAGCGCGTCCGAGGCCACGGCGGCCATCACGGCGCCGCCGTCAAACGCCTGCCGCAGCCGCACGCCGTCCAGGGCATGGCCGACCGCCACCACGCGCGCCGGCCCCTCCGGCGTCGTGCAGGGGGTGACGCTGGCCTGGCCGTCGGCGACGGCGAATTCGACCCACGCCCCGTTGGCGCGGGCCGTGCCCCGCAGCCGCTCGACGGCACCGAAGCGGCCGCCGGCGATGGCCTCCAACACGTCGCGCAGGTCCTCCGGGTCGAGGCCGGCGTCCGTTGCCGGGTCCGCCGGGCGCAGGTCGAGCACCAGCGTCTCGGCCGCACCATCACCGGGCGCAAGCCCCGACGCCACGGCCTCGGGTGCCGCGCCGTGATAGTGATGATGGTGATAGTGGTGATGGTGGTGCATCGACGCCCCACCCCCGCCAGACCCCGCACCGCCGGCCGCGGCCGGACTCGGGGCCAGGGCCGGGGCGAGACCCGAGGGCACCGGCCGCGCCGCGTCGGTGCCGTCGTCGTTGGCGGCATCGCTGAGGGCCGGCGCCACCGCGCCCTCCGCCACACCATGCACGGCGGGCACGATCCGCGCCGACGGATTCAGCGTGCGCAAGGTGTTGGTCACCGTGGCCAGTTCCACCGGGCTCACAAGGTCGGCCTTGTTGACGATGAACAGGGGCACCGGCGTTCCGGCCGGCGTCACCTCGGCCTGGCCGCGCGCCTGCACCTGCGCCTTCAGGAACTCCGGCAGGCGCGCGTAATCACCCATGAAGGCGCTGGCGTCGATCACCACGGTCAGGTGCACCGCCTTCAGCGACGGCCGGATATCGGCCCGGTTCAGCACCCGCACCAACAAGCCAAGATCGGCCAGGCCGTTCGGCTCGATGAAGATGTGATCCGGCATCCGGGCGGCGATGACCTCCTTGACCTGGTGGGCCAGATCGTCGCGCAGATCGAGGCACACGGCCCCGCCGGGCAGGTCCAATTGATCGCCCTCGGGCGTGGCGTGCACCTGCCCGTCCGGCGAGACGGCCGCGCAGTCGTTGACCAGGGCCACACTGCCGGCCGGGTTGCGCGCGTGCTCCAGGCGGTGGCGCAACACCGTCGTCTTGCCGGCGCCCAGGAAGCCGGCGATGATCTCCACCTCGGTCACGGCCGGGTGCGGCGTGCGCGAGCGCAGGCTCCAATTCCACATGGCCATCGCCGGCAGCGGCAGCACCAGGAACCAGTGTTCCAGGATCGCCAGCGCCATGATCGCGGCGACAAAGGTCAGGCCGACGGCCTCGATCTCCGACGTCGCCGGGTCGAGGATGGCCATGACCATCAGCACCAGCGCCACGGTGGACACCGTGACCGACACCGGGAACAGCAGGTTGATGGACTTGGAGTTGTTCAGGAAGCTTTTGAGGAACTCCATGTGGTCGGGCAGGAATTCCTCGCTGACGTTGCGCACGCCCAGGAACACGTTCAGCCGCGCGCTTTCGTGCATCCACCACAGCACGAGGTAGGTCCACAGCGCCACCTGGTTGGGCTGGCCCCAGGTCAGGGCGACCACCACCACCAACGTCACGATGATCGAGATCTCGTGGTACAGGCTGGCGCCGAGCGCGTGGCCGAAATGGCGCCACCCCCGGCAGCCCGGCTCGCACGCCTGTTTGCGCGGCCCGGTGACGAAGCCGAGGTAGAACGTGATGTCCTGGTAGGACCACACCAGCAGGCCGTAGGTGAACGCGGCATAGGCGCCGGAGACGGTGTGGTCGGCGGCGCTGGTCCACAGGCCGTACAGGCAGGCGACGAACGCCACCGTGCAGACCAACATGCTCCACTTGAAGGTGCGCGCCGGCAGGCCGTCGATGTAGAGAATAAGCCCCGTAAGCAACCACCAGATGCCGATGGCATGGAGTACGGGGAGGATGTAGGTGGCCAACGAACCTGCCTCCATTGTGGTCCGCGCGCCGACCCCGGCCCAGGGTGGCGGCCGGGGTTGGGATTGCGGCCGGCCCCGCGCCCGCGTCGCCCGGTGGCGGACGCCGGCGACGCCGATGTCGATGCTGCGGTCAGCTTCCGGGCGGCGGGCCCCACGAGAGCGGCGGCTCGGCGGCGCCGATCCGTTCGGCCGCTGCGGCCGGGTCCTCCCCCTCCCGCACGGCATCGGCGAGGGACAAAAGTTCCTTCAGCCCGTGCATGTTCTGGCTTCCGTAGGATTCCAACGCCACCCGTTCGCCCGTGACCAGGTCGCGCAGCGTGATGTGGCGATCGTCCCATTGCGTCAGGCTGTACAGGGGCTCGGCGTCGGTCAGGCCGGCGACGACCCGCTGGCGGTCGAGGCCGACCATCATGCTCTGCAGGAAGCGGCCGACCCGCCCGGTCAAATGCCCGATGGAGCGGTCCTCGGGGGCCAGGCGCACGTCCAGGTGCAGCTCGGTCGTCGGCACCAGGTAGAATTCCTGGGTCTGCATGTACGTCATGCTGGCGTAGGGGTCCTCTTCCTTCAGCCAGAAGACATACACGGCGGCCAAAACGACGCTGAGGAAGGCGGTTCCGAACGCCGCGACCAGCAGCGGCGCGGGCGGCGACAGAGCCTTGTTGCGCGCGCGCAGGATCTCCTCCCGCCGCCGGGCCAGCTCCTGCGGCGACAGGTCCTCGTCGTCCTCGGTGGGACTCTCGTCCCGGTGGGTTCGGGGGTCGCGATCGACACCACCGCTCATTCTCGTCACTCCTTTAGCAGGATCATCGCCGCGGCGGCGGCGCGGGCCAACCGGTCCCGGCGGGCCGGCGGCCGCTTGTCGGCGGCCGGCCACGCACGCACTCGGGACCGCTGGCGATTCCGAACTCTGTGGCGCGAACGGCTTGCCCCCGCGACCGAAGCCCGGCCGGGCGGCCCACCGTCTGCACCGGCCCCCACGCGCTACCCGCTGGCGGGGGCGACGGGAACCCTTTCTTTGTCCCCTCGGACAGACACACGCAAGGCCTCGTCGTCCATCCGGCCCGCCTCGGCGGCCCCCATATCGCGGGTCGCGTGCGCGGACAAGGCCTTGGCCAGGATCTCGGCCGCGGCCCGGGCATCGGGAACGCAACGGAGCATGGGTTGTGTGCGCAGCCAGCGCCACGGCCGCACATGCGGCCACAGAACCAGCCAAGCCACGCCATGCCCGGGCATCAGGTCCAGGTTCACGTTACCGGTCCCGTTCCTGAACACCTTCAGGGTGGCCGAGCGGATCACCTGGAACGGGAAGTTCACGGTCATCTGCAAGGCCAGACCATAGCGGATCACGACGCGTTCGCTGGTGATGGTGTAGACCGTGGTGCGGTCGATCCAAAATGCCAGCAACGCCAACGTGATCAACAGCCCCGCGCCAATGCCCAGGAGGCTGAAGACGGAGATCAGCACACCGCCGACTCCGTAGCCATCCTCCACGGCATTGACCCCGCTCCAGATCGACAGAATGCCGAAGTAGAGGGCGATCAGGGGCCACTGGAACATACGTCTGGCGAGGGCTCGCCACGAAGGCGAGCCCTGCCAGAGGATCCTTTCACCGTCCGGCGGCCTTTCGGGCAGCCCTGGGATCGGCTCGACGGCGAAATCATCATGCACGATACGGACCCCCGGTGCTTACGACTGGGCGAAGAAGAACCCGCCGCCATAGAACGCGCAGATCTTGTCTTCTTCCAGCTTGGTCACCTGGTTGGGCTTGGCCGTCGCCGGAACCTGGGCGATCTGATCGGCACGCAACGCATCCACCTTCACATAGCCCTCACGGCGCCAGATGTCGGCGAAGTTGATCGGCAGCAGCACGGTCTTCGCCTTCGGGGGCGCGGCGGGCGCACCCTCGGCCGAAGCCTTCGGCGCCGGCTTGGCACCGCCGGACAGTTCGACCTCGAGGTAACGGACCATGATTTCCGGAACGTCGACCCAGATGTCGGACACCGTGCCGGCGAACTTGCCGTCGTTGCCCATGACCTTCAGGCCGCGCGGATCCGGGCTGTTCTTTTCCATGAAGAACTCCTTCTGCGTGCGCATCGGCACGATCTTCGGGGTGTTCTCCATGGACAGCTCGGGCTTGTCCTCACGCTGCGAGTACGCCGACGGACCGACGCAATCAGCCAGCGGGTTGGCGCCGGTCGGGACGAACGGCGAGCCACTCCACGGGTGGGCGCGGCGGGCCTTCACCGGGCGCGTGTCGCGCTTGTAGTCCGGCTTCATGACCGTGCCGCCATGATACAGGTTGAACGTCTTCGGCTTCGGAATCCAGAACCAGCCGGTCTTCTCGATGCGGCCGTTGGTGTCGTATTCGAGCGGGTAGCCCTCACGACGATCCTCACGGCGCAGATAGAAGACAAGGCCGAAGAAGAACAGCCAGAACGTCCACAGGGCGACCTGTGCGACGTCCATATAGGCAGTCAAAGCACCAATCGGCAATTCCATAGCGGATCCTCCACGAGCAAGAGCCCTATCCGGGGATATCGGACAACCCGAGCCGCCGGCCCGGACGTGCCTCGACATCCCGTGTCGAGCGAACGAGCGGGCCAAGGATCACCAACGTGACGATCAGCAGCCCGATCTCAATGTAATACACGAATTCGTATCCGACGCTGAGGCCCTGCGCCTGCAGGAACTCGCCGAGCACGCCCTGCTCGGCCAACGCGGACACACCATCCCGGATCGCCCCGCCCAGGGCGACAGCGACACCGGTTGCCGTGGCCTGAACGGCGCCCCACGCACCCAGAGCCAAACCGCCATGCTCAGAGTCAGCCGAATCCATGGCGGCCGTCAGGGTCCCGACGACGAACAGACCTCCCCCCATGCCGATGAAGAACGCACCCACCCGGAATACGGTGGCCGACTCCAACGGCGCGGCGAAGATGACGCAGGCAAAGGCGAACACACCGATGATCACACCGATGGCCGCCAGCCTGTACGGACCTGTGCCGCGCGACAGCCAGCGCGCGGCCAGGGCGAACCCGGCCAGGGTTCCCCCCGCCCACAGGGCACTCAGCAGCGTGGTCGCAGAGACCGAGAGCCCCAGGATCTGGGCGCCGTAGGGTTCCAGCAGGATGTCCTGCATGGTGAAGCCCAGGGTGCCGAACCCGACCACCACCAGCAGGCGGGTATACCGCCCACCGCCAGCGAACGCCTGCCAGGACTCGCGGAACGAGGGGCGTTCACGGGACGGATCGGTCAGCGCCTTGTTGCGGACTTCCTGTTTCCACAGCGCAATCACGTTGATGACGACGGTCAACACCGCCGAGGCCTGCAACACGCGGATCAGCAGCACGTTGCTGAAGTCCTGCAAGACCAGACTGTAAACACCAGCCGCCGCGACCATGCCCAACAGCAGCGTGACGTACAGCAACGCCACCACGCGCGGTCGCGACTCTTCCGGCGCCAGGTCGTTGGCCAGCGCCAGGCCGGCCGTCTGCGTCGTGTGCAGGCCGGCGCCGGTCATGAAGAAGGTGACGGCGCACAGGAACACGGCGCCTTCCTCGATGTCGCGGCCCAGCACCATCAGCGCCAGCGGCATCACCGACAGGCCGCCGAACTGCAACAGCGAGCCGAGCCAGATGTACGGCACGCGCCGCCAGCCCAGGAACGAACGGTGGGTGTCCGACTTGTGGCCGATCAGCGCGCGGAATGGCGCGAACAGAACCGGCAACGCCACCATCACGGCCACCAGCGAGGCCGGCATGGTCAGCTCGACGATCATCACCCGGTTCAGCGTGCCCATGAGCAGCACGGTCGCCATGCCCACACTCACCTGGAACAGCGACAGCCGCAGCAGCCGCCCGAGCGGCAGTTCGGGTGTCGCCGCGTCGGCGAACGGCAGGAACCGGGTGCCGGTCCGCATCAACAGTCGAATGGCGGGGGAGACTCGCTTGCTCATGACCGAACCAACTCCTGAGCCTGCGAGATATAGAACCCGTTCGTCACCCGCTCGGTGCGGCCGGCGCGCCAGCCGGACAGGCCGGGCTCCGCCTTCACGTGGCGGTGCAGAACGCGCGGCGCCACCGGCTCGATCGCCGGCGCGCGGTCGCCGCGCGGGAACAGACGCCCGACGACGTGCATGGTGGACAGAAGGGCCGTGCGCGGCGCGTAGGTGAACACCACGGACTCCCGCGTGCGCGCCGCCAAAGTCGACAGCGCCCCGACGATATCGGCGCGACGATAATGAATGAACGAGTCCATGGCCACAACATGATCGACCATGCCTATCGGCGGGTCAAGCATATCACCAACGTAGAACTCCACGCTGCCCGGCCCCAGGTCGGCCGGCAGCCGTTCCCGTGCCAGATCCACCAGGGTCGGCGACAGGTCGATGGCGATCACCCGGGCGCCGCGCCGGGCCAGTTCCAGCGAGGCGGCGCCGGGGCCGCAGCCGGCGTCCAGCACCGTGTGCCCGCTCAGGTCGGCCGGCAGCCAGCCGAGCAGGGTCGCCCGCATGGTGTCGCGGCCGGCGCGCACCGTCGCCCGGATGCGCCCGACCGGCGCGTCGGACGTCAACCGCTCCCAGGCGGCGGCGGCGGTGCGGTCGAAGTAGGTCTCGACCTCGCCGCGGCGTTGTTCGTATGTCGCGCCCGGCATCAGTCGTACCCCAACAGATCAAACAACTCGCGGTCCTTCAGGGACTGCGCATCCAGCGCGTCGACCCCGGCATACAGAGTCGCCGCCAATTGAAGGTATTCCTGCTGCACCCGCTCCACCTCGGGCGAGGCCTCCATCTCGAACAGGGTGCACTTCTTCAGCCGGCTGCGCCGCAGGTCGTCCAGTTCCGGCACATGCGCCAGCGTCTTCATGCCGGTGCGGGCGTTGAACTTGTCGATCTGCTCGGTATCGCGGCTGCGGTTGGCGATGCAGCCGCCCACCCGAACGGCGTAGTTCTTCGTCTTTGCCCGGATGGCGGCAATGATCCGGTTCATGGCGAAGATGGAGTCGAAGTCGTTGGCGGTGACGATCACCGCCCGCTCGGCATGTTGCAGCGGCGCGGCGAACCCACCGCACACCACGTCGCCGAGCACGTCGAAAACCACCACGTCGGTATCGTCGAGCAGATGGTGTTCCTTGAGCAGCTTGACCGTCTGCCCCACCACATAGCCGCCGCAGCCGGTGCCGGCGGGCGGGCCGCCGGCCTCGACGCACAGCACGCCGTTGGTGCCCTCGAAAACGAAGTCCTCGGGCCGCAGCTCCTCGGTGTGGAAGTTCACCTCCTCCAGCACGTCGATGACGGTGGGGATCAGACTCTTGGTCAGCGTGAAGGTCGAGTCGTGCTTCGGATCGCAACCGATCTGCAACACCCGCTTGCCCAGCTTGGAGAAGGCCACCGAAAGGTTCGACGACGTCGTGCTCTTACCGATGCCGCCCTTGCCATAGACAGCGAAGACCTTCGCCCCCTCGATGTGCAGGGACGGGTCCATGTGAACCTGGGTGCTGCCTTCTCCGTCAAGGCCCCCAGATTTGTCCGGCCGTGTGTTCAACGTATCCAACACCGACGTCTACTCCATCAGACAACGGGCATCGCTCAGGCCGCGACGCCTTCCGACACACCTTCCAGGCGATCCTCCAGCTCCTCGCCCGCGTTACGCAGGGTTTCGAGCACGGAGTCGTCCGGAGACCAGTAATTGCGTTCGTGCGCCTCCAGCAGGCGGTTGGCCACCCGCGCCGAGGCCATGGGGTTCAGCTCGGCGAGGCGCTTGCGCATCTCCTCGTCCAGCATGAACGTCTCTGTCAACTGATCATACACCCACGGGGCCACCTGCCCGGTGGTGGCCGACCACCCGAGCGTGTTGGTGATGGCCGCCTCGATCTGGCGCACGCCCTCATAGCCGTGCTCCAGCATACTTTCGTACCATTTCGGGTTCAGCATCCGGGTGCGAGTCTCCAGCGCCACCTGCTCGGCCAGGGTGCGCACCTTGCCCTCGCCCATGGTCTGGTCACCGATGTAGACCGGCACCGACGAGCCGTCGCCCCGGGCCCGCGACACCGCGCGGCTGATGCCGCCCAGGGTGTCGAAGTAGTGGTCCACGGTGGTCACACCCAGTTCCATGGACTCCAGGTTCTGGTAGGCCAGATCGACGCCCGACAGGATCTCGCCCAACTGCTCGGCCCGTTGCGTCGGGTTGCCGGCGCGGCCGTAGGCGAAGCACTTGCGCCGGG
>JGI12109J20283_10923146_pt1 | contig 37370 bp, 32 predicted proteins | sample ElkSlonscriptome_12_FD_20283 | JGI IMG/M metagenome (IMG submission 20283)
GGCAACCCGGCGTCGTCCAGCCCCACTGGCAAGGTGATCGCGCAGAGATCCAGGAGATTGATGGGCTGGGTGTTGCGGGTCATGAGGCCACCGGCGCGGACATAGGCCGCCGGCTCACTCACCGCCTCCACGGTGGGCGGGGTCACGGGCACGGTGGGCGTGACCAGCACATCCACGTGTTGCAGCTTCTCGTCCACTCGCCGGGCCAGCGCCCGGATCTTGCGGGACTCGGTGAAATACTCGACAGCACTGGTTTGCTCCGCCATCTGGAAACGGGCCTTGACGTTGGGATCCAGGGTCTCCCAGCGCTCGGGGTAGGATTCCCGCAGGAACGACAGTCCCTCCACCCCGAACAGATTCGCCTGGATGAACCGCGCCCGGGCGTCACCCGCCTCGGGCAGGGGCAGGGCCACGCTGCGGGCACCGGCCTGTTGCAGTTCACTCAACGCCTGTTGCAACACCCCGTCGATGCCGGCCTCGCAGTCGTTCCAGAAATGCGCCTCGCCGATGCCGAGTTTCAGGCCCGTGAGATCCAGACCCGACAGGGCCTCCAGCAGGGCCATGGGATCATCATGGCGGGGGTCGATGGCGCCAAACGCGAGCACCGCGTCGGTGGCGTTGCGGGTCAGCGGCCCCGGCGTGTCGAAGGCGGCCGACAGCGGCACGATGCCGTCGGTGGACCAGCGCCCGCTGGACACCTTCAGCCCCACATTCCCGGTCACCGAGGCCGGCACCCGCACCGAACCACCGGTGTCCGAACCCATGGCGATCACCGCCGTACCCATGGTCAGGCTCACCCCGGCGCCGCTACTGGAGCCCCCGCAGACCCGGTGGGCAGCGGCGTCCCAGGGATTGCGCGGATCGGGCCAGTGGGCGTTGGTGCCCACCGCGCCGAAGGCCAGTTCCACGGTGTGGGTCTTGCCGGGGACGATGGCCAGTTGCCGGCGCAAGGCCCGCACCACCGGTCCCTCAATCTGACAGGCTGCCGGGAGCGGGGTGGGACCGCCACCGTGGATGGGCATCCCCGCCACCCCGAAGATATCCTTGATGGACACCGGCAGTCCCATCAGCGGTCCCAGTTCCAACCCCGCCGCCAGCAGCCGGCTCACCGCCTCGGCCTCGGTACGCAACCGGTCCGGGTCCCAGTGGACGTAGGCGTTGAGGCTGGATTCGAAGCGCCCGTGGCGGGCGATCACCTCGTCCATCAGGGCGTGCAGCCGCCCCGGGGTCTCGCGCAGGGCGGCGGCGATGGCGGGGATGGGTTGATCGAGAAGTTCTGCGCTCATGACGGTCTCCGGGGCGGGCTGCTGGCACCGGCAAGGATAGACGAGGGCAGGTGGGATTGCCCTACACTTGCCGGCATAACGCAACCACTGGAGGAAACCCTGTGAAAATCGTCCCGCGCGGCCTCTGGCCGCTTCTGTTCATGCTCGTGTGCCTGTCCGCCGGCGCCCAGAACCCGTACGGCGAGATCGTCCCGGTGGCGGAGCAGACCCTGCTGGTGATCGGCCGCCCCCTGAGTCTCGGCGAGCAGGCCGACGTGGCCAACGTGGTGCTGCACCGGTCGGGCGATACCCTGTATCTCATCGACACCGGCGACACCGAGTCCTTCCGCGAGCACCTGCGCGCCGCCGTGGAACGGCTCCGGCCCTTCCGCCGGGTGGTGTTGATCAACACCAACGGCCATGTGGATCACATCGGCAACAACGATCTCGCCTATGCCCTCGGCGCCGAGCGGGTGGATCATTTCATCTCGGTGAACGACGTGCCCACCCTGCGGGACAATATCCGCTACTTCGCGGAGAGCTTCGAGCGGGTGGCGCCGTATGTGGATCTGGGTAAATCGCCCACCGCCTACAGCAACGATCTGGTCTCCCTGTTCAGCCCGGTGGCGCCCAACATGGAGACCGTGCGGGTGCTGGAGTCACTGCCGCTGGAGGCGCTGGAGATCGGCGAGCAGATATTCCCGGGCTGGCGCTTCGGCGAGGATCTCTACGTGATGAAGAGCCATGGGCGCACCGCCGGGCAGGTGGTGGTGTATATCCCGGCGGCAAAATTGCTGCACCTGTCGGACGAGACCAACAGTTATTTTCCGCCGTGGCACGACTCCAGCGCCTTCAACACCATCAATCTGCTGCTGCGGGTGCGGGAGGTGCTGGACGGCGAGGGAGTGAAGTTTTTAAGCGATTCCCGCCACCACCGGCTCTACGACGACCCCCGCGCCCAGCGGGCGCTGGTGGAAACTCTGATCGCCAACTACTTCGCCTTCGATCGGCTGGTGAACTCGGCCCTCTCGGCCAACCCGGAGGGGCTCACCCTGGACGAACTGGCGGCCCGCTTCGAGGCCGATCCGGCGTTGCAGATCGGCTCGGATCTGGACGTGGACCGCAATCCCCTGTTCATCCGCATCAAGCTCCTGAAGAAGCTCACCGAGGTGGGGGCGGTACCGGACGGGCCGCCGGCGCCGGATACCCGCTTCGTACGGGGGTTGAAAAGCGCCTCCTGAGCGGCCGGCTGCCATTGTGGTTCCGGTTGTAGGAGTTACCGGGGCCGTGGTGAATTTTCCAGATGAAACGCCCCGGTCACCGCCGGGGCTTTTTCTGCCTCATCACCAAGCGCTTGATTATTTTTGGTTAATTCTTTCCGGCAATGTCAGAGTGATAATCCGGACCGTGGCATGGACCTTGCGCCCCGCCTGTTGATCTTTGTTTAACGGCACCCACGAGGTCTTGCCATGAGTAGTTATCTGCCCCCCTATCGCGATCTCGGTCGCGCCCTCGGACACCACGCCACCAATGTCGCCCAGGACGAGCGCTGGGCCTCGGCGCTGGGCGGCGGCCTGCTGGCCCTGCTGGGCCTGCGCCGGGGCGGCGTGGGCGGCGCGCTGGCCACCGTGGCCGGCGCGGCGTTGTTGCAGCGCGGCCTGAGCGGCCATTGCGCCATGTACGAAAATCTCGGCATCAGCACCGCCGACCCGGAACCGGCCTGGGTGCGCCTGCAAGCCCCCCACCGGCGCACCGCCCACAGCGGCGAGGTGCATCTGGAATCCGCCGTCACCATCGACCGACCGGCCCGGGAACTGTACGACTGGTGGCACGATTTCACCAACCTGCCCCGGGTGGTACGCCACCTGAAGTCCGTCACCGTCAGCGGCAACACCTCCCACTGGGTGATGCACACCCCCATCGGCACTGACCTGGAGTGGGACGCCGAGACCATCGAGGATTGCCCGGGCGAGGTGATCGGCTGGCAGTCCCTGGAGACGAGCGACGTGATGCACCGCGGACTGGTGCGTTTCCGCCCCGCCGCCGGCAATCGCGGCACCGAGGTGCGCCTGAAGATGGATATCGCGCCCCCGGCCAGATCCGCCGGGATGATGGTGGCGCGCCTGCTGCGCGGCGTCACCGAGCAGCAAATACACGAGGATCTGCGCCGCTTCAAGCAACTGATGGAGACCGGGGAACTGGCCACCATCCAGGGCCAGCCCCAGGGTCCCAGTTGAGCGACCGCCACCGATATCCAGGAGAAATGCCATGAGAGCCCTGTGCTGGTACGGCAAGAACGATGTGCGGGTGGAGAACGTCCCGGACCCGAAGATTCTCAATCCCCACGATGCCATCGTCCGGGTCAGCGCCACCGCCATCTGCGGCTCGGATCTGCACCTCTACGACGGGATGATTCCCACCATGGAGTCCGGCGATATCCTCGGCCACGAGTTCATGGGCGAGGTGATGGAGATCGGCCCGGCGGTGAAAAACCTCAAGGTGGGAGATCGGGTGGTGGTGCCCTTCCCCATCGCCTGCGGCCAGTGCTATTTCTGCAAGCACGACCTCTGGTCCCACTGCGACAACTCCAATCCCAACACGGTGATCGCCGAGAAGATGTTCGGCCAGTCCCCGGCGGCACTGTTCGGCTATTCCCACATGGTGGGCGGTTACGCAGGCGGCCAGGCCGAGTATGTGCGGGTGCCGTTCGCCGATGTGGGACCCCTGAAGGTGGATAACGGCCTCACCGACGAGCAGGTGCTGTTCCTGTCGGACATCTTCCCCACCGGCTGGCAGGCCGCCGAGGTCTGCGATATCCAGCCCGGCGACACCGTGGCGGTGTGGGGTTGCGGGCCGGTGGGCCAGTTCGCCATCACCAGCGCCCGCCTGCTGGGGGCCGAGCGGATCATCGCCATCGACCGGATTCCCGAGCGGCTGGAGATGGCGGCCCGTCACAACAACAACGTGGAGACCCTGAACTACAGCGAGGTGGGCAACACCCTGAGCATCGTCGATGCGCTGCGGGAACTCACCGGCGGGCGCGGTCCGGATATCTGCATCGACGCGGTGGGCATGGAGGCCCACGGCATGGGTCTGGAATACTGGTACGATCGGGCCAAGCAGGCGTTCATGGCCGAGACCGACCGACCGGTGGCGCTACGCCAGGCCATGCTGGCCTGCCGCAAGGGGGGCACGGTGTCCATGCCCGGGGTCTACGGCGGACTGGCCGATAAGTTGCCGCTGGGCGCGGTGATGAACAAGGGCCTGACCCTGAAGACCGGCCAGACCCATGTGCATCGTTATCTGCGCCCGCTGCTCTCGCGCATCGAAAAGGGCGAGGTGGATCCCGGCTTCATCATTACCCACCGGCTCAGGCTGGACGATGCCCCGGCGGGCTACGATATGTTCAAGCACAAGGAGCACGAGTGCCTGAAGGTGGTGATGCGGCCCTAACGCCGCTCCTTCAGAAACATATCGTTCACGCAGTTGCGTAACTCCCCCCGGGACAGGTAGGCCAGCACCGTCTCGGTGGACAGCCGCCGGGCGTCGTGCTGGCTCTCGGGGCTGTACCAGGCCGCGTGGGGACTGACGATCACCCGCTCGCGGAAACCATCGGGTTGCTCGCGTACCGCCTGCCAGAAGGGATGGTTGGGTTCGGCGGGCTCCCGGGGGAACACATCCAGCCCGCAGCCCGCCAGCCGTCCGCTGTCCAGCGCCCAGAGCAGTGCGTGCAGATCCACCACGCCACCCCGGGCGGTGTTGATCAGCAGGGAGCCCGGCTGCATGGCGGCGAACGCCTCCTCGTCCATGAGATTACGGGTCTCGGCGGTGAGCGGGGTGTGGACGCTCACCACCTCCACCATGCCGAGGAACTCGTGGAAGCTGTCCACCCGCCGCACCCCGAGGGCGATTTCCTGGCCCCGGGGCAGATAGGGGTCAAAGGCGATCACCTCGCAGCCCAGCGCCCTGGCCCGCAGTGCCGTGGCGGTGCCAATGCGCCCGAGCCCCAAAATCCCGAAGCGACAGCCCCGCACCCGCTTCACCAGCGGCGCCCGGCCCCAGTGGAAACCGTTCACCGGATCCTGGATCAGCGCGTTCTGGTAGCTCATCAACCCCCGGCGCAGCGCCAGAAACAACGCGATGGCGTGATCGGCCACCTCGCTGGTGCCGTAGTCCGGGGTGTTGCACACCGGAATCCCGGCCCGCCCGGCGGCGGCCAGATCCACATGGTCGAAGCCCACCCCGGCGCGCACGATCACCCGGCAGCGGTCGAGCTTTCGCACCACCGCCGCATCGATGGGTACCTCGTGCCAGATCAGCAGCGCCTCGGCGCTGGCCCAGTCCTGGTCGGGGACGGCCGCCGCCTCCCGCTCCCGGTGGATCAGCAGATCCAGCCGCCCGGCGCCGGCCTCGCGCTCCACCTCGGCATCGTCGTGGTACTGGGCATCCGGGGTCAGCACCCGGAAAATCGGGGATGCCATGGCTGCCTCCCTAGCGGGCGTAGTCGCCGCCCAGTTCGTCGTCGATGAAGGCGCGGATGATCTCCGCCATGTCGTTGTCGGCCTGGAAACCCAGCCGCCGGCCCCGCTCCGGGTCGAAGCGGGTGGCCCAGCCGTAGACGATCCGCTCGATTCCCGGGTCCGGCTCGAAGCGGATCCGCCCCACGACAGCAGACTCCGTTACCTGCCCCAGCGCGTCCACCATGTCCTGCACCGACACGGTGATTCCGGGCAACGCCACCGCCCGGCTCATGCCCCAGGCGTCCGCCGGCAACTCGGCGGCGTGAATGAAGGCCTCCACCACCCGCCGGGGTGATAATACCCAGACGCCGGTGTCGGGCTTCACCGGGCAGACGTAGGGGGTGCCCTGCAAGGGCTCGCGGAGGATACTGCTGGCGAAACTCGACGCCGCCTTGTTGGGTTTGCCGGGGCGGATCACGATGGTGGGCAGCCTGAGGCTTCGCCCATCGATGAAGCCCTTGCGGCTGTAGTCGTTCACCAGCAACTCCGTGGCGGCCTTCTGGTTACCGTAGGAGGTCTGGGGGGTGAGGTGGGTGCTGTCCTGGATCACCGACGGCATCTCGCCGCCGTACACCGCCACGGAGCTGGCGAACACCACTTTCGGCACCGTGCCGAGCGCCCGCAGCCGCGCCAGCAACTGCTCCGAGCCCGTGAGATTGACCCGCATACCCAGATCGAAATCCGCCTCGGCGCCCCCCGAGACCACCGCCGCCAGATGGAACACCACGCCGGTGTCGGGGCCGAGGATGGCGTCCAGTTCCGCAGGATCGGTGAAATCCCCCACCCGCACCGTGAGGCGCGGGTCGTCCGGCAGCGCCGGCTCGGGGTGGATGATATCGTGGACGATGAGTCTGTCGATGGGCCGCGAGACACCACTGCTGTCGGTAAGGCTGCCCTTCTCCAGCAGTTTTACCGCCAGTTTCTTGCCGATGAAGCCACAGCCGCCGGTGATCAGCACCTGCATGATTTGCACTCCTCCTGGTTATGGTTATGGAAACGCCGCTCGGCAAGTATAGCGGTCCAGGGGGGCCACGACAGTCGTGCGCGCCAACCCTGGTCAAGCCCGGCACCCTGACCCAGACTAGGACATCTCACCATCACCGAGGATCAGTCACCATGGCCCCACCCCGCTATGCCTTCCTGAACGGCGAGATCACCCCCTGGGACGACGCCCGGGTCCATGTGGCCAGTGTCGGCTTTCGCTTTGGCACCGGCGTGTTCGAGGGGATCCGCGCTTACTGGAATCCCGAGCAAGAACAGCTTTACGTGTTTCAACTGGCCGAGCACCTGCATCGGTTGATCTACTCCCAGCGCTTCATGCGCTTCGAGACGATATTCCAGCCCGATTACGTGGCCGCGAAGCTGCTGGAGCTACTGCGCGCCAATGAATTTCGCGAGACCCTGCACATCATGGCCACCAGTTTCGTCAGCGGTCCCGGCATGCCTCAGGCGCTGGACCCGGTGGATCTGGCCATCACCGCCTCGCCCAGCAAGCGCCCGGAGTCCCGCAGCCGGGGCTGTAGCGTGCAGGTGAGCGCCTGGCAGCGAGTGCCCGATGCCGCCATGCCCATGCGGGTGAAGTGCAACGCCAATTATCAAAACGGCCGACTGGCCTCGGTGCAGGCGCTGGCCGACGGCTACGACACCGCGCTGATGCTGAACAGCCGCGGCAAGGTGGCCGAGGGGCCGGGGATGTGCTTTTTCATGTTCCGCGACGGCCAGGCCGTCACCCCGGGGGTGAACAGCGACATCCTGGAGAGCATTACCCGGCGCACGGTGATCCAGTTGCTCACCGAGCATCTGGGCGTGCCGGTGGTGGAGCGCGACATCGACCGCAGCGAGCTGGTGGCCGCCGACGAGGCTTTTTTCTGCGGTACCGCCTGGGAGGTCACCCCCATCGTGCAGATCGACCGCCTACCGGTGGGCGAGGGGGTGCCGGGACCGCAGGTGACCGCCCTGCAGCGGCTGTTCCTGGATATCGCCGAGGGTCGCAGCGAGCTGTACCCGCAGTGGCGAACCCCGGTCTACACCGGCTGATCCACCGACGCCCGGGGAACTTGAGCGCTCCTGCGTTTCCGCAATAGGTAATTCCCCCACAACCGGGAGCGACGCTCATGAGCGACGACTACGATCAGAAGTACACCAGACCCGATCTGCGCCGCCGCCTCAAGGAGGAGATCAAGGCCAGCGACAGGGGCGGCAAGCCCGGCCAGTGGTCGGCCCGCAAGAGCCAGATGCTGGTGCAGGAATACGAAAAACAGGGCGGCGGCTATAAAAAATCCCGCAAGGACGAGGACAGCCGTTCCCTGGAGCGCTGGACCGACGAGAACTGGCAGACCCGCGAGGGCAAGGCCCAGGCCCGCGAGGACGGCGCCACCCGGCGTTATCTGCCGGAAAAAGCTTGGGAGCAACTCTCCGAGGAGGAGAAGGCCCGCACCGACCGGAAAAAGCAGGCCGCCTCCCGTAAGGACCGGCAGTTCGTGTCCAACACCGAGGCTGCCAAAAAAGCCCGTCGGGAAGCCACCCGGAACGACGACGGCGCCGACCGGGATAGCCTCTACCGGCGCGCCCAGGAACTGGATATCCGTGGGCGCAGCAAGATGGACCGCGAGGCTCTGGCACGGGCGGTGGCCGAGGCCGAGGCCAACCACCCCGAGAACCAGAGCCGCGAGGCGCTCTACCAGCGGGCCCGGGAACTGGACATTCCCAACCGCAGCCGCATGAACAAGGGCGAGTTGATCCAGGCCCTGCGGGAGGCCAGGGCCTGAGGCCCCGCGCCTATGACAGGCGCTGTACCCCCGAGATCAGGAAGCGGCTCTTCGGCAGCGCCGGCAGCCGCGACATGCGCACCTGTAGATCCTGCTCCGGGATCTGGTAGCGCATCCCCCGGGTCAGCCACCGTACGCCCAGTTTCATCACCTCGATGGTGATCCACTCGCCGGGGCAGCGGTGATTGTGGTAATGATCGCCGCCACCCTGGGGAATGAAGTTGAAGGCGCTACCGTTCCACTCGCGGAACCGCTCGGGGCGAAACGCCTCCGGTTCCGGCCACAGGCCGGGATGGCGATTGGTGCCGTAGATGTCCAGCAGCACCTTCCGACCCAGGGGAAACTCGAAGCCCTGCCACTGGAAGGTCTCCCGCACCCGGGCTGCCAGGAACGGAAAGAAGGGATAGAAGCGGCGCACCTCCTGGACGAACAGTTCCGGGTAATCCGGCTCATTATCCTCCATCAGCCGCGCCCGGCACTCGGGATGGTCGTGCAGAGCCAGCGCCGCGAAGGTGAGAAAGCGGCTGATGGCGACGATGGGCCGCAGAATATTGAGGATCTCCACCGCCGCCACCTGCTCGTCCAGTAACTGATCGTAGCGGTCCCGGTACTGGGCCACCAGCCGGCAGGCGCTGCCCTCGGATGGCTGTAGTTCCCCGGCCCGCACCGCCGCCACGATGCCACCGATCCACCGCTCGGCTTCGTCCCGGGCGTGTTTACCGCGCCAGTGACGCAGGCCCACCGAACCGGAGCTGTCGATCATCGCCGCCATATCGTCGGTACGCTTATTCACCTCGTCCTCGCCGAGCGGCACCTCGGCCCAGCGGCAGGCGGCGCGGCACAGCACCTCGTGGAGGGTGTCGAGCAGCGCCATCTGTTCCTCGTCCTCCCAGCGGACCAGGGCGTTGCCCCACGCCTCGTCCACCAGTCCCACCAGCCGCTGGATGTTCTCCGGCGTCATCAGGCTCATGAATATCTGCTTGCGGTGGCGGTGGGCCTCGTCGTCCAGCCCCTGCACGCCACCCCGCCCGAACAGGGTGTCCTGCACCAGATCCGGGGTGACCCCGGCCCGGGCGAAGCGCTCCCGGTCGTAGAACAGCCGGGCGGCCGCCTCGCCGCGCATGCAGATGAAATCCTCCATCATCAGCCGGGTGGCGAAGATATCCGAGTTGTGGTTTTCACAGCGTGTGGCAATGAAATGGTAGCCCTCCATCAGTAGCGCAAGCGTGCTATCCGGGCTGGTGTCCTTTGGCATGGGTGACATGGAACCTCCTTTAGGCCGGCGCCGCTGGCCAGCCTGTGCAGATTTTTGAAGAACGGAACGTTGTTGTGCGCGGAAATTTTTCGGGGATTGGGTTTTATTTGTTTAGAGTTTTATTGTGTTTGATCGAGTTTTACTGGGGTTTTTCAGCGGGCAGCGAGTCGCTGATCTCATCCGCACAAAAATCCCCGGCGCGATTTTCATCGCCCAGGGAAATGCGTTCGCTCATGGCCTCCTTCCCACGGCCCAGGGGCCATGACTGTGCTCCGGAGGATCCTGAGCAATTCCCACACCCGTTATCGCAACTCGATAAGGAATAAGCAATTTCCCTGGAACCACCGACGCCGGACGTCAGTCTAGCCAGGTAAGCGAGCCCTTTTTTACACGCACAGTTACAGGAGCATCGCCATGCCATCGAAATGGAGCAACAAGGACGAGCGTCAGTACGAGCACATCAAGGACAGTAGCAAGGAACGGGGTGTCCCCGAGAAGCGCGCCAGGGAGATCGCCGCCCGCACGGTGAACAAACACCGCCGCGAGGAGGGCAAGACCCCCAACAAGCGCACCCAGGGCACGGGTAATCCCAACCTTCCGCTGGAGGAGCGTTCCCGGGACGAGCTTTACAACCAGGCGAAGGAACTGGATATCGCCGGGCGCAGCAAGATGAACAAGGGAGAACTGGTGGAGGCGATCCGCCACGCTCGTTGAGTCGGGACGGATCGACGAATGGGCTCTCGCTGTCGCGGGAGCGACGGCGTGGAAATCGGAGAACGTCTTTCCGATTTCCTCATGCCTCTACTGCATGTAATCCTGCTGCCCGGCCTTCTCCACCTCGCTCAGGAACAGATCCAGAAGCTCCGCCCCCTTCTCGCCGTGGGTTCCCCGGATGTACTCGATCACCGCCGGCTGGGCGGCGTTCTTGAACGCTTCCCGGTCCTCCGGCGACAGGGCGTTGATCTCCATGCTCTCGGCGAGCTTCGGCAGTCCCCGCTCGGAGGCCTCGATCACCCGACCGATGCCGCGGCTGGCCACCACGCAGGACTGGGCGGCGGCGTGGACGATATCCTTCTCGGCCTCCGTGAGACTCTCGTAGAAGTCCCTGTTCATGAGGAAAGTGTAGGGGGTGAACAGGTGGTTGGTGAGGGTCAGGTAACCCTGCACCTCCTGAAAATTGGAAAACGCGATGATGGGCACCGGGTTCATCTGGCCGTCCACCACGCCGGTCTGGAGCGCCGAGTAGACCTCCGCCCAGGCCAACGGGTAGGCCTCGGCGCCCAGCGACTGGATCAGGGTCTGGTGGGACTCTAAGGTCATGGTGCGGATGCGTAAGCCCTCGATGTCGGAGAGCTGGGCCACCGGGCGCTGGGAGTTGGAAATGGAGAAAAAGCCGCCGGTGTCGGCAAACCCCAGCACCTTCACGTCGCCGAGGTCCGTCTCGATATCCCGGGCCAGCGCCTTGCCGAAGGGACCGTCGAACACTTCATAAGTGGCGGAGATATGGGGGAAGGCGAATGCCACGTCGATCACCCCGATCTTCGGATAATGCGAGGCCAATCCCCCCACCGAGGCCAGCGATGCCTGGATGATGCCGTCTCGCACCTGCTGGGCGATTTCGAAATCCTTGCCCAGCTGGCCATTGGGAAAGATATCCACCTGAATCTCGCCGTTACTGGCGGACTCGACGATATTCTCGAACACCTCGCCGCAGGCACCGGCTGGGTTGTCGAAGGGGTCCTCGTTGTTCAGATGGCCCATCTTCAGGGTTTTCTGGGCGTGGGCGGCCAGCGGCAGGGCGGCGGCCAGTGCGCAGGCGAGGGCGATACGGCTAGCAGGCTTCATGGAAGAACCTCTTGGGTTTCTGGTGGGCGGACACGGGTTCTCAGAACCCGAACAACCGGGGCAGCATCAGCGCCAACCCCGGCCAGTAGGCGATGACGAACAGGATTGTCACCTCGGCCAGGATGAACGGCCACAGGGCGGCGCTGATCCGCTCGATGCTCTCGCCGGTGACCGACGACAGCACGAACAGACAGGCCCCCACCGGCGGCGTCATCAGGGAGATGTTCAGCGCTAGCACGAACACGATGCCGGCGTGCAGCGGGTCCATGCCGATGGCGGCGGTGAGCGGTGCCAGCACCGGGGCGAGGATGATCAGCATGGCGGTGATGTCCATCAGCATCCCCACCACCAGCAGCATGGCCACGATCATCAGGATCACCACCGCCGGGTTGCTGGAGATATCCAGAAAACCGTTGGCTATCGCCTGCGGAATCTGCATGAAAGCCAGCCACCAGCCGAGCACCGAGGCCGAGGCGATGATCAGGAAAATCACCCCGGTGATGCGGGCGGTGCGGATCAGCATGGCCATGAGATCACGAAGCGTCAGCGCCCGGTAGATCACCCCGCCCACGAACAGCGCGTAGGCCACCGCCACCGAGGCCGCCTCGGTGGGCGTGACGATGCCGCCGAGGATACCGCCGAGGATGATGGCCGGCATGATCAGCGCCAGGATCGACGAGCGAAACGCCTTGAGGATCTCCCACAGGCTCGCCTGACGCTCGGCCTTGGGCAGATTCAGCCTGCGCGCCATGGCGGCGATGATGGCCATGCACACCAGGCAGATGAGCAATCCGGGGAGGATGCCGCTGGCGAACAGTCCACCGATGGACACCCCCATGATGGAGCCGTAGATCACCATCAGGCTCGATGGCGGGATGGTGGGGCCGATGATGGAGCCGGCGGCGGTCACCGCGCAGGCGAACGGGCGGCTGTAGCCCTGGTCCACCATGGCCGGCACCAGCGTCTTGCCAAACGCCGCCGCATCGGCGGTGGCCGCTCCCGTGATACCGGCGAAGAACACCGAGGCCACCATGTTGGTGTGGGCTAGCCCCCCGCGCAGATACCCCACCAGCGTCTCGGCGAAGCGCACCAGCTGGCGGGTGATGCCGGTGTGGTTCATGATCTCGCCGGCCAGAATGAAGAACGGCATGGCCAGGAACGGAAACAGGTTCAGCCCGGCGAAGAAACGCTTGGGCGCCATGGACAGAAAATCCGGACCGCCGGCCTGCAACACCCCCACCACCCCGGCGATGCCCAGCACGAAACCGATGGGCATGCCGAGGAACAACAGTCCGAAGAACACCACCAGCACCCAGGTCATACCGCGTCCTCCGGCTCCATGTCGGTGGCCATGGCGCGCAACGAGCCCATGTCCCGGTAACCCACCAGGAGCAGTTGCACGGCCGCCAGCAGGGAGGCCACCGGCACCGAGGCGTAGGGCATGGCCATGGAGATGCCGAAGATCATGGCGAACTGGCGACTACCGGTGACGGTCATGTCGATGCCGTAGCCGAACATGAGCAGAAAAAACACCAGCGCCAGCGCATCGAAGGCCACCAGCAGCCCCTTTTGCAGAAAAATGGGCAGGCGTATCAGCAGCATGGTGAAGCCGATATGCTCACGCCGGGCGATGCCACAGGACACCGCCAGCAGCGCCGCCCAGATCATCAGATAGCGGGCCAGTTCCTCGGTCCAGGGGATCTGCGCCCGGAACACGTAGCGGGCCAGCACGCCCAGCCAGACATCCAGGATCAGCAGCACCATCAGCCCACCCACCAGCCACTCCACATAGCGATTGATGGTCCGGCTCCAGCGGGCGGCCCATGCGCGCCGGGAATCGGGGGACGGGGCGACGGGGGCGGTCATGGCGACACCGGGGGCATGGCGGGTCCTTGGAGGCGTGGTGCGATCAAGTCGTCGACCTCAATTGGAATAGTTCAAAATATCCACGGCTTCAACCATGGCCACAGCACCAGCATGGCCACGGCGGATTCAGCGCCCTGTCCCGGGCGTACACCGGACAGTCCTGGCGGCGTGCCCCCGGCAGGTAGCCGGTGGCGGTTTCAAAAGCCGGAACGAGCGCCTATGATGGTCGCTCCCAAGCGATACCACCATCGGTTATCGACCCGTTCAGAGTCAGAGGCAATATGGGAAAATTCCTGGTTACCGGCGGTGCCGGCTTCATCGGCAGCCACACCGTCGACCGCTTGCTCCACGATGGTCACGAGGTGGTGGCGGTGGACAATCTTCGCACCGGTCATCGGGAAAATCTTGCCGCGGCGCTGACCTCGTCGCGCTTCGAGTTGCTGGAGGCGGATATCAGCGACCAGTCCACGGTGGCGGATATCTTCCAGCGGCATCGCTTCGATGGAGTCATTCATCTGGCCGCGCTGGTCAGCGTACCCGAGAGCTTCCACGAACCGGCCCTGAATTTTCGACTCAACGTGCAGAGCCTGGATCTGGTGGCCCGGCAGTGTCTGGCCCGGGGTTGCCGGCGCCTGGTGTTCGCCTCCTCGGCGGCGGTCTACGGCGATCACACCGAACTACCCAACCGGGAAACCGCCCTGCCGGCGCCCCTGTCGCCCTATGCGGCGGCGAAGATTGCCGGTGAGTACCTGCTGGCCGGTTACAGCGCGGGCGCGCCCCTGCAAACCGTCTGCCTGCGGTATTTCAATATCTACGGCCCCCGGCAGGATCCGGGTTCGCCCTATTCGGGGGTACTGTCGATCTTCGCCCGGCGTTTTTCCACAGGATTGCCCATCACGGTGTTCGGCGACGGTCAGCAGAGCCGGGATTTCGTCTCGGTGCATGATGTCGCCACCATCAATACCCGGGCGCTGGTGGATAGCCTGCCGGACAACGGAGTCTGTAATGTCTGTACCGGCAGCGCCATCACCCTCAACGAGATTATCGGGGTTTTCCAGCAGCATTTTCCGGACAGTCCCGAGCCCGCTCATGAACCGGCCCGCGCCGGCGATATTCGCCACTCCCGGGGAGATCCGGAAAAGCTCCGGTCGTATCTGGGTATGACAACCCGGATAGATATCCAGGAAGGTCTGGGGGAATTGATCGACTGGTATCGACAACAGCAGGATTGACCGAGGCATCTTCATATCCCATGTGGTTCGCGAATAATCAGGATCGTCCGGTAATGCTTCGATTACTGGCCATTGCTCAGGTCATTTTTTTGGTAGCTTGTTCGGCGCTGGCGTCCACCCCTACCCAGGTACCGCTGTCCGAAAGAGTGGTGAACGGCGAGCAGTTCATGGGAATCCGTCTGCTCGGCACCCTGCGCCTACCCACGGAATTCGCTGGTGTGACCGTCGGCGGTCTTTCCGGTCTGGCCTGGGATAACGACGAATCCCTGCTCTATGCCATCTCCGACGGCGGCGAGTTGCACCACTTCCAGCCGGTATTCGACGACGATGGTTTTCTCGCTGATATCCGCCATCTGGCCAGCTTCGCCCTCAAGGACGCCGAATCCCGGCCCCTGACAGCGCCCTGGGCGGATTCGGAGGGACTGACGCTGATCAATGGCGATAACGGTATCCGCGGGGATACGGAATTGCTCGTCTCCTTCGAGATCCGCATGCGCATCCGTCGCTACAGCAACACCGGGGAACGGCTCGGCGGCATCCAGTTACCCGCACCGTTACGGGATCCCCAACGCTATCGCAACGCCAATATGTCCCTGGAAGCGATCACCACCCATCCCCGCTGGGATGTGCTGGTGGCGCCGGAAAACAGTCTGCGCAGCGATCCCCGGGGATCGGTTACCCTGTTCTCCAGCACCGGGGAACGCTGGCGTTATCCTTTGGCCGGGGCGCCCAGGAGTTCGCTGGTGGCCATGGAGACCCTGCCCGATGGCAGCGTGATGTTTCTCGAACGGGCATTCACCTCGTTGATGCAGCCGCTGATCATTTCCCTACGCCGGGCAAATCTGCAGGCGGCATCCGATGCGCCATTGACGGTGGAGGACATCGCGGTACTGGATTCCAGCAAGGGCTGGCTATTGGATAACTTCGAGGGCCTCACCCCTTATCGCGACGGGCGGTTTTTCATGGTCAGCGACGATAATCGGCATTTCCTGCAGAACACCCTGCTGGTTTTTTTCGAGTTGATATCCCCGGAGGGGATCCAGCCCTGAACGGCCGGGTGATCGTCCCCGGGATCCGCCATGCTTTTGGCCGATGTACCCGGAGTTTTCATCGGTGTGGTAGAATTTGATCCATGATAAGTTCCCGCAATCCACCCCTTCCAGCAGCAGCTGATCAGGCCGGATTTGGACGATTTGAAGCAAGCTGATGAGTAGTGAACCGCGCATTATCAAGAAGTATCCGAACCGCAGGCTGTACGACACGGCAATCAGTAGCTACATCACCCTGGAGGATGTGAAACGACTGGTACTGGATCGCACACCGTTCCGTGTGGTGGACGCACGCTCCAAGGACGATATCACTCGGGGTATCCTGTTGCAGATCATCAGTGAGCAGGAGGAACAGGGCAATCCCATCTTCACCTCCGACGTGCTGGCCCACATCATCCGCTTCTACGGGGACACCCTGCAGGGCATGATGGGCAGCTACCTGGAGAAGAGCCTCCAGGCCTTTGTGGACCAGCAGCACCTGTTCCGTGAACAGATGCGTAATTTCATGGGCAAGAATCCCCTGTCCATGATGTCGGAACTGGCCGAGCGCAACCTTGCTATCTGGCATTCCATGAACGAGCGCCTCTACCAGCAGTACCAGGAAGAGCACCCCGACGGCGAGGAGGATCTGGAGAGTTCCGATGCCGAGGGTGATGCCAAGGGCAAGGATAATTCCTGAGCCCCGCTAGAATCTGGATCGCTCGGCGACCCTCGCCTCCTCCTCGAAGCGACGTAGCTTTGCCCGCAACTGCTCCTCCTGAAACGGCGTGAGACCCGGCTGACGAAGCCCGATCTCCAGTTGCTCGATGGCCTGCTCCAGCTCGCCGCGCAGCCGATGGTAGTCGGCCAGCGCGCCGTGGGTCTCCATCCGGTCACCGGCTAGCCGGGCCGCCTGGGCGTACAGGGTGAGAAGCACCCCGCTGTCGGGACGTCGCCGGGTGAGCGGTCGCAGCAGTTCCAGCGCCCGTTCGGCCCGGCCATGGTTGATCAGCGCCCGGCCGTAATGGACGGTGAGCGAGAAATCGTCGCCATAGAGCTGCCGGGCGTTCTCGAACAACTGCCAGGCCCGGGCGGGATCGTTCATGGCCAGCGCCAGCTCTGCCTCCTCCAGCCGGAAGGCCAGCCGATCGGGATCCCGCCGACGCAGGATCGCCACCTGCTCGCTGGCCCCGGCGATCTGCCCCGCCTGGCGCAGCGCCAGGGCATAACCGTACCGCTCGGCCAGTTCGCTGGCATAGTCGCCGCTGTCCAGACGCGCCCGGAAATCGTCGATCAGGGGCTGCCCGCCAGTACTGGTCAACACCCTGGCCCGGGCCCGGGCCAGGTGATAGTCGATCTGCCGTCCGGCATCACCCCCACCGCCGGGGCGCCGGTCAGCCAGACGATTGCCGAGATCGGCGATGCGCTCGGCGGGCAAGGGATGGGTGGTGAGATAGGCTTCCACCGCCGCCCGCCCGTACTGGCGTTGCAGTCGGGCGAACAGATCGATCAGGCCGCTGGCATCGTAACCGGCCTTTTGCAGGATCTGGCTACCGATGCGGTCCGCCTCCTGTTCGTTGGCGCGGGTGAAATTGATTTGCCGCTGGGCCCCCGCCGCCAGGGTGCCGGTGATGGCGGCCTGACCGAGTTCGGCATCCACCGTGGCGGCCAGCACCATGGAGGCGATCAGCGCGGCGGTGGTGGGCAGGGCCATCTGCCGGGCATCGGCGATGGCCCGGGCGATATGGCGCTGGGAGACGTGGGCGATCTCGTGGGCCAGCACCCCGGCCAGTTCATCCTCCCGGCCCGAGGCCAGCAGCAGCCCGGTATGCACGCCGATATAGGCCCCGGGGGCGGCGAAGGCGTTGATGCGGGGGTTGTCCACCCAGAAGAACGTGTAAGGGTTGGCCGGTGGCGCGGCGTACACCGCCAGCCGCTGACCCACCGAGGAGAGATACTCGGCCAGTTGCACGTCCTCGATCAGGGCGCCGCGCCGGCCGATGCCCCGCAGCACCTCCCGACCGATCTGGCGTTCCTCGCTGTCGGTGACGTATTGCTGGGTGTAATCACCGATATCGGGCAGGGAAAGATCCTGCCCCATCGCCATCGGCGCGGTCAGCAGTGCTAACATCCACAGGCCCAAAAAGGGGATTTTCCGCCATGCCGGGCGCTGGCGTGACCGTCGGGCGTGATGCTGTCCTGACACCATGGTGCGATCCGTGGGTTGTTGCCGAAGTTGTTGCCGATTTCCGGAGAATGTCATGCAAGTCGATACCGAACTGGATGCCTCTGGCCTGCACTGCCCGCTGCCGTTGCTGAAGGCCAAGAAAGCGTTGAGTGAACTGGCCAGCGGCCAGTTGTTACGGGTCATCGCCACCGATCCCGGCTCCTGGGACGATTTCGCCGCTTTCATCGAGCAGAGCGATCACCAGTTACTGGAATCCCGGGCCGAGGGCGAGCGCTTCGTCTATCTGCTGCGCAAGGGCTGAGGCCGCCCCTATCCACCGCTGTCACCACCACGGAGTTCACCATGTCCGCTGTTTCCGACCCCGACACCCTGATCGCGTTTCAGGGCTCGCCCGGGGCCTATTCCAATCTTGCCTGCGTCAACGCCCATCCGGAACTCACGCCGCTGCCCTGCGCCACCTTCGAGGACACCTTCGCCGCCGTGCAGGGCGGGCGGGCGCGGCTGGCGATGATCCCGGTGGACAACTCCGTGGCCGGGCGGGTGGCGGATATCCATCACCTGTTGCCGGGTAGCCGGTTGCATATCATCGGCGAACACTTTCAGCGGGTGAACCACCAGTTGATGGCGCTGCCCGGGGTGCGACTGGCGGATCTGACGGTGGTCAGCAGCCATATCCATGCGCTGTCCCAGTGCCGCCGGGTGATCGGCGAACTGGGGCTACGCGCCGAGGTCCATGCCGACACCGCGGGCGCGGCCAAGGAACTGGTGGATACCGGTGACCGGCGCCGGGGCGTGATCGCCTCCAGCCTAGCGGCGAAGGCCTATGGCCTGGAAATCCTCCGCTCGGATATCGAGGATGCCGAACACAATACCACCCGGTTTCTGATCATGGCCCGGGAGCCGGCGCGCCTCGCGCTGGACGAGGCGGAACCCTTCGTCACGAGCTTTCTGTTCCGGGTGCGCAACATCCCGGCGGCGCTCTACAAGGCGCTGGGCGGGTTCGCCACCAACGGCGTCAACATGACCAAGTTGGAAAGCTACGTGGAGGACCGGTTCCGCGTCGCCCAGTTCTACGCCGATATCGAGGGTCATCCAAAATCCCGTCCAGTGCAACTGGCGCTGGAGGAACTGGCCTTCTTCGCCACCGAGATCCGCATCTTCGGGGTCTACCGGGCCAGTCCGTTTCGCCATCAGCAGCTGGTGGATTCCGACGACTGAGGTTCGACGATCAACGCTGCAGGGCCGGCGGCAACTCCGCCAGCCAGCCCACGTTCAGCACGCCCCATAGCCCGATCAGGATGGCCTCGGCGGTGTCGTTCTCCAGCGGTACCATGGGCTTGGGGGCGCCCGACCAGTCGATGATGGAACGGGCCACACCGGTGGCGAAATGCTTGGCCATGAAGCGGTTGCGTTGCTGGCGGGGCAACAGCAGGCGTTCGCGCCAGGTCTCGGCGCTGATGCACCAGTAGTCGATGTAGCGTAGCCCCGCCTCGCGTTCCCAGATCCTGGCCATCTTGCCACCACCTTCCAGCACCAGATGGGTGGGATTGGGCAGCCCCGCCAGCAGATTGGGTATGGCCCGGCGCAGGCGCGGCACGGAGCCGAAGTTGGTGGAGCGATACCAGATCAGCCGACCGTCCTGCCCATAGAGCGCAAGCCCGGTCCTTAGCCCCATGTCCACGGCCAGCAATGACTCCGGCTGACACAACGCTGTTCGATACACTGAAGGATTCAGAACATCGCCATTGCCTTTGATTACCTGAATAATAATGGAATCGCCCGCACCATGCAGGCATTTCCTGGCCCAGGGGGACATCTGGTAATATTGGGGGCTGGCCCGCGATCCATCACCCGAGCACTTCCCCATGCCCCACGGTCCCCGTCATATTCTGCTGACCGGCGGCGCCGGTTTCATCGGCTGCAATCTGGTGCGTTTTCTCCTCACCGCCGAACCCGACTGCCGGATCGTCAACCTGGACAGCCTCACCTACGCCGGCTCCCGGGAGCATCTCCAGGCGCTTCCCGATCCCGATCGACATGAACTGGTGGTGGGCGATATCTGCGACGCCGCACTGGTGGATCGGCTGTTTCGCGAACACGCCATCGACACGGTGATCCACTGCGCTGCCGAGAGCCATGTGGACCGCTCCATCAGCGGGCCAGCGGCCTTCATCCAGACCAATCTGGTGGGCACCTTCACCCTGCTGGAGGCGGCCCGGCGCCACTGGCCGGGCGAGGCCGGGAAGACTGGCGGGGTGCGGTTTCACCATATCTCCACCGACGAGGTCTACGGTACCTTGAGCACCGAGGATCCGGCCTTCAGCGAGACCACACCCTATCGGCCCAACTCCCCCTACTCGGCGTCCAAGGCCGGTTCGGACCATCTGGTGCGGGCTTACCATCACACCTACGGGTTGCCGGTGACCACCAGCAACTGCTCCAACAATTACGGTCCCTTCCAGCACCAGGAGAAGTTCATTCCCACGGTGATCCGCAGTTGCCTGCACCAGCAACCCATTCCGGTGTACGGCGACGGCAGCAATATCCGCGACTGGCTCTACGTGGAGGATCATTGCCGGGGCATCCACACGGTGCTGAGCCGGGGCGCGGTGGGCGAGACCTACAATATCGGCGGCGACAACGAGTGGGCCAATATCGATATCGTCCGCCACATCTGCCGGCTGTTCGATGAGCGCTTCCCGGACCGGGCACCCCACGAGCGGCTGATCGGCTTCGTCACCGACCGGCCCGGCCACGACTGGCGCTACGCCATTGATGCCGACAAGATCCGCCAGGATCTGGACTGGCGGCCCCAAGAGAACTTCGAGAGCGGCATCCGGCGCACCGTGGACTGGTATCTACAGCACCTGGAGGGTTGACACGGCATGGGTCTGAAAATCGCGCGCTGGCTGCTGGTGGGCGGGGGTCTGGTGGTACTGCTGGGCATGGCCCTGGGTTTCTGGGGGCTGTTCACCGGTATGGGAGAGAACGCCATCGGCTTTTTCATGCTGGCGGCGCTGGGCTTCACCGTGGCCTTCGCCGGCCTCACCATGGTGGTGCTGCTGGAGCCGCGCAACGATCCCGGCAGCCCGGACTGAACGAGCCTCCGGGTGTACCGGCGGCTCAATCGTCCTGCACGGGCATCACGTTGATGTCCTTGCGCACCTCCACCGCCTCATAAGCCACCCCCTCGGGGGGCGTGTCGGTGATGTGCCAGCTACCGTTCTCGCCCTGCCACTTGTAGAGGGTGGTGGTCTCCGGCCCCCCGGGCAACCAGCCGGTGACCCAGCCGGGCAGGGCATCCGGGCTGTAGTACCACAACGCCCCACCGCCCAGGATCAACACCAGCAGCAGCAACCACCAGCCCACCGAACTCCCCTGTCGCCGGTAGCCCCGTCGGCCTCGCGAATCATCCAGAAGCATTATTGCCAATCCCCTCGTAGGCTCGCCACCGCCTCCTGCAAGCCCGCCAGCGATACTTCCCCGGGTGCCTGCGGCTCGCCGACCCACAGGCCGATCCGCGACCAGAAGCGCCTCGGCAGGAACCGCATGGCCATGCCATGACGGCGGCTGAAGAAACTACCCCAGAGCCCCCGCAGGGCCATGGGAATCACCGGAACGGGATTCCGGGCGATGATGGTCTCGATGCCGGGCCGGAAGGTTTGCAGATTTCCGCCCCGGGTCAATGCGCCCTCCGGAAAGATACACACCACCTCGCCGTCTTGCAGGTACGCGTCGATGCGCCGGAAGGCCTCGTCCCGTAGCGCCGGATCTTCCCGGGCCGGGGCGATGGGAATCGCCCCGGCGGTGCGGAACACGAAATTCAACACCGGCAGCCTGTAAATCCCATGGTACATGATAAACCGCACCGGCCGGGGACAGCAGCCGGCGATGATCAGCGCGTCCACGTAGCTCACGTGGTTGCACACCAGCACCGCCGGTCCCTCCTCGGGAATACGCTCCACACCTTCCTTGCTCACCCGGTAGACCAGATGGATCAGGATCCACACCAGGAAGCGCATCAGGAATTCCGGCACCAGGGTATAGATGTAGACCGCCACCACGGCGTTCAGCAGGGCCATGACGAGGAACAACTGCGGGATGCTGAGAAACCGCAGTAGCACGATGGCGGTGATGGTGGCCAGCACCATGAAAAAGGCGTTGATGATATTGTTGCCGGCGATCACCCGGGAGCGATGGCTCGGCTCCGAGCGGCTCTGGATCAGGGCATTCAGCGGCACGATATAGAAGCCGCCGAACACCCCCACCAACACCAGATCCAGCGCCACCCGCCAGCTCCCCGGAGCGGCGAGAAATTCCGTCACGCCCCGGGTGCCCGCCTGAAACTGCACCTCCGGCGCGGCGAAATACAGATCCACCCCGAACACCGTCAGCCCGATGGAGCCGAACGGCACCAGCCCCAGTTCTACCCGTCGCCCGGAGAGCCGCTCGCAGAGCAGCGAGCCCACGCCGATGCCCACCGAGAACAGGGTCAGCAGCAGCACGTAGACCCGGTTGTCACCCCCCAGCGTGTACTGGGTGTAGTTGGGCAACTGCACCTGGTAGATGAACCCCAGATACCAGAACCAGGACACCCCCAGCACCGACAGGAACACCGTGCGATTGGTGCGGATGAACGACAGGTTGCGCCAGGTCTCGGTGAGCGGATTCCAGTTGATCTTGAGATCCGGCGCGGTGGGCGTCACCCGGGGAATGCCGAAACTCGCGATAAGGCCCAGGAGCGCGATGGCCACCACCGCCACCCCCACCATGACGTCGCCACCGCCCAGCCCGATGAGAATCCCCCCCAGCATCAATCCCATGAGGATAGCCAGGAAAGTGCCCATCTGGATCAGGCCGTTGCCCCCCACCAGTTCCTGGCGCTCCAGGGTCTGGGGCAGGATGCTGTACTTGATGGGGCCGAACAGCGCCGACTGGGTGCCCATCATGAACAGCAGCGCCACCAGCACGTAGACGCTCTGAAAATAAAAAGCCACCGCCGCCGCCAGCATGATCACCACCTCCAACCCCTTGATCAGGCGGATCTGCATGGACTTCTCGTATTTGTCCACGAACTGGCCCACGGTGGCCGAGAACAGAAAAAACGGCAGGATGAACAACGCACCGCAGATATTCACCAGGGTGTCGGAATCCACCCCGAGGCGCGCCGCCTGGAAGGTGATGAGGATCACCAGCGCGTTGCGAAACACGTTGTCGTTGAAAGCCCCCAGGAACTGGGTGGCGAAGAACGGCCCGAAACGGCGTCTGGCCAGCAGGCCGAACTGATTGCCCTGGGCGGGTCGCGCCGCCGTGGGCGCCTTCACCGCCGCCGCTTCCGCGCTCATGGGTGAACTCCCGGGCGTTCGCCGCTGCCGGGCGCGGGCAGGATCTGGCGCTGGGCACCGAGCCAGGCCCGACCCCGTTGCACGGCCAGGCGCACCTGGGCTGGCGCGGTGCCGCCGATATGATCCCGGGCCGCCACCGAACCCTCCAGACTCAACACATCGAACACATCCTCGTCGATGGCCGGGGAGAACTGGCGCAGTTCATCGAGACTCATCTCCACCAGATCCCGATCGGTGTCGAGACCCAGCCGCACGGCCTTGCCCACCACCTCGTGGGCGTCGCGAAACGCCACCCCCCGGCGCACCAGATAATCCGCCAGATCGGTGGCGGTGGCAAAACCCCGACGGGCGGCGGCGCGGAGCCTGTCACGCCGGGGCCGGATCATCGGGACCATGTCGGCGAATGCCCGCAGCGACCCCAGCAGGGTGTCCACGGTGTCGAACATGGGCTCCTTGTCCTCCTGGTTATCCTTGTTGTAGGCCAGCGGCTGACCCTTCATGAGGGTCAGCAACCCCACCAGATTCCCCACCACCCGGCCGGCCTTGCCACGTAGCAACTCCGGCACGTCGGGGTTTTTCTTCTGGGGCATGATGCTGGAGCCGGTGCAGAAGCGATCCGGCAGTTCCACGAACTCGAACTGGGCCGAGGTCCACAGCACCAGTTCCTCGGCGCAGCGGGACAGATGGGTCATGACCAGGCTCGCGGCGGCGGCGAACTCGATGAGAAAATCCCGATCCCCCACGGTATCCAGGGAATTCTCGGTGGGGCCGGCGAAGCCCAGTAGATCGGCGGTGAGTTGCCGGTCGATGGGAAAGGTGGTGCCGGCCAGCGCCGCCGCCCCCAGCGGACAGCGATTGACCCGGCCCCGGCAGTCCCGCAGCCGCGCCCAGTCCCGCCGGAACATCTCGAACCAGGCCAGCATGTGGTGGCCGAAGGTCACCGGCTGGGCCACTTGCAGGTGGGTGAAGCCGGGCATCACAGTGTCGGCCTCCTCCTCGGCCAACCCCAGCAGACCCTCTTGCAAGCGCAGCAACTCCTGACCCACATCGTCCAGGCGGCGGCGCAGGTACAACCGCGTATCGGTGAGGGTCTGGTCGTTGCGCGAGCGGGCGGTGTGGAGGCGTTTGCCGGCATCGCCGATCAACGCGGTGAGGCGCGCCTCGATGTTCATGTGGACATCTTCCAGTTCCACCCGCCAGGGAAACTCGCCGCGCTCGATCTCGTCGCGGATGCGCTCCAGCCCGTCGATGATGGCGTCGCGGTCGGCCTCGCTGAGCACCCCCACCCGGGCCAGCATGGTGGCGTGGGCGATGGAGCCGTCGATGTCCTCGTTGTACATCCGGCGGTCGAAGTCCACCGAGGCGGTGAATGCCTGCACGAAAGCGTCGGTGGTCTCGGTGAATCGCCCGCCCCAGGTGCGGTTGGTATCGCTCATGTTCGGCCTCGCGTCTGCTGGAAGGTGGAGAATCGTCGCCGTGGCGGGCAGTATAATCCCCTCCCCTCAGGATGACAGTGCCGGTACCTTTGGGCTACCCTGCCAGGGTTTTCCCCATGGCACACCATCATGACCAGCGATATCCTGCGCATCGCCACCCGCCAGAGCCGTCTGGCCCTGTGGCAGGCCGAACACGTGGCCGCCCGCCTGCAAACCCTGCACCCGCAACTCGGCGTGGAACTGGTGGGTATCACCACCCAGGGCGACCGGATCCGCGACCGGCCCCTGGCGAGCCTCGGCGGCAAGGGCCTGTTCATCAAGGAACTGGAGGTGGCCATCCTGGAGGGGCGGGCCGATATCGCGGTGCATTCCATGAAGGATGTGACGGTGGATTTCCCCCCGGGCCTGCACCTGCCCATCATCCTGGAGCGGGAAGATCCGCTGGATGCCTTCGTCTCCAACGATTATGCCCATCCCGACGAGTTACCTGCCAACGCCCGGGTGGGCACCTGTAGCCTGCGCCGCCAATGCCAGCTAGCCGCCCATTACCCGCATCTGGAGATTATTCCCCTGCGGGGCAACGTGGACACCCGCCTGCAACGCCTGGACGAGGGCCGCTTCGAGGCCATCATCCTGGCCGCCGCCGGTCTCAAGCGGCTGGGGCTGGAGTCGCGCATCCGCGCCCGGCTGGCGCCGGAACTGAGCCTGCCAGCCATCGGCCAGGGCGCCATCGGCATCGAGTGCCGGGCCGGGGACCAACGTATCGAGGGTTACCTCTGGGATCTGAACCACCGCGACACCTGGCTACGGGTCAGCGCCGAACGGGGCCTCAATGCCCGCTTGCAGGGCAGCTGCCAGGTACCCATCGCCGGGTTCGCCGAACTGGACGGTGAACAGCTCTGGCTGCGCGGCCTGGTGGGTACCCCGGACGGCACGCGCATCATCCAGGCCGAGCGCACCGGCCGCACCAATGAGGCCGAGGCACTGGGTCGGGAACTGGGAGAGGATATGCTGGCGCGGGGCGCCGCCGACATTCTCCAGGCACTCCAGCACTGATCCTCTCGCCATGGCGGTGAACGAGTCCGGCGACACCGCGAAACCCCTGGCCGGGCTCGGCATCGTGGTCACCCGCCCGGCCCACCAGGCCGGCCCCCTGGGCGAGCGGCTGGCGGCCCTGGGCGCCCGGCCGATTGCCTTTCCCACCCTGGCAATCCTTGCACCCCGCAACCCGGCAGCTATAGTTCCCATCATCGACCGGCTGGCGGACTTCCAGCTGGCCATCTTCAGCAGCGCCAACGCGGTGTCCTGCGGACTTGCCCGGGTGCGGGAGCGGCGCGCCTGGCCCCCCGGTCTGGACCGCGCCGCCATCGGCGCCGCCACCGCCCGGGCGCTGGCGGCCGAGGGCCTGCCGGCGACCCTGGTGCCGGTGCGGGATTTTCGCAGCGAGGCGCTGCTGGCGTTGCCGGCCCTGCAACAGGTGGCGGGCCAGGCCATCGTGATTTTCCGCGGCGAGGGTGGCCGTGGAACCCTCGGCGACACGCTACGCCAGCGTGGTGCCGAGGTACACCACGCCGAGGTTTACCGACGGGAGCGACCGGCCGGGGATCCCGGGACGCTCCACCAGCACTGGCAACGGGACGAACTACAGGTGATCATCACCACCAGTAACGAGGGCCTGCAGAACCTGGTCGAGATGGTCGATGCCCGGGACCGCGCCCGGCTGCTGGCCACCCCCCTCCTGGTGGTCAGCAGCCGGGGCCAGGCGCTGGCCCGGGAACTGGGTTTTCAACGACCGCCATTGCTCGCCGCCCGGGCCAGCGACGAGGCGATCATCGAGACGCTGCTACAATGGCGGCGGCAACAATTCCAATGACTGTCGGGGACTCACCATGTCGGACAACAACGCTTCCAGCAACCAGATACCGGCACCGCCGCCCTCCCGGGGCGGTGCCGGTCCCCTCGCCACCCTGGCGTTCCTCCTGGCCCTCGGCGCGGTCGCCGGCACGGCCTACATCTATTATCTCTACGATCAGCAGCGCCAGGCCCAGCGCTCCGCCTCGGAGGAACTAAACGCCCGCATCGAGGAGGCGCTGGTGGCGGTGGCCGATCAGCAGGAGGCCGATCTGCAAAGCCTCGCCGATCGCCTGGAGACCCTGCAAACCAATGCCGAAAATATCCGGGAAACCTCCCTCACCCAGGGCAGCGATGTACAGGTGTTGCAGGACCAGGTACAGACCGCGCAGAGCGATCTGCGCACCCTGCAAGGCGAGCTCCAGACCCTCAAGGGCAGCATCGAGACCCAGCGCGGTACCCAGGAGGGCCAGCGCAGCGATATCCGCACCCTGCAAACCGATATCCGCACCCTGCAGGACGAGATCCAGGCTCTGGACGGCAACCTGCAAAGCCTCAACGTGGCGCTGAACGCCGTGGAGGAGGCCGGCACCATGCGGGATCAGCGGTTACAGGCCCTGCAAACCGAGGACGAGGCCCTGGCCGGTCGCATCGACAGCCTGGCCGGCGGCATCGACGGCCTGAGCGAGGAGATCGCCGGTCTGGAGGAAACCGGCGATCTCCGCCAGACCGAACTGGAGGCGCTGCAAAATACCACCGACCAGCTCCAGGGCAGCCTGCAAACCCTGGGCGAGACCCTGGACACCCGTATCAACGATCAGGTGGCAGCAGTGGATCGGGTGCGCGAGCGTACCGACAACCTGCAACTGGGCCAGCGCGGCCTGGTGAGCACCCTGGAGGCCATCAAGACCATGGTGGCCCAGGGTGGCGACGTGAACGCCTTCCCGCTCTCCGAGGTGGAATACCTGCTGCGCATGGCCTCCCACAAGCTCACCTTCCAGCAGGACGTGGGCGGCGCGCTGGAGGCCCTGCAAGTGGCCGCCAACCGCCTGGAGACCGTCAACGAGAACGCTTTTCTCGGCATCCGGCGGATGCTCCAGGAGAACCTCGCGGCGCTGCGCGCCCTGGATCTGCCGGACTACGACGGCATCTCCCAGGAGATCGCCGGGCTTTCCGGGGCGGTGAACGAACTGCCCTTGCAGGTGGATATCCGCATGGCCAACCTCAAGGAAAACGTCACCCCCGCGACCCCCCAGTACGGCGGCGACGAGCCCTGGTGGACCCAGCTCGGCAGCGAGGTGTGGAACGAGTTCCGCCAGTCCATTGTGATCCGCAACGAGCGCATGAGCGGCCCGCCCCTGATCGCCGTGGAGGAAGAGTATTTTCTGCTCCAGAACCTGCGCCTGGAACTGGAGGCCATGCGGGTGGCGTTGCTGCGCCGCGACGCGCCCAGCTACCAGCTTTCCGTGGAGAAGGCCCGGGAGTGGGTAAATACCTATTTCGACACCGACGAGGCCGCCACCGAGGACTTCCTGGCGCAGTTGCAGGATCTCCAGGAAGTGCAGTTCAACCCCTACGTGCCGGATGTCACCGACACCCTGCGGGCCTTCAACGACGTCATGGAACGCCGTGAACCCATCCGCTCGGTGGCCAGCCCCAACATCTCCGAGGAGACCGCCGCGGCCATCTCCACGTTGGCCGAGGAGCAGCCCGCCGAGGCCACCACCACCCAGGAGGGCCAGCAATGATCAAGCTTCTGATTGTCGTCATCCTCGGCCTGTTCGCGGCGGTGGGTCTGGCCCAGTGGATCCAGGACGACCCGGGCTACGTGCTGATCAGCACCGCCAACTACACCATCGAGGCCAATCTGGTGATGGCCTGCATCCTGGTGGTCATCGGCCTGATCCTGTTCTACGCCGCCATGCGGTTGCTGATCTGGCTGTTCTTCCTGCCCCGGGATACCCGGGCAGCGTCACGGCGACGCACCATCCGCAAGGCCTACCGGGACATCGCGCTGGGTTATCAGGCTATCCTGGAGGGGCGCTGGTCCACCGCCGAGGTGGCCCTGACCCGGCGCGCCGACGACTCCGAGATGACCACTTTGCACTACGCCGCCGCCGCCCAGGCCGCCCATCGCCAGCAGGTGAACTGGCGCCGCGACGATTATCTGCGCAAGGCCGAGAACGATACCTCCAAGAACGCCGTCACGGTGGGCGTGGTGCGCGCCGAGATCCTGCTGGACGAGAACCGTCCCGACGAGGCCCGGCGGGTGCTGGAGCCGCTCAACCAGACCTACCGGCGTATCCCCCGGCTGGTGGCGCTGCTGGCCGAGGCCTACCGGCGGCTTGGCGACTGGGATGCCCTGAAGGATCTGCTGCCCACCCTCGGCAAGACCAAAGCCCTGCCGGATGACGAGTATCTGACGCTGCAACGGGATACCTACAAGGCGCTACTGGCCCGTGCCGCCCAGAGTAGCCATCAGGAAAAGCTCAATACCCAGTGGCGGGAGGTGCCCCTGGAGTTGCGCCATGACGAGGTGCTACTGATCGAGCACGTGGGCCATCTGCGCGATGCCGGCGATGCCGACCGGGCCGAGATCCTGCTCCGCGAGGCCATCCAGCACCGCTGGAACGACAATCTGGTGGTGGCCTACGGACAACTGGGCCGGGGCAACGCCGCCGCCCAGTTGAACGTGGCCGAGGACTGGCTGAAGCAACACGGCAAGAACGCCTATCTGTTGCTGACCCTGGGCCGACTGGCCCGGCGTAACCGGCAACTGGGCAAGGCCCGGGCCTATCTGGAGGAGAGCCTGCGGATGCTGCCCACCCCGGACGGCTACCAGGAACTGGGCAACACCCTGGAGGAGATGGAGGAGAAGGAAGCGGCCTACCAGTGTTTCCGGGCGGGCCTGCGACTGGTCACCGGCGAACCCGAGGACCGGGAGGCCACCGAGGTGCTGCTCAGCAAGCCCACCGGGCAGGCCCTCGCCCCGGCCGGCGAGGAGAACACCGTGCCGGTGCGTACCGAGGCGGCATCCTGACTCTCACCCCCAGCCCCTCTCCCGCGCGGGAGAGGGGAGAAAAACCCCCTCAGTCGATCCCCAGACTCGCCCACATCCCGTCCACCCGGGCCTTGACCTCGTCATCCATGCGGATCGGCCTGCCCCACTCCCGCTGGGTCTCGCCGGGCCATTTGTTGGTCGCATCCATGCCCATCTTGCCGCCGAGCCCCGACACCGGCGAGGCGAAGTCCAGGTAATCAATCGGCGTGTTCTCCACCATCACCGTGTCCCGTACTGGGTCCATGCGGGTGGTCATGGCCCAGATCACATCCTTCCAGTCCCGGCTATTCACGTCCTCGTCCACCACGATGACGAACTTGGTATACATGAACTGGCGCAGAAACGACCACACCCCGAACATCACCCGCTTGGCATGTCCCGGGTACTGCTTGCGGATCTGCACCACCGCCAGCCGGTAGGAACAGCCCTCGGGGGGAAGATAAAAATCCAGGATCTCCGGAAACTGCTTCTGCAGGATGGGCACGAACACCTCGTTCAGCGCCACCCCCAGCACCGCCGGCTCGTCCGGGGGACGTCCGGTGTAGGTGCTGTGGTAGATGGGATCCCGCCGGTGGGTGATGCGCTCCACGGTGAATACCGGGAACTCATCCACCTCGTTGTAGTAGCCGGTATGATCGCCGAAGGGTCCCTCGGGGGCGGTGTCATCGGGGTGAATCACTCCCTCCAGCACGTATTCGGCGCTGGCCGGCACCTGTAGATCATTCCCCACGCAACCGGCCAGTTCAGTGCGCGAACCTCGTAGCAGTCCCGCGAAGGCGTACTCCGAGAGGGTATCCGGCACCGGCGTCACCGCGCCGAGAATGGTGGCCGGATCCGCCCCCAGCGCCACGGCGATGGGAAACGGCTCGCCGGGGCGGGCCTGGCGCCACTCACGAAAATCCAGCGCCCCGCCCCGGTGCGACAGCCAGCGCATGATCAACCGATTACGGCCGATCACCTGCTGGCGATAGATACCGAGATTCTGCCGGGATTTGTGAGGTCCGCGGGTCACCACCAGCCCCCAGGTGATGAGCGGCCCGGCATCCCCCGGCCAGCAGGTCTGCACCGGAAGCTTCCCCAGATCCACCTGTTCACCCTCCAGCACCCGCTCCTGACAGGGCGGGCTGGAGATCTTCTTCGGTGCCATGTCCAGCACTTTCTTGAAGATGGGGAGTTTCTGCCAGGCGTCCTTCATGCCCTTCGGCGGATCGGGCTCCTTCAGAAAGGCCAGCAGTTTTCCCACCTCCCGGAGCGCCTCCACGCTGTCCTCGCCCATCCCCAGCGCCACCCGCCGGGGGGTGCCGAACAGGTTACCCAGCACCGGCACGTCGAAGCCCCGGGGATTCTCGAACAGCAGCGCGGGACCTTCCCGGCGCAGGGTGCGGTCACAGATCTCGGTCATTTCCAGATGCGGGTCCACCGCCACGGTGATCCGCTTCAGTTCGCCGCCGGTCTCCAGTTGGCGCAGGAAATCCCGCAGGTCTTTGTATCGCATGGGCAGAGTGTTCCTTCGTTGAGCAGGTCTCGACATTGCTCCGACAACGGGACTCGGCTAGTATCACCAGGGTTTGTTTGCCCGGTAGAAAACCACCAATCAAGAGGATAACCCCCATGAAACGTCGCGATTTTATCCGCACCGCTGGCGCCACCGCCGCGCTGGGCGCCACCGCTCCCGCCGTGGTCAGCGCCCAGGACGCCATCGAGTGGAAGATGGTCACCACCTGGCCGAAGAACTTCCCCGGCCTCGGCACCGGCGCCGAGTACCTGGCCCGGATCATCGGCGAGATGAGTGGCGGCCGGCTCACCGTGAAAGTCTACGGTGCGGGTGAACTGGTACCGCCGCTGGAAGTGTTCGACGCCGTCTCCCGGGGCACCGCCGAGATGGGCCACGGCGCCGCCTACTACTGGAAGGGCAAGTCCGAGGCCGCCCAGTTCTTCGCCGCCGTACCCTTCGGTCTCACCGGCCAGGAAATGAACGGCTGGCTGTACCACGGCGGCGGCATGGAGATCTGGGAAGAGGTCTACGGCGAATTCGGACTGGTACCGCTGGCCGCCGGTAACACCGGGGTGCAGATGGGCGGCTGGTTCAACAAGGAGATCAACACCCCGGAGGATCTCCAGGGCCTGAAGATGCGCATCCCCGGTCTCGGCGGCGAGGTGCTGCAGCGGGCCGGCGGTACCCCGGTGCTGCTGCCCGGCGGCGAGATCTTCACCTCCCTGCAATCCGGTGCCATCGACGCCACCGAGTGGGTGGGTCCCTACAACGACCTGGCCTTCGGCTTGTTCCGCGCCGCCCAGTATTACTACTATCCGGGCTGGCACGAGCCGGGTACCACCCTGGAGGGTATGGTCAACAAGGAAGCCTTCGACGCCCTGCCCGACGACCTCAAGGTCATTGTCCGCCAAGCCTCCAAGGCCGCCAACGTGGATATGCTCTCCGAGTTCACCGCCCGCAACAACGCCGCCCTGCAAACCCTTATCGAGGAGCATGGCGTGGAGGTGCGCAAATTCCCCGACGAGGTGCTGGCGCTCATCAAGCAGCTCTCCGACGAGGTGGTGGCCGAGGTGGCCGAGAAGGATCCCATGTCCAAGAAGGCCTACGACTCCTTCCGCCAGTTCCGCGACCAGTCCATCGCCTGGCATGCCATCTCCGAGCAGGCCTATCTAAACGCCCGGAATCCGGTCACCGGCTAGGCAGGCCTTGATTTCTGAAATTGGCTGGGTTGCTTGACGATGGCCGCCCGGCGACGCTAAGCTTCCGGGCATGAAACGGCATATCTTGGACGGTTTTTACACGCTACGACTGAGTAACCCGGCCTCCTGATGGAGCGCCGGGTTCTCCGCGTACACGCCTCTCGACCGTTTTCACCCAGGATTGCCAGCACCATGTCAGAAGACCTCCAGCAACATTTCAGTCCTCTTCTTCGGCGACAGTTCCTGTCCCTGCGTCGACTAGGTCGCGGTCGTCGGGTTTGACGGCCACCCGGCGGCCGTAATCGGGCCGTGATCCGATCTCGTCATCATCGACTCTTTTTCCCGGACAGGAACCGACCATGTTGAACAATCCCGCGCAGAAATACCGTCCCTTCGAGCCCGTACAGTTGCCCGACCGCCAGTGGCCGTCCCGGCTGCTGAATAAGGCACCCATGTGGTGCAGCGTGGATCTTCGCGACGGCAACCAGGCCCTGATCGAGCCCATGGGGCCGGATCGCAAACGACGCATGTTCAATCTGCTGGTGCAGTGCGGTTTCAAGGAGATCGAAGTGGGTTTTCCCTCGGCCTCCCAGACGGATTTCGATTTTGTCCGTGGCCTCATCGAGGAGGACATGATCCCCGAGGATGTCACGGTGCAGGTGCTGACCCAGGCCCGCGAGCATCTGATCCGCCGCACCTTCGAGTCATTAGTGGGGGCACGCCGGGCGATTGTCCACCTGTACAACTCCACCTCCACCCTGCAACGCCGGGTGGTGTTCGGCCTGGATCGACGGGGTATCGTCGATATCGCCGTGAAGGGCGCGGAACTGGTGAAGACCTGCGCCGCCGACTATCCGGACACCGAGTGGGTGTTCCAGTACTCCCCGGAGAGCTTCACCGGCACCGAGCTGGATTATGCCGTGGAAATCTGCGACGCGGTGAACGCGATCTGGCAACCCACCCCCGAGCGCAAGATCATTCTCAATCTGCCGGCCACCGTGGAGATGTCCACGCCCAATATCTACGCCGACCAGATCGAGTGGTTCAGCCGCCACGTGGCCAACCGCGAGTCCATCATCCTCAGCATCCATCCCCATAACGACCGGGGCACCGGGGTGGCGGCCACGGAACTCGCCATGATGGCCGGCGCCGAGCGGGTGGAGGGCACCCTGTTCGGCAACGGCGAGCGCACCGGCAACGTGGACGTGGTGACCCTGGCCCTGAACTTCTACACCCAGGGCGTCGCCCCGGGGCTGGATTTCTCCCACATCAACGAGGTGATCCGCGAGGCCGAGTACTGCACCCAGTTACCCGTGCATCCACGCCACCCCTACGCGGGCGACCTGGTATTCACGGCCTTCTCCGGCTCCCATCAGGACGCCATCAAGAAGGGCTTCCACGCCCTCAAGCAGTCCAACAGCGGGTCCTGGGAGGTGCCTTATCTGCCCATCGACCCCCAGGACGTGGGGCGCAGCTACGAGGCGGTGATCCGGGTCAACAGCCAGTCCGGCAAGGGCGGTATCGCCTACCTGCTGGAGAAGGAGCACGGCCTCAACATGCCCCGGCGCCTGCAGATGGAGTTCAGCCAGACCATCCAGGTGATCGCCGACCGCACCGGCAAGGAACTCACCGCCACACAGATCTGGGAGGTGTTCCAGGAGGAGTATCTCGCCACCCGCGACCCTTATGGATTCGTGGAGCACCGCACCGCCCCGGATACCCACGCCACCGAGCTGCGTACCCTCACCGCCACCATCGTCGACGAGGGTCGGGAGCGCATCATCAACGGCAAGGGTAACGGCCCCATCGACGCCTTCATTGACGCCATGCGCCGCCACTGCGGAGTGGATATCGAGGTGGTGGACTACCACGAGCACGCCGCCGGGGCGGGCGCCAACGCCACCGCCGTGGCCTACGTGGAACTGCGCACGCCCCACCGGGAATCGCTGTTCGGGGTGGGCAGCCACTCCAATATCGTCACCGCCTCGCTGCGGGCGGTGATCAGCGCGGTGAACCGGGCGCACCGGCTGGCCGAGGGACGCACTCCGGGACAGGACATGGGCGCGGCCTGACGTTGCCACACTACCCGGCCTCTCCAAAGACCCTGCCCGCGCCAGCGGGCGGGGCTTTTTACTGTAGCGGCCAGAAGATGAGGATCAACGGCACCGTGGTCGTCACCACCAGCGCCCCCAGCGGCAGTCCCATGCGCCAGTAATCCCCGAAGGCGTAGCCGCCCGGCCCCATCACCAGCGTATTCGATTGATGGCCGATGGGGGTGAGAAAAGTGCAGGAGCTACCCACCGCCACCGCCATCAGGAACGGGTCCACCGGCAGCACCAGATCCATGGCCACCGCCGCCGCGATGGGCGCCATGATCACCGCGGTGGCGGCGTTGTTGATCACATCCGACAGCCCCATGGAGACCATCACCAGCAGCGCCAGGATGCCCCAGTTGGGCAAGCCGCTCGCCAGCTCCACCAGCAGCCCCGCGATCAGCCCGGTGGTGCCGGTATCCTCCAGCGCCTGACCCACCGGGATCATCGCCCCCAGCAGGACGATGATCGGCCCCTCGATGCTGTCGTAGGCTTCCCGCAGATTCAGTAGCTTTCCCACCAGTAGCACTACCGCCGCCAACGTGAAGGCCACATGGCTCGGTAGCACGCTGGCGGCGGTGAGCAGGATGGCGACGCCGAAAATCGCCACCGCCGGCAGCACGTTACGGGGCTGGCCGAGCTTGATATCCCGCTGGGCCAGCGGCAGGCAGCCCAGCATGGAGAGGGTCTCGGACATGGTGCGGGTCTCACCCTGGAGCAGCAACACATCGCCGGCGCGAAAGGTGGTGCGGCTGATGCGCTTGCGGATGGGCTCGCCCTGCCGGGACATGGCCAACAGGTTGATGCCGTAGCGTTCGTGGAGGTTCAGCAGATAGGCGCTACGCCCCTCTATGGGGGAACCCGGTGTCACCACCACTTCGAACATACCCACCCGGTCGGAGCGGAACTCCTCGGCACTCAGGGACTGGCTGCCGGCCATCTTGAGACCGGCGTTGTCCACCAGATTCTTCAGGGCATTGGGGTGCCCTTCCAGGATCAACACGTCGTTGGCCTTGAGGTGCTCGAAGGAACCCGGCGCCAGCAGGGTGCGCTTGCCCCGCACCAGCGCGAGGATCGCCACATCCCCCTCGCCATAGCGCTCCAGATCCCTGAGCGCCTTGCCGATGAGTTTATTACCCTCGGGTAGCCGGGTCTCGGTGATATAGGCATCGATCTCGAAGAGCTTGCTGGAATCCCCTCCGCTGGTGTTGTGGGGCAGCAGTCGCCAGCCCAGCAGGGCGATGTAGACCATCCCCACCAGCGCCACCCCCAACCCCACCGGGGTGAAGTCGAACATGCCGAAGGGCTCGCCGCTGAACTGCTGGCGGTAATTGGCGATGATCACGTTGGGGGGCGTGCCGATGAGGGTCATCAGACCGCCCAGCAGGGAGGCGAACGACAACGGCATCAGCACCTCGGAGGTGGGCCGCCCAGTGCGCTGGCAGATCTGCAGGGCCAGCGGCATGAACAGCGCCAGCGCCCCCACGTTGTTCATGAAGGCCGAACTGAGGGCCACCAAGGCGGTGAGCGCGGCCACCAGCAGCACCGGGCGGCGCTGCACCGGGTTGAGATACTTACCCACCACCTCCACGGCGCCGGAGTTCTTCAGCGCCTCGCTGATCACGAATACCGCCGCTACGGTGATCACCGCCGGGTGGCTGAAGCCCCGGAACGCTTCCCGGTAGGGCACGATGCCGGTGAGGGTCACCACCAGCAGCGCCATCATCGCCACCACGTCGTAACGCCAGCGTCCCCAGGCGAACAGCACCAGCGCCACCACCAGCACCAGACAGGCTATGAATTGCTCCGTGGTCATGGCTATTCCCGGGTGGTGAGGGTGGACGTCATCGGCAGCTCGATTCGGCATCGATGCGGGCGCACCGACGCACGTCCCGTATCAGGGCGTCTGTATCTGATCCGGGGTATCGCCACGGTCCATGGCATCCCCCAGTCGGACGGCGGCCCATACCGACTGCTCGGCCAGGTCGCCGAGATCCAGCGCTTCCAGCCCCAGGGACCGAAGCCAGTCATAGACATTGGCATCGCTGGCCGGGCGACGCAGCACGCCCTGCGCATCACCCCGGTAGCGACCCGGCTCCAGGGTGATGGTACGACCTCCGGCGCTCTCCCAGATGGCAGTGCCCCCCAGCAGCAGCACCCCGACGCCCCCGTCGCCCCGGGCCAGCAGCACATCGGCACCCGCCATGGTGAGGCCACCGGCGCCCAGATCGAAACGCCAGGAGCGGGCCTTGCCACCGCTCCCCACCAACCGTAGCACGCCCTTCTCCAGGCTCCCCTGTGGTTGGGCGGAACCGTCCAGCGCCTCGCCGAACCGCAACACACCCCGCTCGAACAGGGTCAGGATGGTGCCATCCCGAAGCATCAGCATCACCCGCTCGTCGGTATCGGTGATCAGGTGTTCGCCCGGCACCACACTGCCGCCCACCGACAGTGTCGGGAGTTCGGCAACCACCGATGCCGCCGGCATGATGGCGTCCACAAAACCCGCCTCCGGGATTTCGGGGTCGCCGGGCGTCGCTTCGGCGCCGTCGGCGGCGCCCTCCCCCGTCCCGGTGGCGGCCGGGCGCTTCTCCACCATGCCCTCCACGGTGAGCACCAGACCGGCTTCCGGTCCAGCGAAGGCCGCCAGGGGAAGGGGCAGGGCCGCGAACATCTCCACCAGGAAATCCACGGTGATCGGCAATGATTCCAGCAACGGACCGACCCCGTCGATCACCGCGGCGGCGTTCTCGGGCACCGCGACGCCCATGGTGCTGGCGATCTCGGTGAGCTGTTCGGGGTAGGTCTCGGCCACTGCCCGGGCCACGGCGGCGGTCTGCCCGGGAAACGCCGCAGCCACATGGCTGGCCACCTCGGATGCCATCTCCGGCACCGCCGTGGCCACCGCCACTGCCACCGTGGC